>Ga0315336_1002834_pt1 | contig 25028 bp, 20 predicted proteins | sample ASW5metaG_FD_204512 | JGI IMG/M metagenome (GOLD analysis project Ga0315336, IMG submission 204512) | Ammonia-oxidizing marine archaeal communities from Monterey Bay, California, United States - ASW #5 | ecosystem: Environmental > Aquatic > Marine > Intertidal zone | place: USA: California... | reverse complement strand
AAGCTGTCGTGGTCGGGCACCGGCCAAGCGATGTCCGCCTCGGGATTGTTCGCCAGAGTGTTGACCAGATCGACAACGGAATCCGCGGGAGTGGAACCTTGGCTGTGACAGACCACGCAGATGCCCGAGTCTCGCTGTGGAACCAATCGATTCAATTCCGCGACCGCAGCGTCGACTGCGGTGTCCGCGACGGACCGCACATCGTACGCGGATTCCAGCGCGTGGGAAAACTCGACCACAGCGGGGCCACACAGCAGGCAGACCACAGCCTCGGCCGACCCAGCATCGGTTCCCATCACGGCATCGCAATCATGATCGGCCATAATAGCGTTCCACTGGTACTGGGATTCGCCCCGCGACCGTCTCCGCGATGGCATCCACTTCGGCGTCAAGCAAAGCCTCGACCCAGCTCACGGCCGGTGGGCGGGCGATGGTGTAGATCTGCACGGCTGACAATTGCCCGCCGTCGGCCAGAATCTCGCAAAGTCGATCACAAAAGGCCTCGACTTCCGCCACAGCGGGCGGCTGCTCGCGGATCCTCATGAACAGGCTCTGAATGACGAGTGCCCGTTGTTGCGCCGCGGCACGGATGTTGTCCAGGACCAGGGAAAACGGAACGGCCGTCCGCTCAACCAGCCGGTAGTAGGCTTCGGTGCCTGCATCCAGTTTGGCCCAGATTTCTCCCTGATTGTCGTCCAGAATGTGCAAACCACGCTCCACACGCGGGCGATGAAACAGACTGGCATTTGTGATCAGGACCAGCTTGACGTGGTCCAGTCCGTGCCGTCGTTTGCTATCCGCCACCAGGCCCACCAGTTCGTCGAAGTTGCGATGACTTGTGGGCTCACCGTCACCCGAAAAGGCGATGTCATTGATACGCCGCAACTCCAAGGGAACGTCGGCGAAGTCGGGATCCTGGTACAGGTCACCGGATGCGATGAACGCCAACAGCGCCTGCAACTCTGCGACCAGACGATCGGTTTCCACGAACCGCTGCTCTGCCTCAGAACGGCGATCGACCTGACAATAAATGCAGTCGAAATTGCAGATTCTGTCGGGGTTGAGGTTGATGCCAATCGACAGTCCACGGCTGCGACGCGACACCACGGGGTACACGAATTTGTTTTCCCGAAAGTGTCGCGGATGATCGAAAAACTGTCTCAGCTTCGGTTCAGTCATCCTGCGTCTCGGCTGCGGCCGCCCCCAGACATCGGTATCGGTGGATCGAAATCCGATGACGGCGGGGCTTGTGGACGGTGAATCGACACAGGCCACGCTGCATCACACTTCTTTGGCATCAATCCATGTCATCATGGAACGCAGTTGCTTGCCGACCAGTTCCAACTCGTGCGTACGCTCGCGGCGCCGCGTGGCCTGAAAGGTCGGCTGATTCGCTTTGTTCTCCAGAATCCAATCGCGGGCAAAACGCCCACCCTGAATCTCGTCCAGAATCTGTTTCATGACCCGTTTCGTCTCATCGGTCACCACGCGGGGACCGCGTGTGTAATCCCCGAATTCGGCCGTATTGGAGACGCTGTAGCGCATATAGTTCAGGCCACCCTGATAGAACAAATCCACGATCAACTTCAGCTCATGCATACACTCAAAGTAGGCCATCTCGGGTTGATAGCCGGCTTCGACCAGAGTTTCGAAGGCCGCCTTGACCAGCGCGCTGACCCCTCCACACAACACGACCTGTTCGCCAAACAGATCGGTTTCGGTTTCCTCGGCAAACGTCGTTTCGATCACGCCACCGCGGGTGCCTCCAATGCCCTTGGCATAGGCCAACGCCAATTGCCGCGACTGTTCGCCGGCGCCGTCTCCCATGGCGATCAATGACGGGACACCGCCACCCTTCTCGTACTCGCTGCGGACCAGATGTCCGGGCCCTTTGGGAGCGACGAGCGCCGCGTCGACTCCGGCCGGTGGCACCACTTGCCCAAAGTGGATGTTGAAACCGTGCGAACACATCAACAGATTGCCCTGAGACAGATTCGGTCTGATCAATTCTCGATAAATGTCACCTTGAACTTCGTCTGGCAACAGCACATTGACCATATCTCCGGCCTGAGTGGCCTCGTCCACTGGAAGAGGATCAAACCCGTGACTGACGGCCAGATCGTGGTTGGCGCTGCCGGTTCGTTGACCGACGATTACGTTGCATCCGCTGTCCCGCAGATTCTGAGCCTGCGCGTGCCCCTGGCTGCCATAGCCCAGGATGGCAATGGTTTTATCTTTGAGCAGCGACAGGTCGGCATCATCTTCGTAGTAGATCTTGGCTGGCATGAAACTATTCTTCCGCATGAATTGAGGTTAGAGAAAGAGAGCTCAGCGACTCTCGCACAGGTCAATGCACCCATCAAATCGCGGTTCATTTCACGATTCCGGCGCCGGGATTTCCGTCGACACAAGGTCACTCGATATCGATTCCGCTCTCAGCATCGCTACGCGTCCGGTACGTACCATCTCGAGAATTCCAAAGCCTCGCATCAACTCGATAAAGGCCTCGATCTTACTTTCCTGGCCCGAGATTTCGATCATCACGTGGCCGGGACTGACGTCGATGATCTTCCCTCGGAAAATCTCGGTCAACTCGCGAATCTCGGAACGGTTCTGGCCATCGGTGCTGACTTTCATCAGCATCAAATCCCGTTCAACATAGTCCTCTTTGGAAAAGTCCAGCACCTTGACAACGGTGACAATTTTCTCCAGTTGTTTACGAACCTGGTCGAGCGTTTTTTCATCGCCGTTCACCACAAAGGTGACCCGAGACAGCTCACTGTTCTCGGTCGCGCCCACCGCCAAGCTGTCAATATTGAACGCGCGTGAGGCCAACATTCCTGAAATGTGAGCCAGGACGCCAGGCTGATTCATCACCAGTGCCGAGAGAACGTGTCGCATAAATCCTGAATCCGATGAAAAACGGGAGGCCATGTCCCCTGCAAGACGACCGCATCGCCTGGCACCGCACCCAGCTCGAGGCGATCAGCTTGCACACCGTCCAGAGCCACAGCGCTGCCGCTCAACCGACAACTCGCATCCGCTCCCAGACGACCCACAGACGGGTGGCTCCTGGACACGATGCCGTCGAGCGGCCGGCGGCAAGACCCATCGGAGGCGGATGATGCCATCGCGACCCGGTCCCTGCATAGCGGGATAACGCACACCGCCAATCTTAGTGGTCCCTCATCAAATTCACAACTCCGTACCCCGGCGAGATTTGAATTGAGCGCAGCGACAGCTCAGAACCAAGCGTGACGCATCGGACGCATGCCAAGCGGGCTGTGACCCTGCGTGTGATCGGACCGCTTCACGACCTTTGACAGGCTCGATCGCCTGTGTTGTAATGCGGGGATGACTCACCGATCACTGCGGCCTGGCGCGTGGCACGATCTGCGGATCCCCTGTCACGGCTACGGTCTCAGTCGCACGCAGGGCGGAGCGCGGCGCACGGGTCGGGGGCAAAACCGGCCGTGATGGAGTAGGGATACCAGCGAAAATGGCCAAGGTCTGGCGTTATTCGACTCATGATGAGTCGCTGATCAAACGGCTCAGCCAGCAATTGCGGGTCTCGCCACTCCTGGCCCAGGTGCTCTCGGCACGGGGCTATGAGACGGCCGAACAGGCGACGGAATTCCTGACGGCGCGGTTGACGGACTTGCACGATCCGGAGCTATTGCCGGGCATACCGGATGCGGCGGACCGGGTGTTGTCGGCCCTGCAGTCGAACCGGCGGATCACAATCTACGGCGATTACGACGTGGATGGCGTCACCGCCACCAGCCTGCTGTATGAGTGTCTGCGGCTGGGGGGGGCAACCGTCGACTACTACATTCCCAGCCGAATGGAGGAAGGTTACGGTCTGAACGTCGAGGCCATTCGTAAACTGGCCGACGAAGATGCCCGCCGACTGCTGATCTCGGTCGATTGTGGCATCAGCAGCCTCGATGTGGCCCGCGTGGCGGCCGAAGTGGGGCTGGAATTGATCATCACCGATCACCATCAGATGGCCGACGAACTTCCCCAGGCCGCATGCCTCGTCCACCCGCGGCTACCCGGTTCGAACTACCCGTTTCCGGACCTGTGCGGAGCTGGTGTCGCCTTCAAACTCGCCTGGGCCGTTTGCCAGAAGCTGGGCGACGGAAAGAAAGCATCGCCCCGCATGCGGGAATTTCTGAAATCGGCCGTCGGCTTGACGGCTTTGGGCACCGTCGCCGATGTGGTTCCGCTGCGCGGCGAGAACCGCGTGATTGTCCGTTACGGCCTGCAATCCCTGGTCGATCAATCATCACCGGGCCTGCGGAGCCTGATGCGGGTCTGTGAAATTGGCGACAATTCCCGGCTCCGATCCGATGACATCGGCTTCAAGCTGGCACCGCGGATCAACGCGGCCGGCAGGCTCGGCCAGGCGCGGCTGGCGGTCGAATTGCTGACAACTCGGGACCCGCAACGTGGATTAGTCCTGGCCAAGTACCTGGACGAATTGAACAAGAATCGGCAGTCGGTCGAACGCAAGATCTTCAAGCAGGCGAAAGAGCTGGTGGCGGAGAACCCGGAATGGGAAACACAGGCGGCGTTGGTCTTGTCACATGACAAATGGCATCCCGGAGTGATCGGCATCGTTGCCAATCGCGTCGCCGAGCATTTTGAGAAGCCAGCGGTACTGATTGCCGAAGATCGCCAGGCCGAAATTCACCCGGGATCGGGCCGATCATTCGCCGGCTTTGATTTGCACAGCGGATTCGAGGCCTGCGGGGACTTCTTGGAATCCTTTGGTGGCCATCATGCGGCGGCGGGACTCAAGATTCGTTCCGAGATGATCTCCGAATTCCGCCGGGCATTGCACGCATTCACCGAGGCCAATCACAGCGTCAATCCGCGTGCATTCGAACTGCGGGTCGACGCCGAAGTGCGTCTGGCCGATGTGACACATCGAGCGGTCTGCGAATTGGATCGTCTGGGACCGTTTGGAGAAGGGAACCGCCGCCCGCTGTTCGTGGCCAGCGACGTGCACCTGGACGGCCCGCCACGCACGATGGGAGAAGGCGATCGACATCTGTCGGTGCAGTTGACGCAGTATGGCACGCGTCTGCGCGCGATCGCGTTTGGCAAGGGCGAATGGGCCGAAAGTCTGTCCGAGGTCGAGGGGCCGATCTCCGTCAGTTTTCAACCAAGCATCAACAGTTTTCGCGGCCGCGAAAGTGTGCAACTCCAACTGGTTGACTGGCAGCCGGAATCGGCCGCAGCGGCCAGTTTGACCTGATCCCAGACAGCATCAACCGACCCGCCCTGCGTGCATCTCAGCGACGCCACACCCGGCTCTCATCGCCAACGCTCTGCGACGCGCGGTTCCAATGCGACGCCGTAATTTCGGCTTGGGGCGCGGGCCGGCCGGCTGACAGCGGAATATGTGGAGAGTTGTGCTGCCAGGGCTGGCTGGCTGCCGCGGGGGTTTCCGCCGCGGCGGGGGTTTCCGCCGGACGCTGGCCCAAGTCGGCGACAAACTGGTGCTGGCAACCGTCGCAACGCACCAGAGTTCCCCGGCTTTGGCAGCGTGCAGCTAACAGCCAGAGTTGTGGCTGGGAACCCAATTGCGCGCTCAGGGGTTGTGCACAGCGTTGACAGACAATCCCGAGTGAGACGGAGGCCACAAATTCACTCCCGCACGAGGCGATGACAGAACAACGGATGCGGGAATCCCCTTCCCGCTATCGTAGTCTGTCGGCAGATTGTGTGGCCTGTCCCACGGCGGTTCACCGCCAACTGGCCTCAGCGACCCAATTTTTCAGGAGCCGTCCCCCCCGCAGGCTGTCCCTGGCCGTTCTGTTGCCGGTCGAGACAAGAGCTCAGCGCGTCAAGTTGTTGATCAATACCGAGCAACTGTTGGGGGGTCAGGTCCCGACAACCGAATCGCACCGTGTGAAAAAATTCGATCAGTTCCCGCGGCGCGGCTTCCAGTCCCGATGAGGCCAGATGGTGCTGCAGGCCGTGACTGACCTGGATCCCGAATTCACGATGCGTCGTAGCGGGAGACCGCTGAAGACCCGAGGCGGCGCAAATCCGAGCGAAGCGTTCATAAAACTTGACCGTCGGCCGAGAGGGCCGCCGAACTTTGACGCGATGCAACACACGCAGCCAACGCCACAACCAGCGTGTCAGCCACCACAGACCGACGGCCAAGAAGCCAATCACAAACGTGAACACGGCTCCCAACCAGCTGAACCAGCGTTCCGGTGTCACCAGGAAATTCTTGAGCATCTGCCACAGCGACTGGGCCCGGCCGCGATTGCCTGACATGCCTTTCAACCAATCTGTCGCCACGGCTTGCAACGGAGCGTAGAACCGATCGTATTGAGTCTTGATATCGACGTCCATGATCTGATTGGTCCACAGGTCGGCGATATAGCGCCTGATTTCTTGCCAGGACTTCAATGTGGGAGCCATGCTCCGCACACTGTCGCTGCGATCGGCGGGGGTCGCGTCCAGTACCCTCCACTGACCATCGAAGTAGGCTTCAACCCAGGCGTGAGCGTGCCGTTGCTGAACTTCAAAAACGCCCGTCAAACTGTTCATCACACCGCCCTTGAATCCGCTGATCAAACGCGACGGAATGCCCACCGACCGCAGCATCAACGCCAGAGCCGACGCGAAGTACTCGCAGTGCCCCTGTTTGCGATTGAACAGAAAGTCCTCAACCGGATCGATCATCGGATCGGTGATCGATGCGTCGAGCGAATAGGTGTATTGGCCGGAGTCTCGTAAATGCGCCTCAAGTGCCGAGGCGATTTGGGCATCGGTCTCATGGTCCCGCGCCACTTGACGGGCCAACGCATTCAGTCGCTCAAATCCCTGTCCCGGCACATCGCTGTAGTGCCCCGTCACCAGATTTCGCGAAGCAGGACTCCAAATCTGCCGGGCCATTTCACCGGAATTCCAGTCGGCTGGTGAGTAGGCAAAATAGACGGATGCGTGCTTGGGCCCCCGTCCGCTTTGACGGCGGATGACCGAACTGATGGGGTTCATGTACGACGTTCCGCGCCCGCTGCGCACCTGACAAGCGGTGACCGGGTGCATCGCAAAAATGAACTCCGTCCCGATCGGCTCCAGCCGGATCGCCTGTCGAAAGGACGTGCGCCTGGGCCGCGATGGCATGCGAAACTGATTCGTCCGCAAATTTCCGGGCGACCAGCGTCCAGCCCGATAACGTCCCAGAGCCCGGCCTCGAAACAGGGGTTCCTCAAAACCGTTCTCAAGAGCATAACGCTGCACGTCCAATTCCTGTTCGGCCAGGAACAACCGCACTTCCATCACGCGATCGGTGCTTTCCAGGATTTCTCCAAAGTCTCCCAGTTTGACTTCGGGAGTGAACCCGGTCAGCGCGCGGCCGCGTTCGACTTCCTGGTCGTCTGAAAACGGTGCCTTACCGATCCAGACTCGAGGGATCAGCGCAAAGAACACGGCACCGATCAGAATCGACGACATGGCCGTAAACACGGTTCCGAGAGAAAATCGGCTGGTGACCCAGGATTCGTGAGCGTCGATTTGGATTGCGCTTTGAGATTCCGAGGGCAGCAGCATACTGGGCGGCGGAGATCCGACAGTCAGCAACGACTGTCGCCACGTCGGCCGGGTCCCCGGCCGGACAAAAGCGTCATTGAGTTTCTTCAGATTGGCGAACCTGCGCTGAGTGGAATACAGCGAGAAAACGGACAGGGTCCAAATGGCGGCAAAAAAGAACGTAAACAGCAAGAACCCGTACCATCCCGCACGTGTGAGCACCGAGCCAATCGCGACCTGCAGCACGGCCAGCGCACACAACCACCAATAGTGCTTTTCCTGCTTCTTCTGGAACAGGAAGATCCACGTCAAATAGACCAGTAAGTGCGCTCCAGAAACCAGGCGGGCTTCCAAATTCTCCGCAAATTCTCCACGAATCACCTCGGCGATCGAAACGCCGAACGCCACCAAACCAATCGCCCCCGCCCAGACAACCGACAACTGCCATTTGGACGAACGATCCGTCAGAAAGAAACTCACCAGGGCGGCCGCAATCGTCAAGCCTTGCGGAAACATCTGGCCCTCAGAAAAGGCCAGCATGCAAGCCGCCAGACTGATGAGTCCGTAGACACTGATTCGAAAGACTCTCGAGACGGACACTCGACCGACTCCTCCAAAATGCCGCAGGGCCAGGCCCCGCGAACACGGGCTACAATGTGAACAACTCGCGCAGCGTCTCCCAATCCGCCGAAACAACCTGCAGTTCGTGCAACGCATCCCGGGCGACCCCCATATAAGTCGCCATCCAATCTTCAACCGCTTCCGCCCGCGTGGAAATCAACAGGCTGCGTGAACGCTGCGACCTGGCAACAAACCACTGCTCGATCAGCGCGTCCGGACTCCCCGTATGATCCGCTTGAAACAGCGCCAATCGCTCCAGCACCGCGTCACGAGCCAGGCTGCCAGGATTCAGATTCAACGACGATTCCGCATCGGGCCCCAGAATGACATTCAGGCTCGAATCCCGACAGTTCTGCAAATGGTGCACGCACACACTGGCGCAAAAACTGACAGCGAGTTCGACACGTTCCAGATCTTCCGGCAGCGGCGGATTGGGTTGCCACAGGTCCAGCACCACATTCAGGTCGTATTCGCGATCCTGATGAAACTCCTTGACGATCAGCTCATTCTGGCGCGCCGATGTCCGCCAGTGAATGCGTCTGGGATTGTCGCCCGTACGGTACTCACGCAAACGATGAAACTCATCGTCGAACGTCCCCTGCCGCGACCGTTGTCGTTGGACCAGCATGGCCGCGTCCTGCTGATCGCGGATCCAGCTATGGGTGAGTCTGCCGATGCGCGGCACAACCAGTAAACGCTCGGAATCTCCAACCAGGACACCGCGCTGGCCCAACCCCAACGGGTAACTGGAACTGAGAAACATCGGACCGAACTCGTAGTAGCCGCGGCGACTGAGTCGCACCTGGTAACTGCCCGTCCGCGTGCTGCGCGGTGGTACGCGGACGAACATCACCGAAGCCTTGAGTTCGTCACCTTGACTGTGCAATTGGTCCTGGACCGAAACGAGCCGTGAGGACAACATGCGTTTATCGTTGGCGAGCACGATATGCACCGACACAACTTCACCCGCCATGACACGCGCTGGGGCTCTGCGCTGCAACCGCGTCTTCTTCAGCATGGAAAACACAATCCAACCGTTGATCACGAAAGGCCCGGCCATCATGGAGAACATCATCATCAACATGTTCGAATGCCCCAACAGCGATCCGAGAGCCATGCTCATCATCATCGCCAGGTAGACCATGCCCGGCCGTGGCAGCATCACCTGGTGTCGACTTCGGAACCCCAGTCCCCCACGACGTCCCGAGACCAGGTTCTGAAACAGGTATTGTCGCATTCCGAACAAGCAGATGGCAGCCGCCGACAACAGCAGCAGTATCCGCTGCCCGCCACTCAAGCGGCCGGTCGCTTGCGCATACGCCAGGACGCAGAACATCATGACCACACCACAAACCGTGGTCATCAGGTTGGTTAACGACACGCCGCGAGATTCGACATCGGCCTGATCGGGAACCATACTCCACGCCTCGCCTGTTTCAACGCTGTGTCAGCAACCGTCGGCCCGCCCGTCAACCTCGCTCAATAACCGGCCGCCTTACCCGAGATGCGGTGATCAGCCACTCCGGTGTACTTTCCGGTCTTGGGATCAACCCAAATCGTGTGCGCATCCCCCTGACGTCGCGGACGTTTTTCCAACGAGTGTCCCCAGGCACGCAGCACGTCCAACATGCGACGATAGTCCGCATCGTTGTGGTCTTCGAAGCGAACCCGGTCCGGCAGCCATTGATGGTGCAGCCTGGGAGCCGCCACTGCGGCCACGGGGTCCATTTCGAATTCCAACAGATTCAACACAATGCACAACGCGGTGTTGATGATCGTACGGCCCCCGGGGCTTCCGGTCACCAGGCGTACACGTCCGTCACGGGTCACAAGCGTGGGACACTGGGAACTCAACATCCGCTTACCCGGCTGGATCAGGTTGGCGTCCGTGCCGATGCGGCCCAGTCTGTCCGTATGCCCGGCCTTCCAGTTGAAGTCGCCCATTTCGTTGTTCAGCAAGAATCCTCCGCCCTTCACAACCACCCGCGATCCATAGCTGTACTCCAGAGTGTACGTGTTGGAAACCGCCATGCCCCGCGCATCGATCACGGAAAAGTGCGTCGTACTGGCCCCCGCCGGAGCCAGCGGTATGTCGGCCCCCAATTGGGCACTGTCCGTCGCCCGTCTGGGCGCAATTTTCGCGGCGAGCTGGGCCGCGTAGCTCTTGCGTGTCAACCGGTCGGGAATCTGCACAAAGTCCTGATCGCCGAGAAACCGCGCCCGATCCAGGTAGGCCCTCCGCATGGCTTCGATCATCAGATGGTTGGTTTCCGCCGACCAGCGACCTTTCTGACGCAGGTCGAAATTCTCCAGTATATTGAGCATCTCGATCAGGCAGATGCCCCCCGAGCTTGGAGGGGGTGGTCCGTAGACGTCGAATCCGCGATAACGGGTATGGATCGGCGTCCGCAGTTTGGCCTGGTAGTCGGCCAGGTCCTCCGCGGTCACGACTCCGCTGCTGCCGGCCATCTCGGCCACGATCAACTTGGCAATACGCCCTCGATAAAACGCGTCCGGCCCGTCATCGGCCAGCCACCGCAGAGTGCGGCCCAGATCCGGTTGCCGCATGCGGTCGCCGTCCCGCCACCTGGTCCCGTCGGGAGGCCGGTACACCCGCAGGAATTCCTTGAACGGTCGGGTGCGCTTGTCCGCCCGGACCTGATTGAGCGATCGCGCCAAGGCGGCATCGACCAAAAATCCGTCGATCGCCAAGTCGACGGCGGGTTGCACCAGGTCCTTCCAAGGCAGCCGACCATAGCGCTGGTGCGCCAGAGCCAATCCGGCCACGGTTCCTGGAACACCGACGATTTTGTGCCCGAAACGGCTCGCGCCCAAGGCGAACATGTCGCGGGTGGCAGCCGCCGGAGCCCGCTCCCGATATTCCACGCACACCGGGTCGACCCCGTTGCCTGGACAAACCATCATGAAGCCCCCACCGCCAATGTTGCCGGCCGGTGGGTAGGTGACCGCCATGGCTAAAGCCGTGGCCACCGCCGCATCCACCGCCGTGCCGCCGCGTTTGAGAATCCGCAAACCGGCGTCGGCGGCATCCGGTGAGACGGCCACCACCACGCCGTGCGTGGCCTGGGTCGCCGAAGCTCTTTCGGCCGCAACCAGCGGCGCTGTCATCAGACTGATCAGGACGAGCAGAGCAACGGGCGACAGCCCCCGGCGGACGGATCGGGACGGCCGCCGTCCCACCCCCAGGGGGGCAGACCTGAGACTCTGTGACCAACTTTGCGGTCGAACATCCGTCGCGTCCGAGGGTTCAGCCACGGGATTCTCCGCGTCGCAACATCGGTTGCAACTCTTCCACAAAATCATTGACATCTTTGAATTCGCGGTACACCGAAGCGAACCGAACAAAGGCGACCTGATCCACGCGTCTCAGGCAATTGAAGACCTGCTCACCAATGTAGCGCGACGGAACCTCGCGTTCAAAATTCGCCGAAACTTCCACCTCGACTTCCGAGATAATCTGCTCGATCTGGTCGGCGCTCACGGGCCGCTTGTAGCAAGCTTTTTCCAGCCCAATGCGAATCTTCTCGCGGTCGAACGGAATCCGGGTGCCGTCCTTCTTGATGACCTTTAACGGAGACTCTTCGATCTTCTCGTAGGTGGTAAACCGCCGTCCACAATCGAGGCACTCGCGGCGGCGGCGAATCACAAATTCCTGGCTGCCCCGCGAATCAACCACTTTCGTTTCATCATGTCGGCAAAAAGGGCAGATCATCAGGCAGTGCTCGGCATCCATGAACCTGAACTGATTGACCGTTGCGGCGCGGTCCACTAAAGGCTGTATTTCATCTATTATGCTAATTAAGCGAACTTCGGCCAACAAGACCGCCGGTCCACTTTCGCCGGAGATTGCCAGCACTGGAACTCCAGCCTCGGTCCCGCTAGCATCCTGGCAAACCCCCCGGCGATGCCCCCGAGGACGCGCCCTCCACAAACCCACAGCGACGATTGAGCTCAACCATGGTCAAGCCCCGGGTCTGCGTGTTGCGAGCCCCCGGAACGAATTGTGACGTCGAAACGGCTTTTGCCTTCGAAATGGCGGGGGCACAGGCGGACCGCGTGCACTTATTCGAAATCCTCGAACGGCCGCAGCGACTGGATGCCTACCAGATGCTCTGCGTCCCCGGTGGATTCAGCTACGGCGACGACGTGGGAGCCGGAGTGATTTTTGCCAGGCAATTGCGGGGCCAGTTGCACGATGCGCTGGGCCGGTTCCTGGATCACGACACCCTGGCGCTGGGCATTTGCAATGGCTTTCAGGTCCTGCTGAAGGCCGGAGTCCTGCCCGGTGGCGCTGCGGGCTGGCGGCAGACCGAGGCCGCCCCGCAGGCCACGTTGACCTGGAACGATAATGGCAAGTACACCGCCCTGTGGGTCCGGCTGCGGATCCACGCTCCGCACAACGTGTTCCTGCAAGGCATCGAAGAAATCGAACTGCCCGTGGCGCACGCCGAAGGGCGGATTTGCGTCACCGACCAACACATCACAGACGAATGGACCGCGGAGGGCCAGGTGGCACTGAAGTATGCCGCGCCACCCGATGTGGTCGTTCCGGCAGATGGCCTGCTGCCCTTCCCGTTCAATCCCAACGGGTCGATTGCCAACATCGCGGGTCTGAGCGACCGCAGCGGACGCATTTTGGGACTGATGCCGCACCCGGAACGTTTCATCCAACGCACACAGCACCCACGTTGGACACGGGAGCAGCGGCCGCCAGATCCGACCGGCCGCCGCTTGTTCGAAAACGCGGTCCAGTATTTCGCTTGAGCGACGCGGCCGATTTCGCAGCGGACGACCAGGGCCCCATCAGACAATGCCGGCACCGAAATTGTCGTCCTCACACACCGACTCGGCCAGGTCTGTCTGCCCGATCTTGGCCGGATCTTGCGCCGCAGAGTGCGGACCGGTGGCCTGCTGTTCGGCAGCCGGTTCGATGCGATGCGAGGTCTGATCGGAATTGACCAGCGTGGCTGGCTGCACCGGCGGCGACGGTTGCGGTTCGTCCGGAATCGCGTCCTGCGGTGCGGCGGCGTGCACTTCCAGCGTTGCCGGCTGAGCAACAGCGGGCGCAGCGTCAGCTAGCGTCGACTCCGTACAGTCCTCTTTGAGCGTCGCGTAACGCTCTTCACCGTAATCGTCGTAGGAACAAACGTAATCTGGCTGGCCGGAACGCAACCGTTCGTCTTCAAATGCGATCAACACCCGCGTTTGTATCATCTCACGACACTCGGAATTGATCGGATGCGCGATATCGGCATACAGCTTGGATCGCCCATCATCGGACTGCGTGGCACGGTACTCACCCAGCGCAGCACCGCACTGGTTGCAGTAGGCTCCGCGCAGATGATTCTTGCAGCCGCAGCGCGGACAACGGTCCGTCAGTTTGCGACTGGGCATCGCGACAAACGCGCCTTTCGTCCCCTCGATGATCTTCAGATCACGAATGACAAAGGCCGAGTCGAATGTGATCGAGCAGAAAGCCCTCAGTCGATCATTCGGGTCATCCATCAGCTTTATCCGAACCTCGGTAATCTCCACAGATGATCTCCTTAACTGGCTACGCTGCTGCTCCATTAGGTTCGGCTGCAAGTCACGTAGACTTGACCGACTCGGCGCGCCCTGAGACGGCGCGCCGTATGTCGCGCCTGCCGACGACTCGCACACAAGCCAAAATACGCACTTCCGCTGCCTGTCATCATGTGCCCTAAGAACGGTTGATTGCTAAACGCCAACCGCAGGCTGTCAATTTCGCTGTTGAGTTGACGCGCTGGAGTTTCCAGAGCGTTGTAGAATTGCTCCGCTGCCGCGCGTTTCCGACCCGCCACCAGGCAATCCACCAAACGGGCGACGTTCCTCGGACGCGTTTCCACGCGACAGCGGCCGAAAACATCCGCTGTCGACAGGCCACTTTGGGGCCGCACCACGACAAAATGCCAGTTCTGAGGACCGGGTAATGGCTCGATCGATTCGCCACGCCCCCGACAAATGGCCGCCGGATGCGATCCAATGAAGAATGGCACATCACTTCCCAGTTGAGCCGCGAGATGTCTCAGCTCGGACAAACTCAGCCCCAGCGTCCACAGCCGATTGAGCGCGACCAGTGTGGCGGCCGCGTCACTTGAGCCACCCGCCAGCCCGGCCGCCACGGGAATCCGCTTGGCCAGACGGATGCGTACCCCCCGCTTGTGGCCTGTGTACTCGCACAAGGCACGCGCCGCGCGGACAACCAGGTTGCCCTCGTCATCCGGGACGCTGTGCACGGCGGATCGCGACCGCCGATCTCCCGCGGGGAACGACTGCAGACAAATCCGGCCCGATTCATCCGCCGTGAATTCCAGACTGTCGTACAAGTCCAGAGAGACCATCAGCGTTTCGAGCTCATGGAACCCATCACGTCTCTTGCCCAGGATCTCCAGAAACAAGTTGAGCTTGCCAGGAGCATGCACAAGAAGAGATGATACGCGTGATCTGGTGGATCGAAACAGCATTGGAGTCACATCCTGTGAGCACGCCCAACCTGTTTTATCGCCTCAGAACCGAAGCTGCGCTAACCGCCTAAGAGGTGATTTTTCGACAATCCGGCGCACGCAGCAAGTCACGGCCTGTCTAGATAACCTGAGATGCTAGTCCGGACCCCCATATCCGTCAAGAGGTGTTTCCCTGCAGTTGGGATCGGCGGGACCGCCGACCGCCGCAGCCCCAATCCGCTCAAACCCGCTAATGGCCTGGACGACTCCCACAACCATCTGTGATAGGATGCCGATCACGCAATTCCCGCCGACCAGGCCATGCCCATCGGATCGACCGCGTCATGTGTCCCGCTCACTCCACACCACGCTCGGCGCGCGCCATGGTCTTCACGGAGGCTGGCCAACCTCTGCAACAGCGTGAGCTGCCGTTGCCACCCGTCTCGCAGGGACAGGTCCTGATTCGCATCCGGCTGACGACTCTGTGTGGCAGCGATCTGCACTCACACGCCGGACATCGCAGCACCCCCGCTCCAATCATTCTCGGACACGAGAGCATCGGCACCGTCTGCCAACTGGCTGACGACCCGCCGCGGCTGGACGCCGCCGGCCAGCCGCTGGCACCGGGTGACCGGGTGACCTGGTGCCTGGTCGAGCACTGTGGGCAGTGTTTCTTCTGCCAGCACGGCCTGCCCCAGAAATGCACGTCCCTGATCAAATATGGTCATCGCCGCCTGACGGACAGCGATCCTCTGTCGGGAGGCCTGGCCACACATTGCCGTCTCGGACCGCGCAGTTCCCTGTTTCGCCTGCCAGACACCGTATCGGATCTCGTGGCCTGTCCGGCCAATTGCGCTACGGCGACCGCCGCGGCGGCCTGCCGGACAGCCGGCCCGCTGTCCGGACTGACGGTGCTCGTCCAGGGATGCGGATTGCTGGGACTCACAACCGCCGCCATGGCCCGCGCGGCGGGAGCCCAAACCGTGATTGTCACCGACACCAAAGCGGAGCGTCTCGCGATGGCGGAGGCCTTCGGAGCTTCCGACACCGTGTGCCTGATGGATGCCGCGCACCAGCTGGAACCCCTCGTCAGAGATGTTTCGCAAGGCCGCGGAGCCGACGTGATCTTCGAAATGAGCGGCGCGCCACAGGCGATTTCCAGCGGCTTGAAGTTGCTCCGCATCGGCGGCTCTTACATCTGGGTCGGCTCGGTGTTTCCCTCGGACGCCGTGCCCATCTCAGCCGAAGACATCGTCCGCAGCATGATCCGGATCGAAGGAGTTCACAATTACCGACCTCAGGACCTGCAACAGGGGCTCGAGTTCCTGGAGCACTATGGGACACACTTTCCGTTCGCATCGCTGATTTCTCACACCTTTCCCCTGGAACAGAGTGATGAGGCCTTTGCCTTCGCCGCGCGACACTCCGTGTTCCGAGTCGCGATTCGCCCCGATGGGCCGCCGACGATGGACGCCACGGTCTCGTCTCTCAGATCACAGCCGGACAGCGACTCGGGCCGATGACATTGCGGACAAGGGAGCAAGGCGTGGCTCGACTGGGAATTGAAATCGGCGGCACAAAACTGCAATTGGGAGTGGGCAACGGAGACGGCAAGCTGGACGCGCTGGTCCGCCGGGAAGTCGACCCGGAATGGGAAGCCGCCGGGATTCGCGCGGCCATTTCCGAACTGGTTCCCCAGATGATTCAGAGGCATCGCATCAGCGCCCTGGGTATCGGTTTTGGTGGACCGATCAATGTCTCTCAGGGCCGTGTGACGACCAGCCATCAGATCAGCGGCTGGGACGACTTTCCGATCGTGACCTGGTGCCAGGACAACTGGGGGTTGCCCACGTCCCTGGGCAACGACTGCGACGTGGCGGCATTGGCCGAGGCCACACTGGGCGCCGGGCGGGATTGCCGTCGCGTGCTGTATGTCACCGTTGGGACGGGGGTCGGTGGCGGTCTGGTGATCGATGGTGAGATTTTCGGGCAGGCGCGACCGGCGGCCAGTGAAATCGGCCACTTGCGCATCGGCTTGAATACCGGCCCGCTGACCGTGGAACAGCTGGCCAGCGGACGTGGCATGTCCGACCGGCTGTGGCAGCGGTTGTCTCAACCGAGCCAGCCCGCGACCGCATTGCTGGATCGCTGCCAGCACCGCCGCGACAGATTGAACGGCCAATTGATCGCCGCGGCCGCCGAGGACGGCAACCCCCTGGCGCAAGCAGCCATCGACGAAGCCTGCACCGCTCTGGGATGGGCGATCGGCCAGTTCGTGACCATCACCGCGCCCGAAATCGTGATTGTTGGAGGTGGTGTCTCACTCATCGGCGAACCGAAGTTTTTCGGCCCCTTGCGACAAACCGCAGCCAAAACGGTGTTTGGTCCACTGGCCGCGAGTTTCCAGATTGTCCCAGCACAGCTGGGCGAGTTGGCCGTTGTGCACGGCGCGTTGGCGATCGCCGTGGACGAGGACGCCAGCGGAACGGCAAAATCGCCTATCAGCGGTTGAGGGGTTCTGATACGATCCCGCGCGCCGCGATTGGTGCAGCCCATCCGCAGACTGTTCCCCGGGGACTTCCACCACATGGTTCGGAGCGTTGTCTGGATTCTGTTCGCAACAGCTGCTGCAATCGCCAGCGGGTGTTTCAACCTCCGCACAATCACCCTGCCCACGCCGCTGGTGCATCACCCGCAAACGGAACGCAAGTCGTACGAGCGACACGATCCGTTTCCCGTCCAGGATCTGGGTCCGGCGACCCAAACCCGACCACGGGGCTTCGGAGCTCCGCGCAACGCCGCGCGTCAGGCGGCGGAACAACGTATCTTGAAGGGGCTGCCCAGCCACAGCAGCGCACCGTCTCCCGGCAGCCCGCGATCCCCGACCCAGTACCCGCAGGCGGTCCAGCCGTAAACTCCGGCCGTTGCTCCGCCACGTCCGCTCTGGTCTTGCATGTCACGCTACGGAAGATCAAGATCGAATGAGCCGCCGGGTGGCAACCATGGGGACCGATGTGTTTCACCGAGTTTTGATCTGTATCTGCAGCCCGCTCCTGACGTGTGCCGGCCTCGCCGACCTGTCCGCCCAGTCGACCAAAGCCCCACCGCGTCCCGGCGGCAAGCCTCCGCTGATCACACCGGAGACACAGTCGGCGATTGACCGAGGCCTGGCATTTCTGGCAATGCGGCAACACCCCGACGGATCACTCGGATCGGGTGGCACGTACCAACGCAACGTGGCCGTGACGTCGTTAGCCGGAATGGCGTTTGTTTCCGGTGGCCACACTCCGGGGCGTGGCCGTTACGGCCGCCACGTGCAATTGACGATCGACAACGTGGTGCAACATGTTCAGCCGTCGGGGTTCATTATCTCCGACGAAAAAGCCAGCGGACATGGCCCGATGTACGGGCATGGGTTCGCGACGCTGTTCCTGGCCGAAGTCAACGGGATGAGCCGCCACAAACAACTCCCACAAAAACTGCAACGGGCCGTGCAGTTGATCATCCGCACTCAAAACTCTGAAGGTGGTTGGCGGTATTTTCCGGTGGCCAAGGACGCCGATGTCTCGGTCACGGTCTGCCAGGTGATGGCATTGCGTGCCGCCCGCAATGCCGGCGTTGAGGTCCCCAAACAGACGATCAATCGTGCCGTCGCATACATCCGGTCCTGCCAGAATGAAGACGGCGGATTCCGCTATCAGATTCGTCTCAAACGCACCAGCCGCTTCCCGCGATCGGCGGCCGGCATCATGGGACTGTTCAGTGCCGGCATCTACGAAGGCGACGAAATCAACCGCGGTCTGGATTACCTGGAACGGCAACGCCCGCGGGCGGAATCACATCCTCAGGACCACTATTTTTACGGACAGTACTACGCGACACAGGCCTTGTGGCATGCCGGCGGCCAGCGCGCGGACCAATGGTACATCCGTCTCCGTCAGGAACTGCTGCAACGGCAATTGCCCAGTGGCGCCTGGGCCGACACCTACATCTGCAACGAATACGGCACGGCCATGGCCTGTCTGATCCTGCAAGTCCCCAATAACTACTTGCCCATATTCGAACGATGAGCAACGCCCGCACCCCAAGCCACCGCGCTGGCAACCGTCCCGTCTGGTTGAGCCCCCGGCGCCTGCTGTGCAACGCCAGCCTGCTGCTGGCGGCCTGGATCATGCTGTCGGTCGACACCGCGGCCCAACCGGATTCTCCATCCGACCGCGTTCCCGCCGCGCGTCAGTCCACAGCCTCACCAGCAACGGCCCGGCTGCTGCTGGCCGATGGCACACGGCATCAAGGCCCCGTCACACGCTGGTCGACCACCGAAATCACGCTGGGCCAGACCACGGTGCCGGTCCGGGAAGTGGTCCATCTGCGATTCGCGAACACCGCTCCGACTCGCGCGCGAAAAACCGCGGAATTGATGCTGGCCAACGGAGACCATGTCGCGGCACGCGTGCTCGAAATCAACGAAGAGTCTCTGACGGCCGAGTGGGAGCTTTCGGGTTTGCGACAAAAAATGCAATTGCCATTGGAAACCGTCACCGGATTCACGGCGCTGTTGCCTCGCGGCGATTTCAGACGATTGAAGTTCCTCAGGCAGATGTCGGAACCATCCGATCACGCGGCCGACTACCTGTTTCTGAGAAACGACGACACGGTCGCGGGGGAATTGACCGGGTTTGACGGGCGTCGCTATCTGTTGCGCAACCCGACCACTGCGACGGAAACCTCGATCGACAGCGCCGGCGTCCGCGCCGTCCGCCTCAACCCTGACCTCGTCAGCTTTCCCGACAGCAACGGCCCGCTTTGGTTGATCACACTGGCGGACGGATCGTGTGTGACCGCGCAATCGATCGCATGGAACGGGCCGCATGCTGACCGGCCTCAGTCACCGACCGCGGGGATACTGCGGCTGCACCTGGCCTGCGGGGCGACGATCCGTGTCTCTCAATCAGCGCTGGTATCGGCAACCGTGCTGGGGGGACGTGCCGTCTATTTGTCGGATCTGAAACCGGTCGCCTACCGGTTTCGACCGTTCCTGTCGCAAAACTGGCCTCTGCGAGAAGACCGCAACGTGATCGGCGGCCCACTGCGGCTGCGCGGCCGGACATACGCCAAGGGTCTGGGCACGCACAGCCGCAGCGAGATCACCTATGAGCTCGATCGGAAATACGAGCGGTTTCAGACAGTTCTGGGGATCGATGATTGCTCGAACGGTGCAGGCCAGGTGGTATTCAGCGTGCTGTTGGACGGTCAACGCGTATTCCAAAGCCCCATGCTCTCGGGAACCGATGCGGCCCATCCGCTGCCGGCCGTCGATGTGTCCCGCGGCAACCGCCTCACCCTGATCGTGGACTACGGTGCCGGCGGAGACGTGCTGGACCGAGCCGACTGGTGCGACGCGCTGCTGATTCGCAAGGCCGACAGTCCACGCTAGTCGGCTGCGACGGCCTCAGCGCACCCGTCACAACAGCACCCGTCACAACAGCACCCGTCACAACAGCACCCGTCACAACAGCACCCGTCACATCAATCCGTCGATGGGATCCGTGCGGTCGATAAACGCGGTCAATTCCTGAGGCAAGCGCTGCGCGAGTCGCAGTTCGCCCACGTCGAACAGCGTCCGCATGATGACCGACATCATGTGTTCGGGGCCGAATCGTCGAGACAAGGGTTCCGTGGCATGGCGGTCCGATTGGCCGATGACCTGCCCCATCTGCAGTCCGCCGCCGGCAAACAGGAGACTGGTTAAATTGCCGTAATGATCGCGCCCGCCGTTCTTGTTGATTCGGGGTGTCCGTCCCATCTCGCCCGTGACGACCAACAAAATGCGATCGGTCAAACCACGCTGCTCCAGGTCGTCGATGAAGGCCGCGACGGCATGGTCCACCTGAGGTCCCAGCCAGTCCATCCCTTTCAGGTTCTTGGGACTGTTTCCGTTGCTGTGCATGTCCCAGCCGCAATCCGAGACCGTAACAAATCCGCAGCCGGCCTCGCACAGTCGGCGTGCCAGTAACATCTGCCGGCCCAGCAGGTTGGTGGATCGCCGCATGTCCCCCCATCGCTGGACTTCGGAGTTACGAAACAGCGATGACGTATCGTAGCGGGCCACCGTCTCGGAAGATTCTCGCGACAGGTCAAACGCATCCGCCACACCGCGTGCAATCACGTCGAAGGCTTGCCGCTGATAGACATCCACGCTACCCAGGGAATCTTCCCGGTCGACGGTCCGACGGATACGATCCAATTGGGTCAACAACAGTCGCCGGTCCTCAAACCGGCCGACCGGAATCTTCAATTCCATGTTCTGCTTCAACTGGCCTCCACCAACGGGATTGAAGGCCGCCAGATTCTTGCTCAGCGATCCGGCTGACGTCAAACCCGGCAATGCGTTGGTTTCAAAGTTCTTCTTCAGATTGAGTCCAGCCTGTACGGCCTCGGGCAACACCAGCAGGTTGTGCGGCACGCCGGTCTGGGGATGGTTCGCCCCGGCCACGCGCGCGAAAATCGCTCCCATCGTTGCCTGAGCCGGATTGTTGGCGCTGGCCACTTTCTGGTAGGTGTGCCCGCTGTTACCCGAAGCGTAAGACCGCACGACCGACAGTCGATCGGCCCGCTGCGCCAATTGGCCAAAGTTGCCGCCAAACGTCACACCTGGTAACCGCGTGGCAACTTCTCCGGTCACACTGTGAAACTCCGGAGGCGCCGTCATCTTGGGATCGAACAACTCGATGTGCGCGGGGCCACCCTGCAAGAATAGAAACACCACGGACTTGTCACGCAGCCACCTGGCCGAATCGGCCTCCGCCCGCGCGGACAGCAAGCCGGGCAGCGTCAAGCCTCCCAGGCCCAATCCCCCCACGCGCAACAACTCGCGGCGGCTCCAGCCCGCAGACGGTCGGACCGGATTCCTCTGAGCCGGATCAATCTGAGTGATGCTCAGCACGCTTGGCTCCCATCAACAATCTCCGATCAGTTCCTGGATTCTAGCCCACCGGGAAACCCGTCTGCAACACGGTTTTGCCCACAACCGTTCACTGCTGCCACTCGGCACCGTCAGGAAAAGCAAACCGAGCCATCGACTCCGGCTTCATCGTCCCCCCGTACCCCGGTGCGGTGGGCGGCAGATAGCGACCGTTGCGCATCCGGATCGGGTCCTGAAAGTGTTCGTGCAAGTGATCGGCATATTCACTGATGCGTTCTTCGAAAGACCCGCTGACGCAAACATAATCAAAGACGTTGAGGTGCTGTACATACTCACACAACCCCACTCCGCCCGCGTGCGGACACACCGGAATCTCGAACTTCGCCGCCAGCAGAATCACCGCCAAGACCTCGTTCAAGCCTCCCATGCGGCAACTATCGATCTGGCAGATCTGCAAGCCACCCGCCTGCATGAACTGCTTGAACATCACCCGATTCTGACATTGTTCTCCGGTCGCAACTTTGATGGGAGCGATGGCCCGAGCGATGGCCGCGTGTCCCAGCACATCATCCGGACAGGTTGGCTCCTCGATGAACCAGGGCTGAAACTCGGCCAATCGACGCATGTTGTCGATCGCGTCTCCAACATCCCAGACTTGATTGGCATCCATCATCAAGCGGCAGTCCCAGCCGATTTCTTCTCGAATGATCCGGGAGCGACGCACATCGTCTTCGATATCGCGGCCCACCTTGATTTTGAAATGCGTCCACCCCTGAGCCAGAGACTCCCGGCACAAGCGTCGCAGTTTTTCGTCATCGTAACCCAACCAGCCGGCCGACGTTGTGTACGCCGGAAACCCATCCGCCTGGAGTTCTGCCAGCCGCTGAGCCCGCGTCGGCTGCTGGCGTTTCAGGATTGCGATCGCGTCATCAGGCGTCAGCGCGTCGCTCAAATACCGAAAATCGATGCAGCTCACCAATTGTTCCGGTGACATTTCGACCAACACCTGCCACAGCGGTTTGCCGACCGACTTGGAGTACAAGTCCCACACAGCGTTGATGACGGCGGCCGTGGCCAAATGGACGACACCTTTTTCCGGCCCCACCCAGCGCAACTGGCTGTCGCTGGTGATCGTCCGCCAGAAACCGGCCATGTCCGCCATGATCGATTCGAGGCTGCGGCCCACAACCAACTCCGATAAAGCGTCTATCGCGGCCACGCACAAGTCGTTCCCGCGACCGATCGTAAATGTCAACCCGTGCCCTTCCTGCCCATCGTGCGCCGTTCGCAACACCACGTAGGCAGCCGAATAATCGGGATCGGGATGCATGGCGTCCGAGCCATCCAACTGCCGCGATGTGGGGAAACGGATGTCGTGGCTCGACAGGCCCGTAATCGTGGTCTCCATCAAACAATCCTCTCGTCACTCGTTTCCGGGGCATCCGTTCACAGGCCGGCGACAAACCGAAATCGGCTCCGCCGGCCAAAATCTGTTGTCAGGCCACGACATCGTCCAGGGCGGACACGCTCACTACCTGGTGCATCATGACAAAGGCCTGTTGGCGATTCACGCGGATGCCGTGCAAGCGTGTTTCCGTAATGTAACGCTCACGCGTCGTGGTCGAATCCCGAAGATCATGCACATCCGCTTGTTGCAGCAACAGGATGTTGTGATCGATTTCCGACAAAGTTCCTACAAACACAAACGGACTGCTGACATCCACGACCACCTCGCGTCCCACCAAGCCGGCAATGGCCGAGTCGATCGTCGGCATGTTGACATGTCTCCCTGCTGAACTCATCCCTGCTGAAGGCCGTCCACTCAGATCGTGTCACGCTTCTGAAACATCGCTGCCGGGCATGGCCACACGTCCTCTCGCAGTGCATGGCTTTTCAGAGCCAGAGTTGGTCGGATCGAAAAACCGGTCCTTCGACACACGTCCGGCGATAATCCCATTGATCCTCACCAATGCGGACACGTGTCACACAACTGAAACAGGCGCCGAAGCCACAGGCCATGGGCGTCTCCAACGACAGCCAGCAAGCGATATTCTGATCATGACAGATGTCGGCCACGCCCCGCATCATCGGCTCGGGACCGCAACAATACACTTGATCGGGGCGATCCCCGTCGGCCAGCGATTGCTCGAGCAGCTCAGTCACGAATCCCTGATGACCGGCCGTACCATCATCGGTGGCCAGCCGCAGATCGAGACCCGGAGTGTTAAAATCGTCAAGCCCCGCCAGGAACTCCTGGCTGCGCACACCGTAACACACCGAGACTTTTTGGGGGGCGTGAGCGACCGCGCGGGGGGGATGTCCATAGGTGTTGATGCCCAGAGCTTCACGCGTCACCGCCACAAACGGTGTCTGCCCGATGCCGCCGGCCACACACATCAGATGCCCGCTTCCCGGCGCGGGGAACCCGTTGCCCAGCGGCCCCCAGATTTCGACCAGGTCACCGGGACGCCAGCAGGCCATCAATCCGGTCAATTTGCCGACCACCGTAAAACCAAAGGACACGCCAATCGGCTGACCGGCCTGACGCACAACGTCATACAGTGCAAAAGGTCTGGCCAGCAGCGGATCCGTGCCACACTGCGGACGCAGCATGAAAAACTGACCCGGAAGGACTTGCCGAGCGATGGCGGGACATTCCAGCTCCACCAACCAGGTATCCCGCGCCAACCGTCGCTGTGCCGTGACGGGTGCCACGAGCTGCCGGGCCTCCGGCACCATGCCAACCAGCTCTCCATGCCAAGCCTGTTCCATGTGCACGCAACCTTTTGTGTGCCTGTCGAAATCTGTGTGATCCAACCGAACGTCCGACGGTGAGGGTCAGAACCAAAGCGGATTCAACTGGTCGCGCGTCGCTTGGAACGATTTGCCGTCCGCCCCCCTTCGGCTCCAGTCGCCGCGCCCGCCGGGGTTCTGCGGCGGCGTTTCTGTGCACCCGACGACTTCCCCTGTCGAGCCGCAGGGGACTTGCCGCTGGACTGCGCACGCGACTTGCGGCTGCTGGCCACAAACTGCCTCAGCCGATCGACTTCGTCGGCCTTCAATTCGCGGGAGCGTCCGAGTCCGAGTCGCGCCAGTCGCAAGGGGCCAAACGCGATCCGCTCGAGCTTGATCACTTTGTGTCCGACTCGGGATAGCAGGCGGCGAATCTCGCGATTGCGCCCCTCGCGCATGTCCAGTTCGAGAAAGGAACTCTGGCCCCGGGTCTTGAGTTTTCTGGCCGTGCGAACCTGCAGCTTGCCATCGGAAAAATAAAGTCCGCGTTTCAGCTTCATCAACGTCTCGCCACTGGGAATTCCGGCCACCTGCACGCGATACGTCCGCGTCACTTCATACCGCGGGTGCGCCAGACGATTGGCGAGATAACCGTCGTTGGTCACCAGCAACAGTCCCTGGCTGCTTTCATCCAGTCGTCCCACGGT
>Ga0315336_1002833_pt1 | contig 25044 bp, 22 predicted proteins | sample ASW5metaG_FD_204512 | JGI IMG/M metagenome (GOLD analysis project Ga0315336, IMG submission 204512) | Ammonia-oxidizing marine archaeal communities from Monterey Bay, California, United States - ASW #5 | ecosystem: Environmental > Aquatic > Marine > Intertidal zone | place: USA: California... | reverse complement strand
TCGTTCCGCGGTGGGTCGGCGATACGAATTTCTTCCCGCTCCTGGCCCACACGCGATCCATGCCGGAGCTTCTCGGCCAGACGTACGACCGCCTACGCCCCAGTTTTCGCCACTTCGAGGCGCGGGGTGAGATCGCCGGGGGAGGACACCGCGAAACGGAGGGAAGCTCGTGAACTTCCGTCGCTTCCTCATTCCGGATGCTATCCGACTCTCTTTGCACACCCACGCCAGACCGGATGGCGAACTGGTGGACGACTTCGATCCCGCTGGCCAGCAAAACCTCATGAGGGTTCGCGAAGGCGTCATCGGAGAGCTCACGGACCTCCTTGCGGCCACCGGACGCATGGCCAATCGCAACCGGCTCTTCCGAGACCTCTACAACCGCGAAAAGAAAGCCGTAACCGCGGTGGGTCAGGGCGTCGCCCTGCCGCATGTACGCACGCTCCAGGTGAAGAGTTTCGTCATGGCTTTCGGACGCTCGCAGGAGGGACTTCCGTTCGACGCGCCTGATGAAGAGCCCGTTCACCTTTTCTTCGCGATGGCGGCTCCTCCCTATGATGACCGTACCTACTTGAAGGTCTATCGTTCCCTGGCGAAGCTTCTCCTCGATCCGGAGCATCACCAACAGTTCCTCACGGCAGAGGAGCCCAGCGAAATTCTTCGAGCCCTGGAGCTGGTCGGGTGAATGAGTGACCTCTGAACCAATCCGCTGACCGCTTTGGCAAAACGAGCACAAAAGGAACGAGGTCTGACCTTCCAGAGCCTCATGGCGCGGAAGTCCTGGCGCCCACTCCCCGCCATCACCCTTCTTACGGGCGAAGCGGAGTTCTTCAAGAAGCTGATCCTCAAGCGCTTCACCGAGGACCTCTTCGAGAAGGCGTCGCCTGAAATCCGCGGCTTTCAGGCGACACCAGGTGACCGTCAGGCCCAGGAACCCACCCTTGCCGAAGTTCTCGATGAACTGCGCACCCCAAGCTTCTTCTCGACTCACCGCATCGTGACTCTCGAGCACGGCAACGCCTTCCTGGCAGCCCACGGAGAGACCCTGATTCCATTTCTCGAAAGTGGCTTCGCGGGAGGACACTTCATCGTCTTCGTCGACGGCAAACTGGATGGCCGTACCCGCTTCGCCAAGGCTCTGGCCAAAGCGGGCTGGATCGTCGACTGTGCCCAGCCGTACGACCGGCCCCCTCCCTGGGACCGACGCACGCCCGTATGGGACAGCGAGCTCACCCGCTGGATTGTTGCTCATGCGCATGAGATGGGTCTCGAGATCGCCCCCCCGACAGCCTTTCACTTGCACCAGCGTGCCGGTACCGACCTTGCGATACTCTCCGAGGAGCTCGAAAAACTCGCCACCTATCTCGGATCGAAGAACTCGAAAACAGTGGATGCTGAGGCGGTCACCGCCGTGGTCGGTGACCTTCGCGAGGACTCCGTTTTCCAGGCCATCGAGCTCTTCCTCGAGGGGAGACAAGTCGAGGCGCTGTCCGCCGTCGGGCGGCTCTTTGCGAAGGGCTACCACACGAGCCGGGGAACCCTCACGGACCCCACCAGCATCTCACTCCTTTTCGTCGGTGCCCTGCTTCCTCGCCTGCGCGCCCTCAGGCGAGCCCATGCCATGGCGGCAGAGGGAGACGGGCCCGAGCAGTGGACGGCAGCCGGTGTCGTGCAGCGTCCGTTCATCTCGCGCTTCGAGCGGCACCTGAGTGCCGTCCGACCGCGAAAACTCGTCCGCCTCCTCGACCACCTCTACGTCATCGACAAGTCGATCAAGTCGGGAGGCGATGCGGAACGCCTCCTGGAGATGCTCGTCGTCGAGTTTGGCGCGCCGGGGTAATGGGTCGCTCGGTGAGCAGCGTCACTTCCGACGTCTCGGGCTAGTTACGGCCCGTGCCCTTTCCGCGCGACGGACTGTCCGAGGAAGGGCTCTGGTCCGTGTCACGAGTCAAGCCGTACTTGTCGATCTTCGTGTCGAGCGTAGGTCTCGATATGTCCAGGATCTCCGCGGCGCGGGTCTTCTTCCAGCCTGCCTCGACTAGTGTGGAGTGAATTACGTGTTTTTCCACGTCTTCCACCGTCCGCGCGACAATGTCCTTGAGAGCTTTGCCGCCGTAGGAAACCGGCCGGTCCTGTCCCCTCGCCTGGATGTTCGGGCTCAACAGGTGGGCATCGATCCTTTCGCCGCCGAGAGCGGTCAGGCGCTCCACTTCGTTTTCGAGCTCGCGGATGTTCCCCGGCCAGTCGTACTGGTACAGAAGCTGGAACGTTTCGCCCTCGATGCTTTTCTTCTTCCCACCGTCTCGTGCTGCGATTTTCTCCAGGAAGTGATCAATCAGGAGAGGGATGTCCTCGCGCCTCTCCCTAAGGGCCGGCAGAGTGACCGTGATCACGTTGATGCGGTACAGAAGGTCCTCGCGGAAGTCGTTCTTGCGCACCAGCTCGTAAATGTTCTTGTTGGTGGCCGAGACGATCCGCACGTCCACCTTGATGATGTTCTTGCCCCCGACGCGCCGGATCTCCCCGTCCTGCAGGACGCGGAGGAACTTCGTCTGCATCGCCAGGCTCATGTCGGCAATCTCATCGAGAAAAAGCGTGCCCTGGTGCGCCACCTCGAAAAGGCCACGCTTATCGCGGGAAGCCCCCGTGAAGGCCCCCCTCACGTGGCCGAAAAATTCGCTCTCGAGCAGATTCATGGGAATCGCGGCGCAGTTCTCACTGACAAACGCCTGTTCCCGGCGGGAACCGTTCACGTGGATCGCACGCGCAACGAGCTCCTTGCCCGTTCCACTTTCGCCCAAAACAAGGACCGGCACCACCGAGTCCGTGACCTTGTCGAGAAGATTGAAGATCTCGTACATGCGGGGACTACGGGTGATGATGTTGCTGTAGTCATACTTGAAGCGGTTGGGGCGATCTCGGGGAATCAGCTTCATGACTTCCTCGAGCTGTAGATTCTTCGACAGCACCTTGTTTTCCAGGTCGAGGTTCATTCGCTCGAGACGGCCGCGAGCGTCCTCCAGCTCCTTCGACCGCGACCGCAGGTCGTCAAACATCTGAGCGTTCCTGATGGCCACAGCCACCTGGTGGGAGAGGATACCGAGCCAGCGCAGATGGTTTTCCGTGAACGCATTCACCTTGAAGCGATTGTCGACGTAGATGGCCCCCAGGACGCGGTCATTACTCTTGACCGGAACGCAGAGCACACTTTTTACGTTGGGTTGGTCCTCGCCCGTCAAGCTTTGGAACCGGCGGTCCTTGATCGCGTCATCGCTGCGGATCGGTGTGCCCGAATCCAGTACGCTCTTTGCTATGGAGGCGCAGAGCTTGTACTCCGGTGTCTTCACCGGCTCCCGGTCCATGTTTCGCGCTGCCTTGATGTGGAGTCCGTCTCCCGGACTCTCTCCTCCGCTGGGTCGGGATGACGATTTGGACGCGTCCTTGCGCCCCTCAACCTTCGTCTCTGTTTCACTGGTGATCTTGTCGCTGAGGATCTCCGAACGGGTCAGGGTTACCGTGGAGCCTTGCGAAAACTCCTCCTTGTCCGGAAACACGAGGAACCCTCGCTCGGCGCCTGTAACCTCCACGATGGTGTCAATGATGACGTCGAGGAGGTCCGACAGAATGATCCTCGAATTGAGGTTTCGGTTGATCTCGAGGAGCTTGAGGAAGATCTCCCGCTCCTTCTTCAAGACCCCGGTTTGGTCTCCTCCCTCGAGTCCCGTCAGCGGCTCGAGAAAGTGGTCCGTCGACAGATCGATGGTCTCCTCGGAGAACTCGCTCGAGACGTGATCGAAAAAAATCCGCGTTTTGCCGATTTCAATGCAGTCGCCGGGACGCAACTCTTTCCGGAGAACCAAGATGCCGTTGACCAGCGTGCCATTGCGGCTTTTCAGGTCGACGATCTCATAGCCGCTTTTCGTGCGCTGGATCTCACAGTGCCGCCGCGAGGAATTGATATCGTCAATGGTAAGATCGTTTTCCTGGGAACGGCCGATCGCCGTATTCCTCCCCTTGAGCTGGACCACACGCTCGGCCCCGTTTTCCTGGATAATCAGCTTGGCGGCGGACTTCTGCCGGACCCGTTCAGGCGAGGGAGAGGATGAACCCATTTCTTTACTGCAAAAAGAGTTACGAAAACGCGCGCCCTATCCTCAGGAAAAATGGCGACAAGTGGCCAAGTCGCCGATGCCAAGCCGACTTGACACCTTTCCGAAAATTGTAAACTTATGTTAACATAAAGAGGCCGGAGGTACTAATACCAAATGGATTAGTAATAACCCTCAATAGCCCGAAGCGTCCGCCGATTCTGTTCGGGGAGGGGAACGGGCACGGGGAGGTAACGTATGCGGGCGAGATAGCAGGCGGGACGCCCACACCACGATGCGCTACATCGATCGGTAAACCCGCTCGGCTACTTTTTCCTGGAGCTGCTTCGCCCCGCGGGCGCCCCCCTTGAGGCCGTTGACCAGGACCGCGAAGCTCCAGACCCGCCCCGCCTTGACCACGTAGCCGGAGAGGCACGATACGCCACGAATGTAGCCCGTCTTGGCAAAGACCTTTTCCTTCACGGGTGAGCGGCGAAAGCGGTCGTCGAGCGTGCCGTCTTTGCCAGCCACAGGCAGAGACTTCAGATACTCCCCGAAGTAACTTTCGGACTGTACCGAGCGAAGAACACGGGCAAGCATCCGTGCGCTGACGCGATTTTCGTGCGATAACCCCGAACCGTCCCCCACCACCAGGACCTCGTCGGAGATTTCCTTCTTTCGAAGGAACTTCCTCAGCGCTCGGCGGCCTCCTCGCAAGCTGCCTTCGCCGACGGCGTGAACTCCCAAGGCCTTCAGCAGCACCTCCGCGTGGAGGTTCTGGCTCCTTTTCAGGATGATAGGCAGGTCCTTGAGGAGGGTGGAAGTGTGGCGCACCAACACCGTGTGCGCGGCGCCCACAGCCTGCGCGTTACCACTGGGCGCGGACCGATGCACCGGCTCTGCCTTCACGGCCCGTGTCTTCTTCCTTACGCGGCCGCCGGGCTCGATGCCCGCCTCCTTGAAGGCCTCCTCGAGAACGCTCACAAAGACTAGCGCGGGATCCTCGATCGTGATGTTTCCAGTCCATGGCGCAGCGCGCACACCGATCTGTCCACCCACAGTCACCCGGTTCGTGCCGGGTGTCCTGTGAACGAGCACTTTCGTCTTTCCTTTTGCCACCGTTTTCGGGGCGCCCGCGATCCGGATGAGCGAACAGGCTGGGACAAACCGAACGCTGGCAGGTCGTCCCGCCTTGCGAGCTGGGCGCACCGTTACGTCCAGGCAATTGTCGTTGATGTTGAGGGCGCTGACCTGCGCCGAGTACCACGCCATTTCCTGCCGCCGGTCCCAGGACGGAAGGAGGCGTTCGTCGTCGAAGAAAGTGTCGTCCGCGATAAGATCTCCCTCGATATGACGCAGCCCCCGCTCGAACAGTCTCCGCGCCCAGGACTTGAACAGGGCTGTCGGATCTCGGTTGTAAAACCGTCCTGAGATGTTGGGGTCGCCGGTGCTCCGGACGATGAGGTCTCCGGCAATGCGGCCGTTTCGCAGAGGTGCCGTCGCGGAAATAGTCGTCTCATACTCGTGTTCCGGCCCGAGCAAATGAAGTGCGGCTGCCGTCGTCAAAATCTTCTGGTTGCTTGCAGGCTTGAAGGGCTTGCGGTCGTTGATCGCCACCAGAAGCTTGCTCCGATCGGAAATCACCGCGACCGCAACGTTTTTCGACTGGAAGCCGTGCTGGGAAATCAGCCCGCGAATAGCGTCCTCGAGCGTGCCCGCCTGAGCGGCAACCCCGCAAGAAACGAAAGTGGCTACGAAGCTGGCAATGAAGCGAGCTGACGCGAGGGCTCTCACCCGCGAATCGCCTCGAGGAAAGGCTTCAACGATTCCCATGTCACTTCTTCCCTGTCCCCATGGTTGTCGAGCTTGATTTGATAAATCAGGTCCCCACCCGCTCCATCGATGCGCACGCTCCCCAAGATGCCCGTTCCTGGCAGGGGCTGGCCTTCAGCATCCCGGACCGGTGAATCAAAGCGGTACCTGATGAAGCGAAGCCGCTCGCCGCCGATCTCTTCCTCTCCTTCTCCGATGGGCGCAAAACCACTCCTCTTCTCGCCGACCACCGGCAGCAGAGTGTAGAGGTTCTCGACGGCCACGGGGTCCTGTTCGGTCGACTTCTCCGAGAAACGCACGACCCACGCGTGGTCTCCGACAAAGCGAACTCCCCGGTACTGGTAGGTGATCGAGTCGTCGCGCGCATCAACACGAGTGAGCTCGAACAGCTCAGGATTCACCGGGAAACGCGAAAGCGTGGCGACCTCTTCCAGAAGATCCTCGTTGGAGACGTATTCCCGCTCTCTGGACGTCAGGAAGCCACAACCCGTCAGAGCGCACAGAAGGGTCAACGTAAGGCAACCCGCAAACCATCGAACCCGTTCCATCCCCAACCTCTTCAACTCACCTTTCTATGCCGTCCACACGACTCGAGTAGCTGTTTATTTGTCCTCGGGCTTGTTGCCGGTCGACTCCTCGAGAGTTCCCGACGCGGGTACCGGGTTGCCCTCCTCGACCCTGCCCTTACTCAACTGCCGGAGCGCATGCACGCGCAGAACCTGTTCACGTTCACTCTGGACAAGCTCCAGATTGCGGAGATGCACCTCGCGTCCATCCTCCTCAGCGCTGCGAACCACGTTCCTGATGAGGCCCGCCTCTCCGACCCCGGTAACGACATTTCTCACGCCGGCGCCTATCGAGGCGTCGTGGACGAGCATGCCAACGGTGCCTTCTCCGCGCTCAATGATACCGAGAATCCGCTCGAGCGACTCCGCGCTGCGGCCCAGCCGGGCTACGAGCTGGCCGAAGTCGCTCCCCAACTTCCCGTCGGTTGCTACTCTTCCAAGTACGCTGTCCGCAGATTCCGCCTTCTCTAACACTGCATCGAGCCGCCTCGAGGCCCGCGCCACGCCCTCGAGCGCGTTCTTTCCAGTCTCGTAAAGCGCCGCGTCCGTGAAGAGCTTGCCAACAGAGCCTTCGCCCGACCGGACTCCCGCGGTAACCCCACGCAATTCACTGACGAGATCGCTGGCGTCGGTCAGCGTCTTCGTGAAGATAGCGGCGTACTTGTCCGAAAAGATCAACTTCCCGAGGGTACCCTTCTGACTGCGGATCTCCAGGAGGACGTGTTCGAACTCCTGGGTAACGGTCTGCAGCTGTTGGGTAGTGGCCCTCATGGACTCGGTAAACAAACTCAGATTGTCGTAGAGCTGTGGGTTCTTCAGCAGCTGGCCTAGCGTGCCCTGGCCGCTATTGATGTCTTCGAGCACGGAAACCATCATCTTCAAGAGATCGGTCGTGCCTTCTCGAATCTCCGTTCCGGCGAAAGTGTCGAGCATCGGACGGCTACTATACGGGATCATGGTACCCGGCAACAGTAGCGGCTGTTCCGTGGTGCCAAGCTTGACGTGTATCGCCTCGTCCCCGAGCAGACCATCGGTCTGAGTCCAGGCGTACGAGTCCTCGCGGATACGCTCCCCGTATTCTTTCTGAATGGACAGGGTGATGACCGGCTGGCTCGACGTCAGATCCGCCGGAAACGCGATCCGGCTCACCGAGCCGACTGGGACGCCCGCGAGCTGCACCTGGGAGCCGGGCTTCAGCCCACTGGCGTTGGGGAGAGTCACCTTGTACTCGACGTGGTCCGCGAAAAACGCGTCCCCATCGCCAACGATGAACAGGGCGGCGATGACGAGAACCATCGCCACGAAAAGGACGAAACCAACGCTGAAATCTGACGCGAATTTTGGTTTGCTCAAGGTTCTCTGGCAGAAAGGTCTGCAGGGGGTGTTGTACTTAGCGGCAACTTCTGGGCCCTTTCGTCCGCCAGCAGGAAGTCGCGCACCTCTTCCTGAGAACTCGCGAAAAACTCGTCGGGACTCCCATCTGCAAGGACTTGCCCACGCGCAAGATACAGCCAGCGGGAGGAGACGATGCGGGCGCACTCGATATCGTGCGTCACCACGACGGAGGTGGAGTTCAACTTCCTGTCCAAATCTCGCATAAGGTGGGCGATTTTCCGGCCGGTGATCGGATCCAGGCCGGCCGTCGGCTCGTCGTACAGGATAAACTCCGGGTCGGCTGCCAGCGTCCGGGCCACGGCGACGCGCCGCCGCATGCCGCCGGAAAGCTCGCTGGGGGCCAGCGGTCCGGCGCCAGACAAGCTGACCCACCCGAGACGCTCCTCTACGATGTCTCCTATCTCTCTTTCGGAGTGCATCTTACGCTCTCTGAGCGGAAACGCAACATTGTCGAAAACGTTCATCGAGTCGAAGAGGGCACCCGATTGAAACACCATTCCCAGCCGCCGGCGTAAGGGGACCCAATCGTCCTCACCGAAATCGTCGGTCCGCTGGCCCCAGAGCGCGACGTGGCCCAAGTCTGGCTTGAGGAGGCCTGTGATAATCTTCAGGAGGACGCTCTTTCCCGTGCCGCTCCTTCCAAGGATGGCCAGCGACTCTCCCGCTCGCAGGCGGAGCCCGACCCCGTCGAGCACCTTTTTCGGGCCAAAACTCTTGTGGATCGCCTGGACCTGGAGCACATCGACCCCCTCCTCGATCTTCGCAGGCATCCTTACTTAAACTCCTTTGAGGATGAGAAAGATCTTCGTGAGCACGAGGTCCGCCATCAGAATCCCGAGCACCCCTTGTACCATCGTCCGAGTGGTCGACACGCCAACCGCTGAAGTGGCCCGCGCGGTCTTGAAGCCGCTGTGGGTGGCAACGAGGCCAACAACAAGACCGAAGACGATTCCCTTGACGATGCAGCAGATGACATCGAGTTGGCTGAGGATTTCCAGGGAGTCCGCCACGTACAGCCGCCCCGGCTCCCCCTGCTGGAAGACAACCAGCAGAAAGCCGCTGAAGATGCCCACCACGTTGGCGATCACCGTCAGCGCAGGGAGCATGAGCGTCGTCGCGAGCACCTTCGGAACGGCCAGGCGGCTGATGGGGTCCGCCCCGAAAACGCGGTAGGCGTCGATTTGTTCGGTCACCACCATGGAACCCAGCTCGGCCGCAATTCCCGTGCCTATACGCCCAGTAAACATGATCGCCGCGAAGACCGGCCCGATCTCCAACACGAACGATGCCGTCAGCACCTTGCCCACCTGGCTCTCGGCACCGTAGCGCTTGAGCATCGACTGCATCTGGATCACCATGACGAGACCGATGAAAAAAGAGCAGAGGTTGACCACGGTGAGGGATTCGACCCCGATTCGGTGCATCTCGCTGGTCAGGGAGCGAAAGCTATATCGGCGCGAAAACATACGCCGCAGAACCTGGGCGGAGAAGTTGAAGAACTCTCCGAGGGAAGCGAAAAAGGTGTTCATGACGCCGGCTTACTATACCCTAACTTCCAGAAAGAAATAGTGTTCAGTGGCGGGGAAATGGTGTTCACTCAAGTACACCGAATGCTCTCCACCGAAAAATCGTATCACTACGCGCAAAGACTGACCCGAGCGGCAGCCAAGAACTTCTACTACACTTTCCGGTTCTTGCCGCCCCTGCGGCGAAGAAGCATTTTTGCCGTCTATGCGTTCAGCCGCAGAGCGGACGACGCAGTGGATGCGGTCGAGGAAGGAAAGTCATCCGCAGAGAAGGCCCGTCAGGACCTGGGCTACCTCAGACGGTTGCTGGGTGACGATCCACCGCCGGACCCTCTCGTTCCGGCGCTACGCGATACGGTCCAGCGCTTTTCCCTTTCCTCGGAGCCCTTCGCGGAGCTGCTCGCCGGCATGGAGATGGACCTCGTCAAGAAGCGCTACGAGACCTTCGATGAGCTTTACCTCTACTGTTACCGAGCTGCCGCCGTCGTCGGCCTCGTCTGCATTGAGATCTTCGGCTACGAGGAGAATGCGGCAGTCGGCGACCTTGCCGTCAAACTCGGCATTGCCATGCAGCTCACCAATATCCTGCGCGATGTCGAGGAGGATCTGGGGCGAGGGAGAATCTACCTACCCGCGGAAGACCTCCTCCGTTTCGACTACAGCAAGGAGGACCTCGCTCGCGGCGTCGCCGACGAACGCTTTCGCGCGCTCATGACCTTCGAGGTGGCCCGAGCTCGCGAGTATTTCAAAGCCGCGGAGCCCCTCTATCCGCTCATCCGGACCGAATCCAGGTACTGCCCCGTACTCTTGATGCGTTTCTACTCGCGCCTCCTGGAGCTCATCGAGCGCCAGAACTATGACGTTCTCCATCGGCGCCCGAGGCTTCCATGGCACGAGAAGTTCCGCTTGGCCGGTGCCACCTGGTTTCAGGCCCAAGCGGCCCGAAGGCTCACATCCAAAAAGATGTCACGTAACTAGCAAGACGCATGACGATGAAGACGGCGGCGTTCACCTTGTGCACCTTGCGAAGTTTTTTTGCTCGGTCTGGATTCCCCGGCGAGCCAGACGCGGGTCTCGAGGCGCGATAGAGCTTCGTGCCGGTGACCACCGCGACCACGTACCCGATGAGACTCAAGGCTGAGACGAGCACGTGGAACTGCTCGAAGTACGCCCCCGACCCGAACGCTTCCGTCGCCTGCTCCACCGCCCCCCTGCCCAGCTCGATGATCAACACGTTCCCGAGATCGACGACAAAGGCCGTCAGCATGAGCGGCATGTGGATCGTCGGGCGGTAGCGCAGCTTGAGGCCAACCGCCAGCACCAGCACCATGGCAGTGTTGAGCGAGCGGGTCAAAATCGAGATGGTGTCTTCGTTCACGGGTCTTCGTTCACGGGTCTTCGTTCACGGGTCTTCGTTCACGGGTCTTCGTTCACGGCCCGTGTTTCTTACCTGTCGCCTACCAATCGTCGAGGTAGGCCACGTGCATGTTCTCGTCGCGAAAGCCGCAAAGCTCGCAGCGCACTCCAGGCTCCCCTCTGCAGATCTTGACAAGTCCTTTCTCTCCACACTGCGGACACGTCCTGTCTGGCGATGACGGCGACAGCACGGAAGCGAGGATCCAGGCCGTCACCCCCACCACGAGCACTCCCCCGACGGTATACGGGATCCAGCCGGAGAACGCAACGGCCAACCAGATGGCCCCGAGAGCAATGATGATCCAGAAGAGTTGCAGCATGAGGAATACTCAGAATGGATGTTACTCATTCCCCCACCCTTGTCCCTGGTTCCGACTGGTTCCTATTCCAAATGACTACCCCCGCGGCCCGAACACCCGGGCTTTCGGCACAAACGACGCGTCTTCATCCAACGGGTACATGGGCCGACGGCAAATCGTGTGGCCCAGGGTCTTGAGATTCGCGCTGGTGGACCCCGGTGCGTCGACGTTGAAATTCTTCGCCGCCCATGCGTCAAAGAACTGCGGCTGGCAATGCGGTGATTTCACGACGATCAGGTCGAAGCGTCGCGGATCCTGACCGTGCGCGAGGAAGAGAGAGCGGTCGAACAGATGCACCGGCCGAGAGGTGACCACCAGCGTCATCGTCGGAGTCTTGAGGACGGCCGTATCCCCCGCGTCCAACCAGCTGCCCCACGACTCGAAGTAGACCTGCCCACGAGAGAGTAGGTCCACCGTCACTTCCAGATCGACGGGAGGAAACCGAGCCGGGTCCAGAGCTCCGCCGAGCGGCGTCTTGATCACTCGCCCGACACCGGCGTCGAACGCCCGCCTCACGGCAGGGGGATCCACGAGGGGCAGGAGGACAGTCTTCTCGTATCCGTCGTTCAGAAGGGCAACGAGAATCGCGTTTGAATCGCCCGTCGCCCCGGAGCTCGGCGCGTCCGCCGCGTCCGTGAAGATTACCGGCCCCTCAACCCCCTTCGCCGCCGCGATCGCCTGATCGAGCTCGATCAGGTCGGGCTGCATGCGCTCCCTGCGTGCCCAAAACGCCTCCGCCAGCCGCAGCGCTTCGCGCTCCGCACGTTCCGGATCGTTGTTCGTGATCACCACCGGCTGAGAAGAGAGCTCGGGGACGTCGGTAAACGGATTCCCGATCATGAATCCGGCCGCAAGCGCAGTGCCTTCCGCCTCGAGCTGCGCCGCGTCGCGGACGAATTGCCCGTAGACACCCGTCTCCGTGATCAGCTCGTTGCCGCGCACGAGGGCTGGAATCGGCACCGTCACCATCACGGGCCGAGCCTCGTCGTCGAGGATCTTCAGGAGAAGCCGAGCGGCTCGCTGGCCGTTATCCACAAAGTCGACATGCGGGTAGGTCCGGAGCAGGGTCACGGCATCGCAGTGGGCCAGCATCCGAGCGGTCAAAATCCCGTGCAAATCGAGCGAAACCACGATCGGGACACCGTTCCCGAGGATACGGCGCGACTCCTCCAGAAGGTAGCCTTCGGGGTCCAGCTCGCCACTCGCCGACATGGCGCCGTGGAGGGCGAAGAAAACCCCGTCGACGCCATCGGCCCGCGACTGGACCGCCGACAGGAACTCCTCGCAGAGCCGCACGAAACTCTCGCGCCCGAGAACGCCGCCCGAGGTGCTCGCCCGGGCGGAGTAGGCGGGAATCACCTGGACGTCGCTCCGCTCACCGAACACCCCGAGTGCGCCGTCCACCTCGCTCTCTACCCCCCGGTAAGCCGAAATCAGCGTGTCGCCGTGGTGCACCACGAAGTCATCATAGACGCTCCCGACCGGGTTGAACGTCGACACTTCCTGGATGCACTGGGCAACGAGGATCCGGGGCATTTTTGGCGCCTTTCAGTCCTTTTTCCGGCGGCTAGGGGTTGAGCGGAAGGCCCAATGGCCCGACATTCCTTTATATACGCGCCCTGGGGCCCGTCGGCAACCTCCGGTACGCGGATTCGCGGGGGCGCGGCGGCTAGGGTTTTCCCTGATACGCAAAAATTCCCCTTTCTCAAATGGGGGCATTGTGCGAAGCTACTGGGCTCAAAATGATGATTCAGAGTATTTCACATCCTACGGGGTGGTCCCATCTACCTTTCAATTTTCACAAGGAGCGCCTGAAATGGCTCAGGGTACGATCAAGAAACTGATATCGAACAAAGGTTTCGGGTTTATCGAAGGCGAAAACGGCGAGCTTTTTTTCCACAGCTCCGCGGTGGAGAACTCGAGCTTCGAGGAACTTCGTGAAGGACAGAACGTCGAGTACGTCGAAGGTCGTGGTCCGAAGGGGCCTCGCGCGGAGAACGTGCGGGTTGTGTAGATCATCGAAATTCGTAGGATCGAACTAGACCACTATGGGATGCGGAGGGACCGGCGACGGATCGGAACCTCCGAGACCGCGAGCGTCCTCTACCGGTGTAACGCGAGCTACGTCGGGTCCGCCGACTACCGCAAGGTAGGGATCGTCGGACGGCGAGCAATAACGAAAGGGATTAGATGACGATCAAGGTGACGTCCCGGCACGGCGAGCACCCTGAGAGGATGCTTCAACGCTTCCGCAGGATCTGCTCCAGGGAGGGAATCTTCCGGGAAGTGAAGCGGCGCCGTTTCTACGAGAAGCCCTCGGTGGCGCGCCGTAGGAAATCCAAAGAGGCCATAAAGGCGCTCAAGCGAGAGATTCGGAACAAGGCGAGACGTCGGTCGAGAGAGTAAGGCGTGGCCTGGATGAGTCGCAGGGGAACATGTACCGCAAGGCTAAGGGGCCGGTCGGAGAGTGATGGAGCGAGAGATGGCTTACGAAGATAAGGTAATCGTCTGCGAGGACTGTGGAACGGAGTTCGTCCATTCGGGCGAGGACCAAGAGCGCTATGCGGAGCGGGGCTTCACGAGCGATCCCAAGCGCTGCCGGGAGTGTCGCGTAAAACGTAAGGCCCGATCGGGCGGCGGTGGAGGAGGCGGTGGTGGAAGAGGGGGTCCCGGTCGAGGGGGCGGCGGCGGCGGTCGCCCACAGCGGGAAAGCTTCGACGCTGTCTGTGCCAACTGTGGAGTCCAGACGACGGTCCCCTTCAAGCCGACTCAGGATCGACCGGTTTACTGCAGGGACTGTTACCGCTCGATGCGGCAGTAATTCGAAGAAGAGAGCTCTCATTAGACGAAGAGAAAGCTCTCTTACTTCCCGAACAGGTCAAGCAGTCCGTCCAGGCGGAGCCCCTTGTGGCCCTTCCCGGCCGGAAAGACAAGCTTGGGATCGGACAGGGTTCCAGTCAGCCTGACGGGCACCAGAGAGCCTCCCAGGATTTTGCTCGCATCGCCGAGCAGGCGCCGGATCTTCTTGTCCCCCACGGTCTGGGAGATGAGGGAGAGGTCGACACCAAAGTCGATCTTGCCGTCGAATCCGGTAGTGCCCTTGAAACCGAGATTCCGAACCTTGCTCCCGGCCCGGCCCGTCAAGAAGACCTTGCTTGCGGCAACCTCGCCGTCAGCGACCTCGAAATCGGAGCCGATTTCGGAAAACTCCACCCGGTTCAGGTCGACGGCCGCAAGCTTTGCGAGCTCACGAAAAAACGGCGAGGCGCTGATCTCACCGTCCCGCACGCGCACCTTTCCCTTTCCCTCGAGGCGCCTTTCAAAGTCCTCCCGCCCCAAGCCCTTTCCACCGATCTCGAGATCGCCGTTCAACCGGCCACTGAAGACCGCCTTGCGGTCCTTCACCCCGAGGAAAGGTAAGGCGTAGGCGAGGAGCTCCGCCATCTCATAGTTGACGGCGACCCCGTCAAGCCGCAGTTTTCCCTGATACCTGTAGGGGGTCGCTTTCACGTCGAGGACCAGGCGGTCGGCGATCGCGCGCCCTCCGTTCAACTCAGCCTCGAAATTCTCGAGGTACCATTCCCCCGCGCTCGAGCCCAGGTCGGAGGACACGCGTCCCACGCTCCAGCCTTGGTACGTGACCCCGAGACGTGCTTCGAGCGTCCCCTGGGATTCCAGTGTCTCGAGGTTCAGGGCCCCATCCGGACCCGGAGCCGCTTCCAGATGCACGCCCAGCTGCCCACTTTGTTGCGGCGATCCCTTCTGCCCCTCGTCGACAAGCAGCCCTACCGATGTCACGGCCCCCTTCACGTCCAGGGAAAGGGCGTGGGGCACTACTTTGACGCTGACACGCAGTCCGGAGATGGTCACCCCGCCGTCCTGTGCTTCATCGCGGTACTCGATGGTTCCCTTGTTCAAGCTGAAGACGACCTTCCTCTTAAAGACCGCGTTTCCGTTCCCCTTCCCGTTCCCCTTCCCGTTCCCCTTCCCGTTCCCCTTCCCGTTCCCCTTCCCGGTCCGCTCCCCCTTCTTCTCCGGTCCTTTCGGATCGTTATCTTTCCCACCGATCAGACCGGCCAGGTTGAGTCTGCCCTCCTTGTCACGAGAAACACGCAGCACCGGTTCCTCCAGATCGATCTTCAGCTCGCTCTCCTGCGAAAAGGCGAGATCGAAAAGCCCGGTCTCCAGCGTGGCGCGCCGCACCTCTAGCACGTCTTCCCCACGCTCTTTGCCGGGCGCCGGTCCAATGGGCGCCGGTCCAATGCGAAGCCCTTCGATGCTCTGGCTGGCGTTCCAGGAAAGCGAGATAGAATCGAGCTCGACGGGGCCGACGACGTAGCCGCGCACAACCGCAAGAATCACGTCCCTGCCAGCGTTCGTAGAAAGCAGGGCTGGCAAAAAAACGAGCAGAAGGCCCATGGCAAGCACAAGGACGCCCAGGAGGACGAGAGTCTGGCGCAGGCGCCTACGCCGCGGTTTGTTCTTCGGTGGAAGCTGCTCGGGGGCAGGCGCCGGGTCCATGCAGCTTATAGATACGATAGGTTTTTCGGCGCCGCAAGTGGATCCTTCTTACTTCCTCACTCAAATTCTCTGTTCACTGTTCACTATTCTTCCCTATCCCCTATTCTTCACCCCTCACTGGCCAGAAGCGTCCCCTCCTCAATCCTCTTCTGCAGTTCCCGGTCCTCTTCGCTTGCCTCGGCGTCGGAACGCGTCGGCTGTTCGCCGACCTCCGGGGACCAGCCCGACGGCAAAGCACGCGCGATGCGCGGCGGTTCGGATCCTTCCGGCGTAAGCTTTTCAAGATCCATCTCTTCGGACGCGAATACCATGTCGTGACCCGATCCCGAGACCAGGCGTACGCACGGCGCGTTCGGGGCTCGGCTCCGCGACTGGGTCACGACGGCGAATTCCCCGCCCTCCAGCTCCACGAAGGTTCCAGGTGGAAAAGGACTGAGGGTGTCGAAGAGAAGCCGTACGGCCCCCTCGAGCCCCTTCGCCTCGGGAAGTCGGGGGAAAACCTGAAAGGCCTCGGCCGCCGAAAGACTCTTCTTGTAGGGCCGCTCGGCGGTCAGCGCCTCAAAGATATCCACGGCGGCGATCAACGAGGTCAAGAGGCCCACCTTCCGGTCTCTCTTGAGGCTTGGGTATCCGGTGCCGCCCGGCCTGCGGTGATGGTCGTAGGCAACCACCACGGCGAGGGGGTCGACCCCAGGGGTGTCGAGGAGGACTTCAGCTCCCAGCTCGGGGTGATTCTCGATGAGCGCCTGTTCATCATCGGTAGGTACGCCCTTCATATAAAAGAGCTCCTCGGGAAGCAAGGATTTGCCCAGGTCGTGCAGAAGCGCCGCCTGGCCCGCCCGGACGAGTTGGTCCGTGTTGTCTACCAGAGGCTTCAGCGCGGCGGTCACGAGCAGGCACACATTGACGCTGTGATTGAAGGTGAACTGGCTCGTGTATTGAACCGACGTCAACGGAAGGAAACTTTGTTCCTCGCGGATCACTCCTTCCGTGATCGTACCCGCGATCTCGAGGATCGGGTCGAACGTCGGGTTCCCGCCCGCGCCCACCAGCGTCATCAGGTCGTGAAGCGCGGTAAGCGTTCTCTTGTACATTTGCAGCGGCAGGGACAGCTGCGGCAGGCCGAGAATGGACGACCTGAGGTAGGGTTCCGTTCCCTCCCAGGTGCTCTCTTCGCTAGCAGAATCGAAGCTGTCCAACTCCCTGTCCACAAACAACCCGAGGCTAGCCTTGTAGCCGCGGTTTACAAGGAGACGATTGACCGCATCCCACTCTGCCTCTCCCTCCGTTGCTTGGCACGTGTGCAAGCCCCCCACAAGGCAGGTGAGGGCCTTAATGTCCATGCCGGGGCCGAACCTCAAACCTTCCACCTTTTTCTCCTCGAGGAGCTGGGCAAGTTTGATACTCGGCGGAGCAAGCAAGGTCAGCGGCATTCGGCGGAAGTAGACCTGACCCTTGCGATGAATGAAAAGGACGTTGGTTTGCTCGGGGCGGTTATTGATCCGGGTATTCAGGAAATGCTCCACGGCCGTCACGAAACTCTCGCAACTCTGGAGGAAACGCGGGTGCTTGGGTGAGAAAAGCTTGTAGTCGGAAAAGACGACTGCCAGCCTGCGGAAAAGTTCTTCGCCCTGCTTCACCCCGAAGGACCCGCTTTTCCTCGTCTGCGTCATGCGACCGGGCCCTCAACTTTGCAGAGCAGATCCAGAATCTCACGGATCTCCCGACAGAAAGTATGGCGAAGGATCTGGCGTTCTGACCCGATGCGTTTGAGGAACTCCTGCGCCTGAGGAAGTGGACTCCTCAGGAGCGCCGTAAGTGCTAGACGGATTTCTTCCAGGTTGGGAGTCGACGCCTGGTTCTGCGTGTCCAGCATGTGACGCAAGAACACGAACATTTCGCCCGTGGAGCAGCGGTCAAGCAGAGTCAGAACCTCCGCCTTCACGCGTGGGGCACCCTTACGCAGGCCGAGTATGAAGAGCTGTTCACTCTCTCCCTTTCGCGCTCCGGCACGAAGAACGACGAGCTCAGGGTCGAGTGCTTCCGAGGGGGGGCGTTCCTCCCGAGAAATGATTTCGGCCAGTATCATCTTCAAGATGTCCATGGGGAGCTCCTCGAGGCGGGCTATCGACCTCGGAGCGGAGAACGCTCGCGGGAAGTTGATACCCCAGCTGGCGAGTGCGTGAGGGTCGGGCTCCAGGTTGAAGACCTCGTCCAGGAAGACATCCCTGTCATCCCTGCGGGACGCCTTCCACAGAGATGTGAGAATCTGAGCTGGACGGGTGGAGTCCTGCATTGCCAGACGGTAGAAGAGTGGCCGGAGCGAGGAGACAGATGTCCCGCCCCGGACCCGGTGAAGGAAATACGAGTCGACCGTCTTCTGGGATTCCTGACGGCTCAGGACATCTCCGATCAGTCCGAGGCTCTCGCTGGGCTCCCGGTGCCGGATCACGCCCCCAATGACGTCGAGCTCCGACGCAAAGAGCGCGGGGGCCTTCCATTCTCTGGCGGTGAAAGACTCGAGAAAGCGGCTGCGCCTCTGGAGATAACTCTCGTCGGTGCAGTCGGAGGCCAGGAGCTCTCCTTGAATTCGCAACACCTCCAGGCCGTAATCGGTCTCTTCAAGCTGAGCGACCCACTCTTCCCGCGGAATTCGCGTCACCCACCGGTCGTCGTGCCCCGCGAGTTTCGCGTCCGAATTATTCTGTTCGTCACTCCCATCGCGAGCTTCCCCTGCCGCGGTGGAAGGGGTCGGCCGGGAAGCGCGCACAGGTTCGCTTCTGGCAACGGGAACGTTGCCTTGAGGAAAAACGGCTTCCCCTCCACTCGGGTCGGGCTCAACGAGAGTCTCGGGTCCGTTGAAGAGCGCTTTCAAGGAGCTAGCACGCTGAAATATTTCCGGCAATCCAGGTTGGTTCCATGAATGCAGGCCAACCGCTCCCTCGAGGAGTTCGCGGACCTCTTCCACCCCCAGCTCTTTCTTCCCATCGCGTACCAACGGCACCCTGGCGGCGATGCGTTCGAGGAAGCTCAGGAAGTCCCTGATCTTTTTTAGCAGGACATCGTGCGGGGTGTCGATGTACTTGCTGGGATCGGTGAAAAGGCTTGCAAGCAGGTGCTCGATCAGATCGACCTCTCGGGTTGGCTTCGAGGTGGAACTCCCGTCAGCCGGCTTCCAACCGCTCAGCTTGGATTCTATCTTCTCGAGACTGTCCTGGACCGAAGGATCAGCAAAGACCAGCAACAGGCTGTTTCGAAATGCCGGAGGAAAGTGCTCGGGAATCAGATTCGTCTTGTGGCCCTCGCCCGCCGATGACGGAAAGACCTGATCGCCAGTCGCCGTGAAGCGGTAACCGTCATCTTCCTTGCCTTCCTGGAAAAACTCGATCGTAATATGATCCCACTTGCAGGCGTCCGAGTCGGTATTTTCAAACCGTGGCTCGCGATGCTCGGATTCGTGCTGTTCGTCCGGTGCTGTCTGCAAAAACAGAATGAAACTTTGCAGCTCTTCGCAGTTGACCTCTGGGTGGATCACCAGGCTGCGAATCAACCGCCCGCGGCAAAGGGTAGCGAATGTGCTCAGGTCGGTGGCAGCTTGCGAACTCTCGCTCGCCTGCAGGTCGATGGCCATCTCCGGAACGAAAACGAAGGTCCTGCTGCATTTCCCGTAGTAATCGTGGATTCGCTCGAGGACGTTTTTCAAGGCGAGACCCGTCCGTTGGTGCCCTTCGGGATAGAGCCTCTGTGTCTCCCCACACACCAGGAATGATCGGACTATCGCATGAACCAAGGGCCAGTCAGTGCCGGCTGCGTCATCCCCGCTGTCCTTCGGGGAACCAGCACGACCGCTGGCGGGTCCCACTTCCTCGCTCATCTTAGTGCCCCGTTTCACAAATTCTTGTAGAGCTTGAGCGGCCCTTTTCGCCGCCAGCTTTGTTGCGCTCACTCGACGATCGGTTCCACAAGATCGCCTCCCTCGCACGTCGCGCTGGCAACGAAAATCGCTCGCTCAAACCAGTTTTCCGGGGTGGGAATTCCCGTGACCGGAGGCCCATCTTTCACTCTGCAGGGTGACTATTCGAGTTCAGTCAGTTCCACAACAATTTGTGAAACGAGACACTTATTTGTCCTGTCCGATGCCTCAGCAAACCGATGGCGGGAGCCCCATCCCGACGCGGGCTGATAAGAATACCCCTCTCTACCCGAGCCGTCGAGCCTGGCGCGACCAGCCGAAAAACACGCCCACGCAAGTACAGTGAACGTAACCGCGGGGGTGCGCTCGCCGACTTTACCGAAGCGTCGGATCTGGCCTTTATGGGCCCAGAAAACGCGGGTAGACTGACAGAGCGTGTTCATTCCAAAACTCCTTATAGCTCTTCTTGTCCTGTTCGTTCTGTGCCTACTCTTCTTCCCTGGCGTCATTCCGAAGCTCCTGCGGCGGCTGGGCCGCACGACCGGGGACGTCGGGCGCATCGGCAAGGAGCTTGTGACGGGGGAGGAAGTGGAGGGAAGCCCGCTCGCTCGCCATGAGGTGCGCGCCGGCGAGATTGTCGCCCTGAAGGTGCTGACCGAGAATCCCGCATCGAGCGACGAGGAATTACAAGGCCGCATCGCCGAGATCGGCGCGAGGCTCGCCAGGAATGCGCTGAGAAAGCACATCCCCTACCGTTTCACGGTGGTCGACTCCGACGAGCCCAACGCCTTTGCCGTCCCGGGAGGAGCGATCTTCATCACGCGTCCGCTCATCGAACTCTGCGCGCACGAGCCCGACAGCATCGCTTGCGTCCTCGGCCACGAGATCATTCACATTGACCGGCTCCACGCCATCCGCAGCCTGGCAGCGTCCACGGTCGTTCAGACAGGCTTTCGCATCGTTTCCTTCGGGCGAGGCGGACTTCTGTCACGCCTCGTGGGCGGCATCCAGGACCTGCTCGTAAAGGGTTACCGCCGGGATCAGGAGCTCGAGGCCGATCTCTTCGGGTCTCGTCTCGCGGGCCTTGCGGGCTTCAACCCGCGCGGGCTCGTCCATCTTCTTGAACAACTCCGGCGAGCGCAGGGCGAAGAAACAGGTGCCGTGGCGGAGCTCTTTCAGTACTTCAAGTCTCATCCCCCCATTTCAGTGCGCATGGAACAGCTACGCACGGAGATGGGCTGAGCTCCACTCGCTCTTCTATTCACGATTCTCTGTTCACTATTCACTATTCCCTATTCCCTTCCCCCCCCTTACCTCGCGGTCCACCCCAGGTCGATCTTGTACGACGCGCCGGTAATCGCGCCTGCCTTCTCGGATGCGAGGAATAGGGCCAAGCCAGCGACCTCTTCGGGTTCGATCATGCGCTTGATAGCCATGGGCTCCAGCATGATCTTCTCGACCACTTCCTTCTCCGACAGGCCGTGCGACGCCGCCTGGGCCCTGATTTGCTTCTCGACAATCGCGGTTCGGGTGTAGGCAGGGCAGATGGCATTGACGGTGATGTTGGACGGTCCCAGCTCTAGCGCGGCAGTTTTGGTCAGGCCGATCAAACCGTGCTTGGCCGCGACATACGCGCTTTTGTAAGGGCTTGCCACAAGGCCGTGGATCGAAGACATATTGATGATGCGCCCCCAACGCGTTTCTTTCATTGCGGGAGTCAGGTGCTTGATCAGCTGAAACGGGGCAGTGAGCATGACTTGAATCATCTTTCCCCACATGTCTTCGGGAAACTCTTCGACCGGCGCTAGGTGCTGAAATCCTGCATTGTTCACAAGAATGTCAACACGGCCTCTATCCTTCAGCGCTTCTCGGGCGAGCCGATTCACGCTCGCAGGCTCTGAAAGATCAGCCTTGATAAAGGCCCCGCCGACCTCCTCGGCCACGACCTGGCCGTCGTCCGTCATATCACTTGCCAGGATACGCGCACCCTCCTTCGCGAAGAGTTTGGCGATCTCTCTGCCGAGACCCCCTCCGGCTCCGGTGAGGAGCACAACCTTGTCGGCCAGTTCCATAGTGCGATCTTCCTTCTACCTGCTCTTTACATGGCTTGAGTTTTCGGTCAACATAAGGCGCTCCAGTATCCAAAGAAAATGTCTCGCGTCGAACCAAAAACTGTAGAACGGATCGTTATCCTGGGCGCAGGTACCATCGGCAGCAGTTGGGCGGCGCACTACCTGGCCCAGGGGAAAAGTGTGACGGTAAGCGACCCGGCGCCGAACGCGGAATCGCGCCTTCGCGGGTTCATCGACAAGGCATGGCCCGCACTACGAACACTTGGTCTTGCGCCGGGGTCGGATCCAGCGGCGGTGCGTTTTATTCCAGATCCAGCGGAGGCGGTGCGCGAGGCCCAGTTCGTCCAGGAAAGTGCGCCAGAGACCGTGGCAACCAAGGTTTCTTTATACCAAAAGATCGAGCGAACGTTGCCTGAGGATGCGGTTGTCGCAACGAGCACCTCGGGCCTCTCGATAAGTGAGCTGCAAAAAGGCCGACTGGGACCCGAGCGGTACGTGGTAGGCCATCCCTTCAATCCGCCACACATTATTCCGCTAGTCGAAGTCGTCGGCGGCCGTCAGACAGATCCCGCTGTTGTGGAGTGGACCCTCGACTTTTACAGGGCCCACGGCAAGCGCGCGATCCATATTCGCCGGGAGGTACCCGGGCATCTGGCCAATCGATTGCAGGTCGCCCTCTGGCGTGAGGCCGTGCATGCGGTTGCTGCCGGCATCGCGTCGGTCGAAGACGTGGACGCAGCAGTCGTTCATGCCCTGGGGCCGCGGTGGGCGCTGGTGGGGCCACACCTCACCATTCACCTGGCCGGCGGTGAGGGCGGCATGCGTCATCATCTCGAGCATCTCGGGCCCGCAATCGAAGAGTGGTGGGCCGATCTCGGATCCCCCAGTCTCACCCCGGAGGTAAAGGCCAAGCTCCTCGAGGGTATGGACGAAGAAACGGCGGGCACCCCCTTTGATGAGCTCGTGTCGCGTCGCGACAGACTCCTGGTAGCGTTCCTCGAGATGCAAAAAAAGGAGGCGGCGGCCGCAGATTCCACCCGCCCTGGAGCCTAGCAGTGTACGAGCTGAAACCCGACTATCCTTACACGATGCCGATGGCCAGTGTCTTCCGCGACCCACGCCCCTGGGAGCAGGGCGGGATGCGTTACGGCAGGAACACCGCGCTGAGCACCACGTTTCTCACCGACGCCGACGGCGCTACGCGCCTCTTGCCGGCCCCGTTTCGCCTGGCCGACGAACCTCTCGTCACCGTTTCAGTCGTGCAGTGTGAAGATGTCGATTGGTTGGCGGGGCGACCCTACAACCTGGTAGGCGTGGAGGTCGCGGCCGTGTTCGACGGCGAGGAGGATAAGGACGTGCGCGGGGGCCTCTGCATCGTCATGTGGGAGAATATGACCGAACCGATCCTGGGCGGGCGCGACCACAGCGGCGTTCCCAAGGTGTACGCCGACATCCCCAACCTCTTGAGAAACAAGGACACTTGCCAGAGTAGCGTCTCCCATTTCGGTCACCCTATCCTGGAGCTCTCGGCCAGGGGACTCGAGCCGCTGTCGGCAAAGGAGCGCAGCGACAACGAGACGGCTCTGCGGGACCGCAACTGGATGAACTATAAGTACTTCCCCAACGTCCAGAATGGTGGAGCTGACGTCGCTTACGCCTGCACTTACCCGGCGAGCGGGACGTGCACCGCGGCCTGGGAAGGACGGGGAGAGCTTCGCTTTTTCGAATCGTCCTTCCAGAAAAACCCGACGCAGTACGTGCTGATCAACCTACTCGCCAAGCTACCGGTTCATGAGGTTCGCCAGACGCGGCTCGTTGTGTGGGAACCTTTCATGGCTCTGGATCGATTGCCCCGGGTATTGCGTTAGCACGAAAGCCTCGAGGGGAGGGACAGCCTCATGAAAGTCGGCGTTGACAGCTACAGCTACCATCGCCTGTTTGGCGAGATTTACCCTAACCAGGTGGACCCAGGAACGCGATGGGAGTTCGAGCAGAGTATCGATGAGGCGGTCCGTCTCGGAGCCCAAGGGATCTCGCTCGAAACCTGCTTCATGCCTGGTTTCGACGCGGACTACCTGGCAAAGCTCAAGGACAAGCTGGATGCGAACGGACTCGAGCGCATGGTCGGCTGGGGTCATCCGGACGGCCTCGAGGGTGGCAAGAAACCGGAAGCTGCTAAAGAGATCGAGCAGCACCTCACGACCGTGAAGGCGGTGGGTGCCAGCGTGATGCGGATCGTCGGTAGTAGCCTGATGTTCCGCAACGAGCCCCACGGCCCCCAGATCAAGCGGATCTCGAAGATCCTCAAGGAAACCGTAAAAAAGGCGGAGGACGCAGGCATCCGCCTCGCCATTGAAAACCACATCGACTTCACCGCCGACGAGATCCTCGAGATCCTCAGCAACGTCGGTTCGGAGTACCTGGGCGTCAACTTTGACTCCGGGAATACGCTACGAGTATTCGAGGATCCAATCGAAGCCGCGAAAAAGCTCGCCAAGTACACTTTCGCCACGCATATCAAGGATATAGAACCCGTAACCGGCTCGCCGAACGACTGGACCTTTTGGGCCAGCGCCCCCGCGGGCAAAGGAATCATCGACATGCCGGGTGTCGTGAAAGCGCTCGCAGATGGCGGTTACGATGGCATGCTCTGCGTCGAGCTCGATTTTCTCAAAAGCAAGGACGGCGACGAGATCCAGGGCGTGGCGGACGCGGTCCAGTATCTGAAGACTCTCGTGTGAAACCTCTCTGGGAAAGAACGAAATGGGCAAGACACTGAACGTCGGAATCGTCGGCTATAAGTTCATGGGCAAGGCGCACAGCAATGCGTACGTCAAGGCTCCTCTCTTCTTCAATCTGGATTCCTCTCCGGCGCTCAAGGTCGCGTGTGGCCGACACGAGAAGTCTCTAAAACAGTTCGCAGCGACGTGGGGCTGGGAAGAGACGGCGACCTCCTGGGAGCAGGTAGTCGGGCGCGATGACGTCGATATAGTCGACATCTCTTCCCCAACCAGTACCCACAAGGACCTTGCCATCGCCGCGGCTCGAGCCGGCAAACACATCTTCTGCGAGAAGCCGATGAGCCTGAACGCTGATGAGGCCCGGGAGATGTACACGGCCGTCAAGAAGGCTGGCGTCAAGCACATGATCGGCTTCAACTACCGCTGTATTCCCGCCATCCGTCTCGCGAAGCAGCTCATCGACGAAGGGAAGATCGGTAATATCTTCCACTGGCGCGGCGCCTACCTGCAAGACTGGATCGTCGATCCGGCCTTTCCATTGGTATGGCATCTGCGAAAAGAGGTTGCCGGTTACGGTCCCCACGCAGATCTGGGATCCCACAGCGTCGATCTCG
>Ga0315336_1002832_pt1 | contig 25047 bp, 23 predicted proteins | sample ASW5metaG_FD_204512 | JGI IMG/M metagenome (GOLD analysis project Ga0315336, IMG submission 204512) | Ammonia-oxidizing marine archaeal communities from Monterey Bay, California, United States - ASW #5 | ecosystem: Environmental > Aquatic > Marine > Intertidal zone | place: USA: California... | reverse complement strand
AATGTTATAATGCTCCCGTCGGGATTCGAACCCGAGTCTCAGGCGTGAAAGGCCTAAATGCTTGACCGGACTACACTACAGGAGCACAATGTGCTTCGTAATGCTAATCCATAAAATCGTTTGGTAGACAAAGAATTTATTATGACCAAAAAATGATTATAAACATGAGTTCTTTGATCCTAAAAATAGATCAGATAATAGAAGAACGAAGTTTACTAGGGCATCCATTTTATCAAACTTGGTCTGAAGGTAAGTTAACACGTGATGCTTTAGCTGGCTATGCCAAGGAATACTTTCAATTGGTCAAGGCGGTTCCAAAATTTATGAATCCATTATTGGAAAATGCACCACAATCTATGTACAATGAACTTGACTATAATCAAACGGAAGAAACAAACCATATCAATTTATGGATAAAGTTTGCTAATGAATTGGGAATTTCTTATAACGAGTTAACTAATTATGCTGGAACAGAAAAAACGAACAAATCTGTAGCCACTCTCCATTCACTCATGACATCATTTGAAAATGGTTCAGCTGCAATGTATGCATTTGAAAAAGAAATACCAAAAATCAGCCAAATCAAATTAGATGGTTTGGCAGAATTTTATGGTATTACAAGTGAAGATGCAACTGAATATTTCAGGGAACACACAGAAGCTGACATTAGGCATGCTCAATCATGGCAAAAAATACTTGAGGAATCATCTGGGCATGACCAAGATGTTATCAATGCTGCAGAAAGATCTGTAGATTCTCAAAACTTGTTATTGGACAGCTGTTACGAAGAATACTGTTAACTTCTATAACGTTTTTTACTAAGAAAAAGTTGATTTTGAATAGGGCCTGTAACTCAGCTTGGTAGAGTACCCGACTCATAATCGGGGAGCCACGGGATCGAAGCCCATCAGGCCCATTATTCAATTTTAAAATTTAATTTAGCAAAACCTCTTTCGATTAGTTTTAAACCAAGCTTTTTCTTAATTTAACGGCTGCAATGAGGAATCAGAGTTATATCTGAAAAATGATGTGAAGGCATTTGACCGAGCCGCCATTTAGTTTATGAAATTATATTGTCCAAAAAACTTGAAACTTGTGGTGTAATATATAAGTCGAATTTGTAGGAAAGCGTTATGCCTGAAACAAAACCACATGTAAGCATAGAGAATGTTGTTGCTTCTGCATCAGTTGATCAACCAATTGATCTTACTGATGTTACCAAAAAATTTCCGGATACTGAATGGCATCCTGAACAATTTCCGGGCTTAGTTTTTAGATTGAAGTCACCTAAAACCGCTACTTTGATTTTTCGTTCAGGAAAAATGGTGTGCACCGGTGGTAAATCTGAAGCTATTTCCATTAAAGCTGTTAGGACAGTTGTACAACAATTACGAAAGGGTGGAATTAAAATAAAAAAAAACGCAGTTATTACAATTCAAAATATAGTCGCTTCTGCTAACTTGGGCGGTAAAATTCATCTAGAACAAGCAGCAAGAAAGCTATCTCGTAGTATGTACGAGCCGGAACAATTTCCAGGTCTTATACATCGAATGATAGATCCAAAAACTGTATTACTTTTATTTGCCTCAGGTAAGCTTGTTTGTACAGGAGCAAAAAAAGAAAGTGATGTTTACAAATCCGTTCATAACATTCATGCACTTCTAGAAGAAAAAGATCTAATGAAATACGATATTTAATTTTGGCTTATTTGATTATTTATTTTATCCAAGATTTCTTTACTAACTAATTTTTCTTGAAAAAGAATTGTAGTAATTTCTAATACATCAGTTAGTTGGTATAGGTTTACTTCCTCTAACTCTAATGTGTTGCTTGCACCTTCTAATCTATTTATAATAACATACACATCTGAAATTGATAATCCTGCATCTTTGAGTTGTTTTATTGCGTTTGTTACTGAATTACCTGTAGTTATTACGTCATCAATCAGTACTACTTTCATACCAGAAAATATTTTGCCTTCAATAGACTTTGTGGTACCATAATCTTTTGGCTTATCTCGCACATAAATTAGTGGTTTAACAGTTTCAATAGCCAGGGCTGATCCAATAACAAGACCTCCTGTTGGAACAGAAACTAAACTATCAAAATTATCCAAGCCTGTTTTTTCAGAGACTAATTTTTGAAGATTTTTTGTCATTTTTCTGAATATATGTGGAAAACTAGCAACCAATCTAAGATCTATGTAGTATGAACTTTTTCTGCCACTAGCAAGCGTAAAATCTCCAAATTTAATTATGTCATTTTGGTGCAAAAATATCGCAAATTCTTTAACAAACTCCATACCAAAAGTAACATAACTGGATTTATTTTGGTTTATGTTTTTGATGAATTATGCCCGAAATATGGCTCAATTATGGCATGACTGACGTTGTATTAGATATTAAGGCAGAAAATCTTGAACAGAAAATTGATACGCCTGGAAAAACTCTATCAGATTCTGAAATTGAATCTAAACTTGAACCATTAGATCTTTCAAAACCAATGGAACTTGTGGTTCTAAACACTTCAGAATCAGTAAAAAAAACACTGAATGTTCTATTTGCAAAATGTGAGGAGAAATCTATTCGTAGACCGTCGATCTTGGCTGACAGAAAAATAATTAATATTGTAAAAAATTATTTTCCTGAACAGAACAATATATCTGAATTTGTTGCTATTGAGGACTCAAATTCTAACTTAGTTTTTGTGGGTGAAATGGAGTTTGATGGAATGTTCGGTTATGAAACCATTTCTACAAGATTATTAAAAAAATTTGGTACCGAACTAATGCTTTCAGCATATGAGAAACGAAAAGGTGATCTTCCATCACCTGGGCAAGACGTCGAAAGCTTTCAAATTGCAAAAAAGTTTTCTAAAAAATTTGAAATACTTGGAATTGAGATTATTGCAAATTCAAACGGTATTTATGATTTATCAGTAGGCCATCCCTCGTCTACATCTTCATTATCAAAAGTATTTGGAACGTATGCCACAAAAGACATTGGTAGGCATAGAACTATTATAACTAGCACCGGAAAAGGATCTAGTAATTTTACACTTGGAAAATCATTGGCAACAATATGGAATTGTTCAGAAGCAATAAAAAATGACGGTATTGCTTTGTTGGTAGCAGAATGCAAACATGGCATTGATTCTAATGCAATTCAACAGTTCATTGATGGCCGCTTGAGTGTTAGTCGTTTAAAAAATCCTTCACAATATATCAATGGCATGGAAGATCTTTTGTATCTTACCGAGATACAAAAGAAGTTTCAGGTAGGGTTGTTATCAATCTTGCCAGATTTTTACATAAAAAAACTGAATATTAAACCGTTTAATGGAATTAAACAAATGATGGATTTTATTCTAAAAACTCAAGGTCAGAAACAAAAGATAGAAATTATTTCTGATGGTGCTCGTACTATTCTACGGTAGTATTGAGAATGGTAATGGCGCACACAAAAACCCAAGAATTAAAACAACAATAAACATTCTTTTTCTGTTTTTAGATAGAGGGGAAATATCATCAAGTGGACGTGCATCTCGGCTTCTAGTATCCAATATCAAAATAAACAATGCCATAAACCAATATCCCAAAGCAACTAAAATGCCCATACTCGCATAAGTTGCAATTTTATGCCATTTTTTACCAAAAAGTGCTCTTGCCATATGTCCCCCATCTAACTGCCACGCCGGCAATAAATTCAAAAACGTAATAAGAAATCCTATCCATGCGGCAAAAAAGATAGGGGACATAACCACATGCGTATTATCTCCACCCTTGTCAAAAATTTCAAGAGAAACTGTCATGAATATTGGCAGATTCATTTTCATTAATTGTGATTCGTTATACAATTCATCAGCTAACACATTATCTATTTCTGGTGATGTTAATGCTCCAAACATTGAGACAATGATAGCTATGATTAAACCTGCAATGGGACCAGCAATTGCAACATCAAATAAGATGTCTCGATTAATCGTTAGTCCTCTGGATTGAATTAGCGCACCAAAGGTAGGTATTCCAAAAACTGGGACACCTGGAATAAAATATGGCCATGTTGTTCTAATTTTGTGTTTTTTAGCTGCAATAAGATGACCAGATTCATGTACACCCAAAATTCCAATAAGTGAAAATGCGTACAAAACTGACATCTCTGCTGGGTTGCCAATAAAAGAAAGAGTGTTTACAAAATCAGTTCTATAATAGCCATCAATGAGTACCATTGTAACAGTTACAGCAAAAAGAATTCTGGGCAGCCATGATTTTGATAACCATTTTCTTTTTACCTGTGGCATTCTAGATACAAATAGATGCATTCCCTCCGGAGATTTTTCTAGACGGGTTAGCATATTTTGTAATTCTAGTTTTCGTGCTAGAATTACAAATTTGTATTTGAAGTTATTACTATCTATTTTAAACTCCAGTGATTCAGGATTAGTGATTATATCTGTAACATCAAAAATTGAAGAAACTGTTGAAATTAATTCTTCCTGAGTTGGTTCAGTCATAATTAATCACATAAGTATATTCCATTAATTGCTTTTCTTCCTTAAAATTAAATATTTAGGAAATATTCATAGAATCATTGCAAGTAATACTGAGACAACTGGGAAAGTGTATTCTTAGGAGATGTGAATTCAGTGACATTATACCTGTCATGGAGATTAATCTCAGAACCCTTCCTGAACATTATTCTGATTATTTTTATGAAAGCCTTCTTGAAGAATTGCCAGAGGCGTTTATTGTAGCTGAAATATCTGGCAAAATAATAGGTTACATAATGTGTAAAACAGAATACGGTTTTTCCAATTTTAAAAAATTGGGGTTTGTGAAAAAAGGTCATGTAGTATCTGTTTCAGTGGTAGAGGAATATCGTGGTAAAGGGTTTGGAAGTGCGTTAGTGGATGAGTCTATCAAGGGTGTAAAAATTAGACAATGTAATGAATTGTACTTAGAAGTTAGATGCAGTAATAATGACGCCGTAAAATTATATGAAAAATTGGGCTTCATTATAAAACAAAAATTACAAACGTATTATCGTGACGGTGAAGATGCTTACCTTATGGCAATTGAATTTACTGCCTAGACTCAAATAAATTACGTTATTATACCTTAACAAATTCATAAAATTCAATGAATGTAGAATTTGAGGAGTTTGATTCAGTAGAAGATATTTTCTTGTATATGGCTTCTATTACTCCTCCAATGAAAAATGTTTTACCTATAAATTCTTACAAGGGATATATCTGTTCAATTATACCATTAGGTCAAGGTGGAGAAACTTTCCTGATGGTTTACACAAAAGGTTCGTTAGAAACTGGAATCTTAGAATTTGACGTTCCTACTAAAAGCTACAAAAAAGTTGAATCTATAGAAAGAACTGATAAAACATATTTCATTGTTTTGAGCCCGAAAAGAAATACTATTGCTGATGCAGCGATAAAAAAATTATAATCTATTATTTGGTATAAGCAGGAGCAGTAACAGATCTACTTCTTGCATATTTTTCAATAATTTCGTCAGGCGTTCTTCCATTAAACAAGTCCTTGCACAAACCGCGCAAATATCTCATTATTGCCCATGTACCTGCTTTAATCAAACCATACATGAAAATTTTCATTGGAGGTCCATACGTTTTGTTTCTAAGTATGATTGGTATAATATCATTAATTACACGAAGATTGTTTTCCCAACATTTCCAAAACAGTGTAAATTGTGCTTCATTTAGGTTGCCAAAGTGCATTGAATTTTTCTCACTAAAGTCTTGGTAGAGTAAAGGAGCTACCAGCCCTCTAAAGTTGAATGCTCTAAAGTCACTCATCATATCAATAGTATATTGTACATCATCAGGAGTTTCATCTGGCCAACCAATGATTATAGTCGCTGCTGGGAACCAATGGTTTTTGTTAAGTATTTTTGCGCCTTCTCTTACTACCCAGCCCCATTCGTCTGCTGAAAACGGTTTTGCCTTTACTCCCAAGTGTTTTTTTACCAAGCTTGGTGCAACTGTTTCAATTCCCAGATTTGTTGATAACCATCTTCCATTCTTGTGCATATCATTAATTTCAGAAATATCCTGCATAAGCTTTGGATCAGCAACAACAGCTGAAAAAGTCATGTGAGTAGTTCCAACAAAATTTGCACCAAGATCTTTTAGCCCCCTCCATAATGTAGTAATGGCATCATAATTTGGATAGAAATCTCGATTATCACAACCATATAACAACATCTCATCAGAATGCAGCCAAATTGAGTCAAACCCATAATCAAGGTTAATCTTAGCTTCACGTTGAAGTCTTTCAAGAGACAAATCCTTTTTGGATCTTTTGTTCACATCACAAAAGTCACAACCTCTTCCACATCCTCTCATTGCCTCTATTAAGGAATTAACTGTAGGTGCAGTAATTTCTGGAATATTTTGTATGTCCCTTACAAAGCAATGCATTATTTCCGGTGCATCTCCTTTTTCCAAATCATTGAATAAATCCAATGCTAATTCATCTGCTTCGCCAACAACAACAGTATCAATACCATGAACCCTCATTCTATCAGACTTTGCAAGTTCCCATGCTCCATTTCCTCCCACAACAACTTTGAAATCATATTTTTTCTTTAATTGTATAACATTTGCACATAATTTTTTGAATTTCATTGCAACATAGGAGAGTTTTTCGGGTGACATTGTAGTTGTAACTGGCGCCATTCCAAGCGGATCCATTACATTTATTCCAACTATTTTTGTATCAGTTCCAATAGACTTTTCAATATAATCAGGATTTACAACCCGAATTTCATCTTTCTTGTAACCTTGATGAAGAGCACTTTCCACCCTTCTTAATCCAACTTGTGCTACCTTGGCCTCACCAGTATTAGGATCAGTTTCAACTGCAGGACAGAAGACCTTATCAAAAACCCATTCAGGCAGAACTTCATAGGGACCACATGCTATAAACCCATAAAGAAAATTCCCTCTATAATTAGTCATCAAACTACGATCCGCTGTAAGAACTATTCTTTTACCAGACAACGTTAGCTAGACCTTGTCGATAGTATAAAATTTTTGCGACAAGATATCTAATATTCACCAAAAATTCAAGCCTTATCGAGGTAGTGAGATAAAATGAAAGAGATTAGTGAGCCCAGACATATTGAACCACATCTTACTGAATCCAGCACCATTAGAGATTTCGTTTTTGGGTTTGGAGATGGAATAAACACCTCACTTGGAATCGCTGCGGGTGTTGGCGGTGCCAACGTTGCCTCTGATATTATAATTTTAGCTGCATTAGTGGGAATGTTTACTGGCGCAAAAGCTATGGCTGTACAAAATTATCTTGCGGTAAAATCTCATAAACAATTGTTAGAATCAGAAATAGCTAGGGAGCAATGGGAAATAGAAAATAAACCTGATCTTGAACGTCAAGAGATTGAGGACATATACAAGGCAAAAGGGTTTACAGGTAAAGATCTTGAGATGATAGTAAACAAGGTTACTTCAGACAAAAAGGTATGGCTTGATACTATGCTTACTGAAGAACTAAAACTTAATCCAGATGTTGCTGGTAAACCTCTAAAAAGCGCACTGATAATGTTCGTATCTTTTCTGGCGGGCGGTATGTTGCCCATAATTCCATTCTTTTTTGGCAGTGGTTATAGTGCACTTGCAATAGCAATAGGAATTAGCGTAACAGCTTCGTTTATTGTTGGCGCTGTAAAATCACGAATTGCAGAGACTGGTATAATTAAGGGTGGGCTGGAGATGGCTGGTCTTGGAACTGGAGTTGCATTAATTGGATTTGGCATTGGCAATGAACTCGCAAACTTGGGAATAATTAATATCTAGATTTAGTTTTTATTCTGTTTGCTATATTTGCAGCTGCAGCGCCTGCACCAACACCATTATCTATATTGACAACAGTAAGACCAAGGGAACAGCTTTGTAACATAGATGCAAGCGCAGCAACTCCCTTTTCACCATATCCATATCCGATTGAAGTTGGTACTCCAATTACTGGTACATCAGCCATAGACGATACGATGGATGCTAGTGCGCCTTCCATGCCAGCAACCACAATTATAACGTCAACTTCTGATTCAATAAATTGTTTAAGAACAGGAAAAATTCTATGCAGTCCTGCAATTCCAACATCGTAGCTGCAAAGACAATCACAGTTCATAGATTCGCACACAAGCCTGGCCTCCTCTCCAATATCAATATCAGATGTCCCAGCTGCAATTATTCCAACTTTACCACCTGTTTTTTTAATATTTTTTTTGTAAATCAAAAGTGCAGTGGTATTTTTTCCTTTTTTGATTTTGTATTTGTTTTTTTTAGAAAATTCCAAAATTTTAGCATAGTCTTTTTGTTTGATCCTGGAAACAAGCACTTCATTATTTTTTGATAAAGTTTTTTTAATTATTTTTTTTAAATCTAAAAGATGCTTTCTTTCAGCAAAAATAACCTCAGGTATACCCTTCCTATTTCTTCTTCCAGTATCAATCTGAGCAATGTTACCTATCTTTTCAATTGAGTACAATGATAATAATTTTTTAGCTCTTGATGGCGAAATCTTTCCTTTCTGCAATGATTGAAAAATTTGTTCTATGTTCAATTATCTACATTAAATTTGATCAGTTTAAAAAATGATCAGATATCAATCCCTGCTAGGGCACTTTTAACACTGTTTACTCCCTTATCGAACCATTCCTTTTCGTCTTGGTTTAAATCAAGTTCGTTGATTTTTTCTACACCATTCTTTCCTATTACCGCAGGAACACCAATTGTCACATCCGAATAACCATATTCTCCGTCTAAGTATGTAGAAACCGGCATGACCTGTTTTTTGTCTTTTACAACGCTTTCAATCATAGAGGAGATTGCATTTCCTGGCGCATGAACAGTAGCACCTTTTAGTTTTATCACTTCAGCCGCAACACTTTTTGTCAGAGTAAAAATTTCATCTAATTTTTCCTGAGAAAGTATTGTAGGCAAAGGTTTTCCAGATATTTGTGCAAGTCTAGTCAACGGTAACATATTTTCTCCGTGTTCTCCTATTACTATCGCATCAATTTCCTTTCTTGGAGAATTAGTTGCTTCATGAATGAATTGCTTGAATCTTGACAAGTCTAACATTCCACCCATTCCAAAGACTCTATTTTTTTCAAAACCTGAAGTTTTGAACGTGATGTATGCCATTGGGTCTAACGGATTAGTTACTGGAATTATTAACGAATTATCCGCATATTTTCTTACGTTTCCTACAACGTCTTTTACTACCCCAGCATTAATCTTCAATAAATCCATTCTAGTCATTCCTGGTTTTCTTCCAGCACCAGCTACTACTACAACAATATCTGAGCCCTTCATATCCTCATAATTATTAGAGCCAGTAATTTCAACGTCTATTCCTTGTTCAGATAACAAGTGATTAAGATCCATTGCTTCTCCCTGGGGGAGTCCCTCTGCAATGTCCAAGAGAAGGATTTGATCATCTAATTGCTTTACTGCAGAACATAGAGCACCAGATCCACCAACTTTTCCTGCACCAATTATGGTTATCATATTCTGCACTTGGATTTTTGATAATTAAATCTATGTGGTTAGGGAAACTCTAAACAGAATTTATAAGCATTTCAAAGAATTTAGTTTTATGGTATTTGTTATTGATGCACAAATTGCAGGTATATCAGGCGACATGCTACTCTGCAGTCTTGTAAATATAGGAGCAAACAGGGCAAAGATCATAGATGGTATTAACAATGCTGAGAGATTCTGTAAAGGTGTTAAAGTAAAAAATATAGATTTTGTTGATGTGAAAAAAAATTCGTTACAGGCAACTGAATTACTATTAGAGGTAGATGATGACACTCATGAAAGAAAGGGTGTAGAGATAAAAGAAATAATTGAAAAATCTCTAGAAAAATTACAAATTTCTGAAAAGGCAAAAACATTTGCGATAAAAACGATTGAAACTCTTATACATGCTGAATCAAAAATTCATGGTGAATCAGAAGACTCCGTACACTTTCATGAGGCAGCAAGTTTTGACACAATTGTAGATGTTTTGGGAACTGCTATTGCATTAGATGACTTGAGCTGCTTTGATGATGTGATAATGGCAACACCTGTAGCGGTAGGTGGTGGTACAGTAACTTTTTCTCACGGTATTAGCTCAAATCCAGCATATGCAATTTCAGAAATATTTAGAGAATCTGGAATTATTACAGTTGGCGGAAATGTAAAAGATGAGCTTACAACTCCAACTGGAGCTAGTATCTTGGTTAATTTGGCTACGGAATGCTCTGAATTTTACCCACCTATGAAAATTCAGTCTGTTGGCTATGGTGCAGGAAAAAAAGATTTTGAACAGTTTTCAAACGTGTTGAAAATAGTTAAAGGAATATCAACAACTCGGCTCCAACTTGATACAGTAAAAATACTTGAAACCAATGTTGATGATGTTTCTGGCGAAGTTCTTGGAAATATGATTGAAAAAATCATGGCGCATGGTGCAAAGGATGTTACAATATCCTCGGCAATAACAAAAAAAGGCCGTCCTACAAATTTAGTCTCTGTTATTTGTGATTCTGGTACGATGAATTCAATCATGGATTTATTAGTTACAGAAACTGGTACGCTTGGTGTAAGAGTCAGATCTTCTCAACGATATATTGTTCCTAGAACTGTTAAAACAATTTCAGTGAATGTGCAAGGACAAAGTTTTGACGTTAGGTATAAGACTCGGGAGTCATTAAACGATGGTCCTCACTTCAAAATTGAATCTGATGACATTAAAGAAATTTCTAGCACTCTTAATTTTTCATTTAAAGAAACAGAAGAGTTACTAAATCAAGAAATTAGGAAAAAGCTATGAAAACAGAGCATATTACCAAACTACTAAATTGGTTTGAAGATAAAAACAGTGTACTTGTAGCACTTTCAGGTGGTGTTGATAGTGCTTTAGTTGCTTATTCTGCTTATGCGAAATTAGGTAAATCAGCGATAGCAGTTACTGCTGATTATAAAACGCTTGCCCAGGAAGAATTAGAATACGCAAAAAAAATATCTTCAGAGATTGGAATCAGGCATATCGTAATAGAATATAACGAACTTGATAACGAAAGTTTTGTTAAAAATGATAGCAACAGGTGCTTCTATTGTAGAAGTGAGTTATCACAGCACCTCTTGCAAATGGCAAAGAAATTTGAAACTGATGTGATTGTGGATGGTACTAATATTGATGACCTAGATGATTACCGTCCGGGAGTATTAGCACTGCATGAAAATGGAATCAGAAGTCCATTAGCTGAAACCAGATTCTCTAAGAAAATGGTAAGGGAAACCGCCAAAAGTGTTGGTCTGTCAGTTTATGATAAACCCTCTAACGCATGTCTTGCGTCGCGTATTCCTTGGGGACAAAGCGTTACTGCTGAAAGACTAGCGAGAATTGAAATTGGTGAAAAGATTGTCAAGCGACTAACAGGTGCTAAACAAGTGCGTGTTAGAGATATGAATGGTACAGCAAAAATTGAGGTTGGGGTAGATGAATTACCTTTGCTTGGAAATAGTGTAATATTACAAAAAATCAAAGACCAACTAAAACTGATAAGCTTTGATGATGTTTCTATAGATCCAGATGGTTACAAACCTGGAAAAATCAACGTGATAACTAATTGATTTATCTTGACAATGCCGCTTCAACGGCGGTACATCCAGATGTAGTTAAAGAAATGTTGCCATATTTTGATGTACAATATGGTAATCCTTCATCAATCCATCAATTTGGCAGAAAGGCAAGGAAGGCAATACAAAAAGCACGAAAGCAAGTCGCCGCACTTATTGGTGCAGAATCAAACGAAATTCTGTTTACATCAGGGGGGACTGAATCAAATAATACTATTTTGGATGGTGTGTTAAAATCAAGTGGTGAACCTGATCCTGAACATATTATAACATCATCAATAGAGCATGAAGCAGTTTTACAACCATGTAAGGACTTTGAAAATGTAGGAATAAAGATCACATATCTTCCAGTTGATGAACATGGGATCGTAAATCCTGATGAGATTGCAAATTCAATAAACTCACATACAGTTCTTGTTAGTATCATGTTTGCAAATAATGAAGTTGGTACAATACAGCCCATTAAGGAAATATCAGAAATCTGTAAAAAATATCAAATACCATTACATACGGATGCCATACAGGCAGTAGGTAAGATTCCAATCAACGTAAAAGATCTTGGTGTTGATGCATTATCAATTTCTTCACATAAGATTAATGGTCCTAAGGGCATTGGGGCATTATTTATAAAAAAAGGTTTGACTGTAACCCCCCAAATTTTAGGGGGCGGTCAGGAGAATGGAATGCGTTCTGGCACTGAAAATGTTGCTAGTATAGTTGGGTTTGGCAAAGCATGTGAGATTGCAAAAGATAAGTTATCTGATAATATTTCCCACTTTCATAGTCTTTACTCCTCACTGTTGACAAAAACAACCAAGGAAATAACACATGTAAAACTGAATGGCCATCCAGAAAAAAGAATTTTTAACAATATTCATCTCACATTTCTTGGAGTAAACGGCGAAGACTTGATCATAAAGTTGGATGAGCATGGCATTGCTGCATCAACTGGTTCTGCATGCTCAGTACACACACAAAAGGCATCACACGTGTTGAAGGCAATGGGCTTTAACCACGAGCAGATAACTGGTTCCTTACGTCTATCATTTGGATATATGAATACATTGGATGAAATTAGCCAAACAGTTGAAGTTTTGAAAAAAGTTGTGTCTGAATTGAGAAGTGTTTCTCCCTATAAAACAAAATATAATTTTTAATTCTAAATTTTTGGATATAAATGGAAAGAGGATTTATTTTTAGATATTACAATTGCAGATGTTATGGCTATCAGTAGAATCATAATCACAATACTTCCAAATTCTGGAATAACATATGTACCAATTATCTCAATGAATTTTTCACCTTCTTCAATCTTAATACTTATAGTTCTAAAATCAGATGTAGTTTCTATTTCAGTAATTTGAACTTCAATAAAATTATCACTTTGATTATCTTTGGAAACCAACACTATGAATATTTCATCCGTATCATCACTTGTTTTAGAATCAAAACTTTCTCTAGGAAGTTTTAAAACTAAATTACCACCAGAATTTTCTGTTAACTCTATAAAAATTGAATAATGATCTTGGTTCAACTCTGCATCATTAATATCAAATCCACTAGCTGTATATTCCAAATCAAATGTTCCTGAATTGGGAATATCAACTGGAAAGACTGATGAAGTTTCAGTAACTATATTTTGGAAAAACTGAAAATTGGTTACATTGAACAGGTCTTCAGTATAGAACACCTTAACTGTGTATTGACCATCGTGTGCCCACTTTTCTGCATTAGTATTGAAATCTTTTGCATATGTTCCATCTTCTGCAACTTTAATTTGCGCTATCTCTATAACTTGTTCCTCAAATAAAATCTGAATTGTAAGGTCCGGGACTTCTTGAAAAACTACCGGCACATTTCCAAAAACTACAAGAATGTCTCCTTTATTGTATACATCCTTGGAAAGTGTAACTGATAATGGGTCTAATGCCTCCACAAAAATGGGAATTGTTCCCGCAATTACTACAGCGATAGCCGAAATCAAAAAAATATTAGTGTTCTTCACAGCAAAATTTAATTTGTTTTCTATATGTCCTTTACTGATTTTCATATTTTATATAAAAAACGATTGAGAGTTTCTAGTATCTTGGTACTAGACTTAGTTTTGTCTTTGCAGATACAATGATTATTGATACAATTGCAACTACAAGTATCATTACCGCTATTGTTCCAAATTCTGGAATTGCCCAACTTCCAACAATCGAAATTTTCTCATCTCCTACCTTACATGGAATTGTTAGATTATTTCCTTCCTGCACGAAATCTTGGACTTCCTCATTATTTACCAAAACAAAGAAGGTTCCATCGTCAAATGGCTTGATTATTGACTCATCCAGAGTAATTGTTAACACTCCATCATCAGTTGCATCTATGTATATATCGAGAGTGCTATCATCTCCATTCCCTACAAAACTGGGAGAAGTGGCACTACAAGTTATATCATATGCTATTTGTCCTACAGGAAATTCATAAATTGATGCCGCTTCGGTTTCAGCTATAGATGCTGCTGGTGCAGTTTCAGCTACCATTCCAGTTCCAACTGTATCTTTAATCTCAATTGATATTGTTGTATCTATACCAAGATATGTAGCTGTAATTTGGTATGTGCCATTATTTTTCCATGCATAACCAGATGTATTGAATATTCCCACAAAGCTACTGTCACTATTGACTTCTGGTTGTGCCACACCTGCAATGTTACCATTTGGTGAAAGTACTTTTAATGCTACTACAAGATAATTTGGATCAACATTAGCAATCTGTCCTGTAACAGTAATTATTGACGAGTGATCATAAGCATCACTATCTGTCTCAATTGAAATTGGAGCAGCAAATGCTGAAGTGATACCGGTTCCAGCTACAACAAAAATTACAAGAAACACATAGAAAATACGAAAATTCATCATTATGAGAAATACAAAATACTATTTATGTTATTTTATAAACAAAAAAGGGGTTAAAAGTTTCTAGTATCTTGGTACTAGACTTAGTTTTGTCTTTGCAGATACAATGATTATTGATACAATTGCAACTACAAGTATCATTACCGCTATTGTTCCAAATTCTGGAATTACATGTCCATCAATTACTTCAACTTCAGCAGATGCTTGATACATGGAAGGTGCTGCTTGATATGCTGAAATGGTATACATTCCATCTTGGCTCCATAGTGCACCACCAGTTGCGATTGTAGTCATAAAGCTACCACCTGAAGGTGTTATCTGAGCTGTCGTAACTAAATTACCATTTGGTGCAAAGACACGAAGAGTAATAGCGTCACTACGGTCAGTGGTACCACTTACATCAATTGTAGTAGAACCTTCTACGCCACCAGCAGTTAGTGATAATCCACCACTAGAAGCTGCAGATGCAGTTGGTGATACATCACCCATAGAACTAGCAGCTATAGTAGATGATGAGCCAGAAGTTTCTGAAGGACTAACTTGTACTGATACTGAATATTTTGAAGCAGTTGTTTGACTTGCTGAAATTGTATAAGTGCCGTCCATATCTTGCAAACCAACTGTTGTAGAGTAACTACCACCAGAAGGTGTTGCTTGAGCAATTGCTACCAAGTTTCCATTTCCTGAATTTACTTTGATACTTACAGCATCACTGCGATCGGTATCACCGCTTATACTAATACTGCCACTGCCAAAATCGGCATCTACATTTAGTGATATGCCTTGTGCTGCATAGGCATTTTGACCCAAAGCAGAAACTGACAGAATTGTTACTGCGAGAAATACCATCGAAATCGATGTCATCGTACGTCTACGAGAATTCATTATTCTAGGCTTAAACGGTGTCCTATTTATGTTTCTTTATTGTTGATTTCTCATTATTCCAAGGCACAAAATAACAGGAATACAGATCCCAATTAACCTGATCTCATTCAATTTCAATTTCAAATATCTATCAAAAAATATCTTTTTTCGATGAAAAATGTCATAGCTAAATTCAGAAAATTGAAATTTTTCAAAAAAAATCAGAGTAAATATATATTAACCTTTAGCCGGTTTTTTCTGTTTGTGTTGCTTCTTTTTACCCTCAATTAGTATTATGTTCGGAGGTATTTCTTATGGCAATTAAAAAAAAACCTATAGTAGCACCAGATCATATTTACGTTCCTAAACATGAGATACTAGCATTAGCAGAAGCTAAAAAAGTGCTGGAAAAATTTCATTGTAAACCAACTGAATTACCATTAATTTTTGTAACTGATCCTGCTATTATTGGGCTTGGAGTAAGACCTGGTGACATGATAAAAATCACCAGAAAAAGTGCAACTGCGGGAGAGAGCCTTTATTATAGATATGTGGTTGAAACATGATTATTTCATCAAATAAGTATTGGACTGTAATTCAGGATATGCTCACTAGGGAGGGTATTTCGAAACAGCATCTTAATTCCTTTGATGAATTTTTAGAAAATGGTCTACAGGAAATTATTAACGAAGTGGGTTCAATAGATATAGAAAATGCGGAGTATCCATATAAAATTCAACTCGGCAAAATAAAACTTCAACGACCAAGAATGACGGAACTTGATGGTTCTATCACAAATATTACTCCCGCAGAAGCACGTCTGCGTAACGTTTCATATGTTGCACCTTTCATGTTGGAGGCTAGTGTTGTTGAAGATGGAAAGATTCTAGAAACTAAATTTATCCATATAGGTGATATCCCGGTAATGGCAAAGTCAGCAGCTTGTATTTTAGTTAGAATGGGAGAACAAAAACTAATTGACCATGGTGAGGATCCAAGTGACCCAGGAGGATATTTCATAATTAATGGTTCTGAACGAGTTATAGTCGGACTGGAAGATTTATCATACAACAAAATTATTGTTGATAGAGAAAAAGTTGGTGGTAAATTTGTATTGAAAGCCAAAGTTTACTCTTCCATTGTTGGTTATCGCGCAAAATTGGAATTAATCTTAAAAGAAGACGGTCTTATTGTTGCAAAGATACCGGGTTCACCTGTAGATATACCAATAGTTACTTTGATACGTGCTCTTGGATACGAATCTGATAAAGAAATTGCTGATGCAGTATCCCATGTAGATGAGATACAAAATGCACTTGCAGGTTCTTTTGATAAGGCAGATGTTTCAACATCAAAAGATGCTATTGTATACATCAGTAAAAGAATAGCACCTGGAATGTTAGAAGAATTTCAAATTAAACGTGCAGAGACGTTATTGGATTGGGGTTTACTTCCACACTTGGGCAAACATCCTGAAAATAGAAAAGAAAAAGCACAGTTTCTGGGTGAAGCTGCTTGTAAATTATTAGAATTAAAACTTGGTTGGATTAAACCTGATGATAAAGATCATTACGGTAATAAAGTAGTCAAATTTGCAGGACAGATGTTAGCTGATTTATTTAGAACTGCGTTTAGAAATTTAGTTCGAGATATGAAGTACCAGCTAGAACGCTCTGGCCAAAAAAGAGGGATAAATGCTGTTGCTGCTGCTATTCGTCCTGGAATAATAACTGACAAATTAAACAATGCAATTGCTACTGGAAATTGGGGACGTGGTAGAGTAGGAGTTACACAATTACTTGACAGAACAAATTATTTGTCTACTTTAAGTCATTTACGACGAGTGCAGTCACCCTTGAGTCGAACACAACCAAACTTTGAGGCTAGAGATCTCCACTCTACTCATTTTGGAAGAATTTGTCCTAGTGAAACACCTGAAGGCTCTAATTGTGGTTTAGTGAAGAATTTGGCTCTATCTGCCATAATCTCTGTTAGTGTGCCTTCTCAGGCAATAGTTGAAAAATTGTATGAATATGGAACACAACATTTCACAGATGTATCTGATGATGTTAAAAGAGATGGAACTAGGGTTTTCGTAGATGGAAAATTACTTGGTTACTACAAAGATGGCAAGAAGTTGTCTGAATCTTTACGTCAATTACGTAGAACAAATTCAGGGATCCATCCACACGTTGGAATTTCCTATCATGCAACAGACCAGGAAGGATCCACAAAAAGAATTTACATTAACTGCAATGCTGGACGTGTTTTGCGCCCATTAATTATAATAAAAGACAATAAATCACTACTCACAAAAGATCTTCTTGATAAAATATCAAATCATCTCACTTCCTGGGAAGAACTAATTCGTAATGGGGTAATTGAACTTGTAGATGCAAATGAGGAAGAAAATTGCTTTATTGCAATTGATGAAAAAAATATAAGAAAGAGTACTCACCTTGAAATTTTCCCTTCAGCAATACTGGGTGCCGGTGCCTCTATAATTCCGTATCCTGAACACAACCAATCGCCAAGAAATACATATGAATCTGCAATGGCAAAACAAAGTCTTGGTTTTTCAACACCAATGATGAATACCAGTACTTATGTTAGACAACACTTCATGTTATATCCGCAAACACCTATTGTAACTACAAAAGCAATGAATCTCCTAGGTCTGGAGAAAAGACCAGCTGGACAGAACTGTGTAGTTGCCGTGTTACCATTTGATGGTTATAATATTGAAGATGCTATTGTTTTGAGTCAAGCTTCAGTAGATAGGGGACTGGGACGTACATTCTTTTATAGAATATATGAATCTGAGGCAAAACAATATCCTGGAGGAATGCGTGATAATTTTGTAATCCCAAATTCTGAGGATAACATTCGTGGATACAAAGGTGAAAAATCATATCGTTTGTTGGAAGAGGATGGAATTATTTCCACAGAATCATCTGTTACCGGAGGAGACATACTCATAGGTAAAACCAGTCCACCTAGGTTTATGGAAGAATATCGTGAATTTGAACAAAGTGGACCATACAGACGAGACACATCAATTGGAGTTAGGCCTTCTGAAACAGGTGTTGTAGATACTGTTGTCATGACACAAGCAACTGAAGGCGGCAAAATGTACAAAATTAGAGTAAGAGATATGCGCATTCCTGAAATTGGGGATAAATTTGCCTCGCGACATGGTCAAAAAGGTGTATTGGGAATATTGGCAAAATGTGAAGATCTGCCTTACACCGCTGAGGGCATCTCTCCTGATGTTCTCATTAACCCTCATGCATTCCCATCAAGAATGACAGTTGGAATGATGATGGAATCTATCACTGGTAAAGCAGCTGCATTACGTGGGAAAAAATTTGATGGTTCTGCTTTTGTGGGTGAAAAAATGGATGAAGTTAGGAAAATAATGGACGAAACAGGATTCAAATATTCTGGTAAGGAAATTATGTATGACGGAAGAACTGGAAAACCATTTCCTGTGGAGGTGTTTATCGGGGTTGTTTATTATCAAAAATTACATCATATGGTTGCAGATAAGATACATGCACGTGCACGCGGGCAAGTTCAAATGCTTACTAAGCAACCAACTGAAGGTAGAGCACGTGGTGGTGGTTTAAGATTTGGAGAAATGGAGAGAGATTGTATTATTGCATATGGCGCTTCTATGATTCTTAAAGACAGACTGCTTGATGAGTCTGATAAATCTGACGTTTTCATATGTGAGCGATGTGGGCTTATAGCATATCATGATCAAAAACAAAGAAAATATTATTGTAGAGTTTGTGGAGATAAGGGACACGTAAGTTCCGTATCTTTAGCGTACGCATTCAAGTTACTCTTACAAGAGATGCAAAGTCTAAACATTGCGCCACGCTTACTGATAAAGGAGACACTATAATGTCTATTGAAACAGTAAAATCTATTCAAGGGATTAAATTTTCTGTTTGGTCTCCAAATGAAATTCGAAAATATTCTGTTGCTGAAATTACTGCTCCTGAAACTTATGATGAGGATGGAATGGCAGTACAGGGTGGATTAATGGATGGACGTCTTGGAACCTTAGAGCCAGGACAAAAATGTCTAACTTGTGGTAATACTTCTGCTAGGTGTCCTGGGCACTTTGGACATATTGAACTTGCAGAACCTGTTCTACACATTGCATTTATAGATAATATACACAAGTTATTATTGGCTACATGCAGATCTTGCTCAAGAATAAGAATTTCTGATGAGGATTTACAAAAATTTTTAGAAATTAAATCACGTAAGGCTGCATATACCATTATATCCCAAAAGCGTATTCCAGATGAAATATTAGACAAAGCAAAAAAAGCAAAAGAGTGTGCGCACTGTGGTAAATTACAGCATGAACTTATTTTTACAAAACCTACAATCTTTATTGAAAAAACCGAACTTGGCGAAAGTAGATTATTGCCTATTACAATAAGAGAACGATTTTCACAAATTACTGATGCTGATCTAGATTTACTGGGTTATGATTATACAACTGCTAGACCAGAATGGTTTATTTTACAAGCATTACCAGTGCCTCCTGTAACTGTAAGGCCATCAATCATACTTGAAACCGGTATTAGGTCTGAGGACGACCTTACTCATAAAATGGTTGATATCATCAGAGTGAATCAACGACTTAAAGAAAGTAAGGAAGCAGGAACACCACCGTTAATTGTACAAGATCTTGTTGATCTACTTCAGTATCATACTACAACTTACTTTGATAATGAAGTTTCAGGAATTCCCCAGGCTCATCATCGTTCTGGTAGACCCCTGAAAACATTAACTCAAAGATTAAAAGGAAAAGAAGGTCGTTTTAGGGGGTCACTTTCTGGAAAAAGAGTAGATTTTTCAAGCCGAACTGTAATCTCCCCAGATCCAAACTTAGACCTGGCAGAAGTTGGAGTGCCAGAATCTATTGCAAAAAAACTTACAATACCTGAAATTGTTACTGATTGGAATATTGAAAAACTAAAAAAATTAGTTATTAATGGTCCAGACAAATTTCCGGGAGTAAATTATATTTTAAGACCTGATGGAGTTAAAATCAGATTAGATTTTGTTGAGGACCGCTCTGTTATTGCAGATTCGCTTGAGGCAGGATATTTGATCGAAAGACATCTCTTAGATGGTGACATTGTATTATTCAACAGACAACCATCTCTACACCAAATGTCTATAATGGGGCACCATGTTCGTGTCCTACCTGGTAAAACTTTTCGATTACATCCATCTGTCTGCCCACCTTACAATGCTGACTTTGACGGTGATGAAATGAATCTACATGTACCACAAAGTGAGGAATCTAGAGCTGAGGCACTGTTACTCATGCGAGTGCAGGAACAATTAATCTCACCTAGATTTGGAGGCCCAATAATTGGTGCTCTACGTGACTTTATTACAGGAGCTTATCTTCTTACCAAAGATGACACTATCCTAAGTACACAAGAATTTTATAATTATGCGATGCTTGGAGACTACCAAGGGAAACTACCAGAACCAAAAATTAAAAATAAAGCCGGCTCATTTTTTACTGGCAAACAACTATTTTCTATATTTTTACCATCTGATTTTAATTTTGTAATGACGTCAAAATGGTCTAAGGGAACAAAAGGTATAGAAAAAGACATTGTTATTAAAAATGGTGAATTAGTTAGTGGCGTAATAGACAAATCATCCATCGGAGCAGAAGAACCAGAAAGTGTTTTACACAGAATTGCAAAGGACTACGGCAATGAACAAGCAAAGAAATTTCTGAACTCTATACTTATAATTATAAAACAATTTATCACAGATTATGGATTCAGTTATGGCTATTCTGACTTGGAACTTTCCGAGAAAGACAGAGAAGCAATTCTTACTGACATAAATGAAACTTATAACAAGGTTTACGATCTCACCGATCAGCTGAATAAAAAAACACTTTCACCAATGAGGGGAATGACCCGAGAGGAAACTGCTGAAGCTTTAATTACTTATGAACTTGGTAAAGCAAGAGATAGGGCAGGCATTACGGCAAATTCTAACCTTTCCGATGATAATGCAGGTAAAATTATGGCAACTACTGGTGCAAGAGGGTCTGCCTTGAATGTAGGTCAAATGGCAGGCGCTTTGGGTCAACAATCAAGACGAGGAAAAAGATTACACACAGGTTTCTCTAATCGAACTCTTTCTCATTTCAAAGAAAATGATCATAATCCCGATTCTCATGGGTTTGTGAAATCTAATTTTCGTGATGGGCTTTCAACCTTAGAATTTTTCTTTCATGCTATGGGTGGAAGAGAAGGACTCGTAGATACTGCTGTAAGGACACAACAAAGTGGGTATATGCAACGACGACTAATTAATGCACTTGAACATATTAGATTAGAATATGATGGAACTGTAAGAGACCCACATGGACACATTATGCAATTTTTGTATGGCGAGGATGGTATCGACGTAGCAAAAAGTGATCATGGGGAAGCATTTAACGTTAACAGATTAGTTGAATCTCAATCAATTATTGATTCTGGTAAAAAAGCAACAAAAGAGGAAATAGAAAAATTAGCTAAAAAATATACCAAGACATTCTCTCCAAGACTAATTTCGGCTGTTAACGATTCATTGCATGCTTCTCAGTTAAGCAAAGAAGGAATAGAAACTGTTTGTAAAAAGGGGCTTGAACTATATGATAAATCAAGAGTTGAGCCTGGACAAGCTGTTGGTATTGTCACTGCACAATCTATTGGTGAACCTGGCACTCAAATGACGCTTCGAACTTTTCATACTGCTGGCATTGCCGAGAAAAATGTAACTCTCGGTCTACCAAGAATTATTGAATTGGTTGATGCGCGTAAAAAACCTGCAACTCCAGCAATGGACATTTATCTTGACAAAAAAATAAAATCTTCTAGAGATGATGCAATCAGCATAGCTCGTAATATTTTAGAAACATCAATAAATGATTTAATTCTAGATATAGAAACTGATCATGCTACTGAAATAATACTTGAACTTGATAGTGAACGGCTAAAAAGTAGAAACTGTACTATGGAAGATGTAATATCTGTTTTAGAATCAAACAAAAAATTCACACAAGAAGCTGTTAAAGATACTGTCATCATAACGTTGGTTGAAGAATCTGATTCTATAACTGTTAACACTTTACTAAATAAGATACGAAAAACTATAGTAAAAGGAGTACCAGAGATAGCACGAGTTACTCTAAAAGAAGAAAATGGAGAATGGGTAATCCAAACAACTGGTTCAAATCTGCTCAAGGTGCTTGAAGTTGAGGGAATTGACAAGTTTAATGTTAGAACAAATAATATCTTTGAAATCGCTATAGGATTGGGAATAGAGGCGGCAAGAAATTCACTGATTAGTGAACTCAAAGCCACTCTTGAAAACCAAGGACTAGAAGTTGATGTACGTTATCTTATGTTAGTGGCAGATCTAATGTGTCACAAGGGTTACTTGCAACAAATTGGACGTCATGGAATAGCAGGATCAAAAGACAGTGTTCTTGCCCGTGCTGCATTTGAGATAACAGTACCTACAATTGCACGTGCTGCAAAGGAAGGTGAGATTGAAGAATTAAAGGGAATCACTGAAAATGTAATTGTTGGGAGTCAAATACCTATAGGAAGTGGCACCGTAGATATCTATATGAATACTAGTAAAAAATAACTTTTCTAAATTATGAAACTGTCGTTAAATTCTTTCAATAAATCTATAAAGGACACCAAAACAGTTTAGCAATACAAGCAATGACAACAACAAAACTTTTGGAAAAAGCACTTACTGAAGCAATTAAAGAAAAAAAACGCATTATTGGAGTAAAACAGATTATCGCCTCAATCAAAAATTGTAAATTGATTGTAATTTCCGAGTCTGTCCCTACAAATAAAGCAGAAAAAATCGAGGAAAATGCAAAGAAGGAAAATATACCTACGATCCACTTTGAAGGTTCGTCTGTATCTTTAGGAAAACTCTGTGGATTACAATTTAGAGTTTCTGCAATTTCCTTTAATTCGTTAACAAACACAAATGCACAGGCAATTTTAAATGAATTTGAATCAAAATGATGTCATACAGTAAAACATTCTATGAAAGTTTAAATGAGAAAGCAGAAAAGCGAACCTACTAAGAAGCGTTATGACTCAATCTATTAAATTAACAACAGATGAAATGCGTTTAATGTCACTTTTTCAGTCAAGAACAAAAGTAACTGCTCGTGATTGTTTGGATGATCAGAAATATGACAGAATAATCTTTGTGGTTAATGAAGGAAATATGGGTCTTGCCATAGGCAAAAACGGTTCTAATATTAAAGCTCTACATAATATTCTAAAACGAAATATTGAATTGGTAGAATATTTTAGTGACCCAAGCAAATTTTTAAAACACGTATTTAATTCTAAATTCATTAACGAAGTAAAATTGACAGAGAAAGCAGATGGTTCATCACAAGCAATAGTTTTAGTTGATGCTAGCAAAAAAGGCCTAGTTGTTGGTCGTGAAGGAAGAAATGCTGAAAGGGCTAGATTACTTGCAAAAAGATATTTTGATATTTCAAGTGTTCTAATAAATAATAGCGAAATGGCACAATTTGGTGTATGATATAATGGCAAAATCACCCCTTGGTTTATTTGCAGGCAGAATTTTGAAGGCAAAGAAAAAACGACAACGTTGGTCAATATCACTGTATAAGAGAAGAAAACTAGGCTTGGATAAAAAATCTAATCCATTAGGCGGTGCACCACAGGCAAGAGGAATTGTTTTAGAAAAAGTAGGCGTGGAAGCAAAACAGCCAAATTCTGCTGTTAGAAAATGTGTTAGAGTTCAATTAATAAAAAATGGAAAAACAGTTACAGCATTTTTACCACGAGACGGCGCAATGAACTTTATAGATGAACATGATGAAGTACATATCGAAGGTATGGGTGCCACTCAGGGTGGTGCCATGGGTGATATTCCTGGGGTACGATACAAGGTATCAAAAGTAAATGATACATCTTTAAAACAACTAGTGATTGGAAAGAAAGAAAAACCAAGGCGATAACTAAATGTCAACAGAAAAACTTTTGCTATTTAGGAAATGGGATTTATCTGAAATTGAAATTAAAGATCCAGGCCTCAAAACTGCCATTTCTTTGAAAGAAGCTATATTTCCAATGGATTATGGCCGTTCTGCATTAAAGCGATTCAATAAAGCTGATGTTAACATAGTTGAACGATTAGTGAATAAAATGATGCATTTTGGTAAAAAACATGCAAAAAACACTGGTAGAATGGCAGGAAAAAAAATCCATATTTTTAATATTGTAAAAACTGCATTTGAAATAATTAACTTACAAACAGGAAAAAATCCAGTAGAAATTTTAGTTCGTGCAATAGAGAACTCTGCACCAAACGAAGATACTACACGTATTGTTTATGGTGGAACTGTATACCATGTCTCAGTTGATGTAGCACCAATAAGGAGAGTTGATCTTGCATTACGGTTTATGGCTGACGGTGTAAAAGAATCCACATTTTCTAATCCAAAACCAATAGAAGAATATTTAGCTGAACACCTTATC
>Ga0315336_1002831_pt1 | contig 25051 bp, 22 predicted proteins | sample ASW5metaG_FD_204512 | JGI IMG/M metagenome (GOLD analysis project Ga0315336, IMG submission 204512) | Ammonia-oxidizing marine archaeal communities from Monterey Bay, California, United States - ASW #5 | ecosystem: Environmental > Aquatic > Marine > Intertidal zone | place: USA: California... | reverse complement strand
TGCCGTGGAGTACAAGATCGACTGAAACGGGATCAATTCCTGCGGACGCGAAGACTTCTTTCGCGCCAGCGATAACTGCTTCCTCCGGGGAAGAAGTTGTTGTCAGTACCTTAACCGTGGTTTGGGTTTCGGGCGTTTTAAGTACGATGTCTGTAAATGTCCCACCAACGTCTACCGCAAGTCGAACTTCAATCTTATTTTGGGTCAAATCTAACGGTCCTCAACAAAATAATTGAACAGGCAGTCAGCCGGCCTGTTTCAGGCTGGTACCAGTCATCCCCTGAGCTTTATGGCATCAGGTAAAAACATCACGATTTCTGGAACCAATGCAATAAGGATTGCCATTGTGAACATTATAATGAAAAACGGTAAAGCGGCACGTGCGACTCGACCTATTGTTTCACCAGTCAGTCCTTGAATCACAAACAGGTTAAATCCAACAGGTGGTGTGATCTGTGCCATCTCAACGACGATAACAACGAACACGCCGAACCAGATTTTGTCGAATCCTGCGGCTAGGATTAGCGGTAGCGTGATTGGCAACGTCATGACGATAGCCGAAAGGCCATCGAGTACACAACCGAGGATGGCGTAGAACACAAGCAGTAACAGGATCAACGCCAGCGGAGATAAGTCCAGAGCTGCGATTTCTCCAGCTATTAACCGCGGCACACCCAGAAATCCCATCGCTACTGACAAGAACACAGCCCCAGCAACAATTAGCGCGATCATGGAAGTAGTGCGTACGGCACTCAGGCAAGCCATGCGGATTGTCTTCCAACTCAGAGTCTTTTGCGCTGCTGATACAAGGACGGCTCCTAGGACACCGACAGCTGCAGCCTCCGATGGGCTGGCAAATCCAGCATACATTGAGCCCAGAACGAGCAGTATGAGAAACACAACTGGGCCAAGATCAACCAATCCGTTTAATCGATCTCGCCAGGTGGGATTGCTGTCTTCGCTTGGAATCAGGCTGGGGTTAAGTGTCGCACGAATGGCAAGATAGCCCATAAATCCCAGAGCTAGAATCAGTCCAGGCACGATTCCAGCAATGAAGAGTTTCAGAATAGATGTCTCTGATAGCACACCATAGATGATTAGAATTATCGAAGGTGGAATCAGAAAACCAAGTGTGCCTGCTCCTGCCAGAGAGCCAATAACGAGATCTTTATCGTAGCCTCGTTTGAATAGTTCAGAAAGTGTTATACGGCCGACGGTTGTAGCTGTTGCGGCGGATGACCCCGAAATTGCAGCAAACAAAGTACAGCCGAGTACATTCACATGTACCATTCTACCTGGCAGCTTATTTGTCCAAGGAGAGAGTCCCTTGAAGAGAGAGGCCGATAGACGAGTATGAAACAGTATCTCAGCCATCAGGATAAACATTGGTAGTGCAACCATCTCGGGCGTCGTCACTGTGTTGTAAGTGAGTTGGGCGAGCAGCTTTTCTACTGGCATTGAACGAAATAGTGCAAGGCTTATGATCGCCACTGCAAACAAGGATAGACCCACCCAAACACCGATGCCCAGTAACAAGGCCAGTAGTACAAGAACAGTGATAAGTACGACGAAAGGATCCACTATGTCTATTCGACTCGAAACGACGTCGACTCATCCTCCGGGCTTTCTTTGATGATCAAACGAATCAGTCGTGCGAGCATCTGCAATGCGAGCAGTCCTGCACCCAATGCAATGAGTCCTTGGGGAATGATCAGTGGTGTAGCAGATATCGTAGGAGATGTACTGCCGGATATGAACGATCTCCAGGCAAGCATAGATAGGGAATAAGCCAGAACCCCTGAGATACAAACTCCTAGTACGGTGCAGACAATGTCAACTAAGTAGATCGCGTTATTGGGTAAAACTGATCGCAGAAGTGATACCCGGATATGTCCGCCTGTCCGCAAGGTAAAAGCTGCACCGCAGAACATTGCGACCCCCATGGCATAAGCACTGTACTCCCAGGCGAAACTAAAACTATAGTTGAATACGGATCGAGCGATAATTTCAGAAATAATTACTACGGCGATAGAAACAGTAACAACCGCAGCTGCTCCTGCAATTATCCGAGATAGTGAATCTAAATATTTCAGCAACGTCCTAATTGAAGGGCTCCGATTGTTGAATCCATATTAAGTCGAGCCATAAATACAACGAACCCCGCCACCTGCGTAGGGTGGCGGGGATAGAAGGGTTGCTCAGTTACTTAAGTTCGTTCTTGTAAGCGTCGATGATTTGGCCGGCCGGGTCTCCGATCGACTCGATTGTCTCAGCTAGCATTGGCGCAGTGTTTTCTTGCATATCTTTTAACATCGATGCAGTTACTTCACCAACGATTACACCGTTATCAGTGAGAATTTTTACTTTTGCCGCATCCTCCGCTTTGGATACATCCCAGAACTGGGGCTGCAATCGTTTCGCAACACCTTCAATCGCAGTGCGCGTAAGAGGAGTTAAGCTGTTCCAGGCATCAAGATTCACTGACACCACATTGGAGGACCATACGTGGCTTGTTGGGTACATATACTTGAGAAACTCCCAGAACTTTCCATCAACGCCCGAGCTTGCTGATGTCGTTACCGCATCTATGGTACCGGCAGCTAGCGAAGGCACAACCTCACCCCAGGGTAGCTGAACAGAGGTCATGCCAATACGGTTAAACATGCCAGTGGTCGATCTGTTGTAGGTTCTGATTTTAATCCCCTTAAGATCTGCAACGGATGAGGCTGGTACTTTGGTGTAGACGTACTGTCTTGGCCACGGCACGATATATAGGAATTTCTGGTTGTATTTTTCGGCAACTTCTTGGATGCGCGGTAGCCAGTGTTTGTGTAGTTTTGCCAGGTCACTGTAGCCAGAACTGAGGTAGGGTGTTGCTTCTAGGCCCATGAGGGGAGCTTCGCCAACTTGTTGGTTCAGCAGCATTTCTCCGATAGGAACTAATCCATCTCTCATGACAGTCAACATTTCGGGGCCTTTGAAACCTAAGGACCCACCTGGATGAATATTGATGGTGACCTTGCCACCAGTAGCTTTATTCACTTCTTCTGCAAAAACGCGAGCATTTTTCACATGAAAGTTACCGTCTGGCCAGACAATCGGCATATCCCAGGTCGTTCCAGCTATGGTGGGCAAGCTGATTAGTCCTCCGACTATGATGGCGGTAACGGTTCTGAAAATTTTCCTAAACATAATTGTTTCCTCCCTTAAAAATTTGTTGCCAGTGCAGATCAAATACATGTCATCGACTGATACGGGCGCTCAGCCTCACTACCCAGCAGTACTATAGGACCTCCATTGTCCAAACAAAAAGTGCATTGATCAAGTGAATAAATACCATGGTTTTATTATGATAAATAGTTTCAATACAAAACGCAGTTTAAGTGGCGCAACTAACGGTTGAGACCTCCTGGGATAGCCTTGCCATTGGCTTTGAGCTTTAACAGGAGGCGGTCGAACAGGCATTGCAGTTCTTCCAGGTCGTCCTGATCTAATCTGGGTCCTGGGTCACGGGACTTAGCCGAGGCTAAAACACCTTGCCGTCGCAGTGTTTCTTTGCGTAAGGCGAGGCCCAGTCCGATCTGTTGTTCATGACGAATTAGCGGCAGATAGAAATCGTACAGGTCTTCGGCATCGTCTGTCTGATCCGTCATAAACATCTCGTACACTGATACCAGCAGGCCAGGGAAGGCAAATCCAGTCATAACGCCATCTGCACCCCGGCGCAGTTCCTGAGGCATGTATAGGCCACCGTTACCGGACAGGATACTTACGCGCCGGGTTCCTTCAGTGTCTGGCGCACGTCTCAGACTGCTGAGTTTGCGGTGCCCGGGACAGTCTTCGTGTTTGAACATTTTGATCGATGGAAAGTCAGTAATGAGTCGATTGATCACGCCGACCGACAGGTAGACGGTGGTGGTCGGTGGGTAGTCTTGTAAACACACTGGAATTTCAGGACCCAGAGCATGGATAACCTGGGAGAAATATCGGTAGACCTGTTCATCTGTTTTGAGTCCAGGGATACCCGATACCATGACGCCGGCTGCGCCCGCGTCCATGGCTTCACGTGACAGTACTACTAGATTATCGATCCCAGGGTTGCTCACTCCGACAATAACCGGTCGTTGGTCATTAACACGCCGTAGCGCATGGTGCATGAATTGGCTTTGCTCTTCGGAACTGAGTTTTGGTGCTTCGCCCATGACACCCAGCAGTGTCAGGCCATGTGCGCCCTGGTCAAGGTAGAAGTCGATCAGGCGGTCGAGGCTGGGGTAGTCCAGAGCGCCATCGTCACTAAACGGTGTAGCACTGATGATGTACACGCCGTGGGCAGTCTCGTCGAGAAGTAGATTTGATCTTGTCATTTTCTAATAATCCTGCGATTTAATCGCGTTTCATGTTGAGATCCTGCCACGCAGATTCTGCTGGATCCGTATCTGTGAGCGGGCCACCATAAATCTCGGTCTCGAACCATTCAATGAATTCCGGGGTTCGGTTGACCTTCCAGAACTCCCAGGTCGGTCGGCCCATCCGAGTCTTCATGAGCCCGGCCTTGAGAAGGTTCATGCGCATGTTGAGATGGGTAATATCTACCAGCCCATACTTGTACTGGTCATAGGTGTCAAAAATATCGACCAGGCAGGTATTGATCCACAGGGTGATGCGCCAGTACTCGTAGTCTTCGAGTTCATCCGTGGACCAGTTTTTCGCCAGGAAGCGAGAGAACTCCTGATCTTTGGCTGCGAGAAAGTATCGTTCGTAGAGTCGTGATGTCAGGCTGTGGCCAAACTGAGCTTTGGTAATTTTGGCATTCTGGCGTACCTGGATGGCAAGGTATACAACAGAGGAAATAACGCCTATAGCGGCTAAAAACTGTGCCAGTACGATCAGTGTCTGTAGAGTCATGTGGCTACTATAGGATTATCCCGTAAGATATTGAAGATCAGGCGGTTGTTTGTGTAGTTTCTGCCGATGAAATGACCAAGTAACAGCCGACTCCGTTATCACTTTGCAATGATAGAAGTATGAGAACTAGAAAATCTTGCAGACCTCATCGAACTCATGGCGTGGTAAGCGCTTAAACGTTCCGCTCACATCTCCGTAGCCAAGATTACACAGGAAATTTGATCTAAATGTTGTACAGGCAAAAAATTCCTCGTCTACCAATGTATTGTCAAATCCTGACATAGGTCCACAATCGAGTCCGAGTGCGCGAGAAGCGATAATAAAGTAAGCCCCTTGCAGAGAACCGTTTCGGAATGCGGCCATTTGCGACCCCGACGGATTGTCTTTAAATGCCTGTTGGGTAGCCGGATTTTGCGGGAAGGTCTTTTCGGCGTGCTTCCAGAAGTCTATGTCGTAACCAATGATTGCGGTTATCGGTGCTTTCATGGTTTTGTCGATATTATTCGGTTTTAGAGCTTTACGAAGCCTTTCTTTAGCGGTAGATGATTTCAAAAAAATCAATCTGGCCGGACAGTTGTTCGCACTGGTTGGCCCCATTTTCATGATCTCGTAGATTTCTTTAAGTGTCTCGACTGATACTTCTTGATTTGTCCAGGTGTTAATCGTTCGCGCCTCTGTGAGCAAGAGCCGGAGCGTTGCGGGCTCGGCTGTTTGAATATCTTTTTTGAGTTGTCGAAGTGAAGCCTGCGCAGCAAGGTCCTGTTCATCAAAAGTCATGGTGGTAATTCTCTATATAGATACTGTGGCTAATTTGCCGTTGCTAGAACAAAATCTTCTTGGACTTTGTAGTACGGTGTAGGCAACCCAAATTGATTAGCCTCGGAATTGTTGTGAGAGAGACTAAAGTCAACAATCAGGCTGTCTTTCACAGCCTGGACTGCATCTGATTCAAGGTAGGGATCACCTTTTACAAACAGATGTGTCGTAAGTGACATGTGCTGCTCTGCTGAAATCTTAAAATGAAGATGTGCAGGGCGCCAAGCGTGGCGGCCAAGCGCTTTGAGCATTGTTCCTACCGGGCCGTCTGTAGGTACGGGATAAGGCGCTGGTTTTTCAGTGCAGAAACCAAAACGTCCATTCTTGTCGGTATGAAAAACCGCACGGAGATTCATATCGGGGAATCGTTCAGATTCCTGAACATCATAGAGACCTTGGGCCGATGCTTGCCAGACATCTACCGTCGCACCCGCTATAGGTAATTCGTTTTGGCTCAGTACGCGACCCATTACAAGGGTCGGCTCACCCGTTTGACCTTTGGAAATATTTGAGCCAAAAGGTAAATGTGGAGCGCCGTGAACATGAAAGGGGCCGAGTACCGTGCTCTCTGTTGTACCGACTGGTTTTCGATTGGTTACTGCGTCTACCAGCATGGTGACACCAAGGGTATCGGACAACAAAATAAATTCCTGACGAAAGTCGTCACACCAGTGACCTACTTGAGTCAAAAAGTCGATTGCTTGTCGCCATTCTTCGTCAGTTGGCTCAACCTCCTTCACAACAGCGTGAAGGTGGCTGATTACCGATGTCATTATTTCTTTGAGGCGAGGGTCGTCACAGTTGTTGAGTCTCGATAGGGCATCTTCTGTAATGTTGTGGTTGTCCATGATTGTGTCTTCGCAGCTTCAGGTCTGTTGCTGTTCATTAGGCGGATAAATTGACAATTCAGTTTATAGTATCTCGTAACAGTAGTTACGATATCCTTATCCTGATTGCCAATGATATCCAGTCAACCGATACTTTGCTTGAGGTCGGTAACTGGGGAGTCAATAGTGGTGGGCATTGTTTATAGTCCCAGAGTTAGAACACCAACCGGGAAGTAGCGCTATCTGGGTCAATTGTTTTACGGACTGAGTTGAACATAACATGTATACACCATAACTGCCTAACCCACTGATTAGAACGTAGGAATCGAAATATTGAGTTGCTCGTTGCCATAGAGAGCACCTTCAAATCCATTCAGGCCGTGCTGGTATAGAGTACCTATAAATGGTGATTACCAGTAACACTGCGAACTCGTCCACAGGGTCAGGAGAAGACAAATGAAGACAACAATCGGCATCCTTGGTCTCGGCCCGATGGGTGGAATTATTGCAACCAATCTACTCGCGAGGGGCTTTTCGATCCTAGGTTATGACATTCGGGCAGAGTGCAGACGTGAACTAGAGGCTAATGGTGGGATTAGTCTTTCATCCACAACCGAAGTTGCTGATAGGGCGGATGTGCTGATCACATCTCTTCCCAATGCATCGGCGCTAAATTCCATTGTGGATGAAGTACTCAAAAGTGATCGAGCGGATCATGTTCTGATTGAGACGAGTACGCTTACGCTGGACCAGAAACTCAAAGCTGCAAAACGACTTGCACCTGCCGGAAAGAGCCTGCTCGATAGTCCGATCAGTGGTACGCCACCGATGTTGGCCAATATGACAGCTTCGATTTATGTCGGCGGCGATAAAGAACTGTATGAGCAGTGTCTACCAGTATTTGAAGGCTTTGCCGCAACCTCTTTTTTTGTGGGTCCGGTAGGTAATGGCACACGTATGAAACTGTTGGCGAATTACCTTGTTCACGTGCATACCACAGCTGCAGCGGAGTGCATGGTGATGGGTGAAAAGGCAGGGCTGACTCCAGATCTAATTTATCAGGTGCTTAAACCCGGTGCCGGTGGTTCCAAAATGTTTGAAGTCCGTGGCGCCATGATGGCGGACTCGGATTATCGCGAAGGCGGAGGCACTATGTTTGACATATTTAAAAAAGACTCCGCCATCATTACCGAGTTTGCCGCCAGCGTTGGTGCACCAATTGATCTTTACACTGTAGCACGCGAAAAACTGAATTCAGCAATTGAACTTGGCTTTGGTCATTTAGATACCTCAGCTGTTTGCAAGGCCGTGGAGATGAGTGCTGGAATTGACCGGCAGATGGTCGAATAGGTTTTGCCGCAGATACCGGTTTTAGGCCATTAACGAAATTTAAACTATCAACTACAGTCCTATGCCACTACATCATCTCAAACATTTTCTCACCCAACCGGAGAATCTTAAGGAGACGACAGCCTGGTGGTGTGACGTGCTGGGTCTAGAAGAGGGGTCACATCCAGACTTTGGTTTCCCCGTGAAATGGTTGTATATCGGGGATAACGACGTTGTACACATGACTACCGGCGGTGCAAATGTGTCGGATGCACGTAAAGATTACCTCGGACAACAATTAGAGGTGGTCAATGGCCCCGGTGTTGTCGATCACATCGCATTTCGCTGTACAGGGCTCGGGGATACGCCGGCACACTTGCTAGAAAGTCAGTCGCTGTTCAGGAAAAACGAGTCGATGATCAGGCTTTCTATCAACTGTTTCTGCTGGATCCCAACGGCGTCAAAATAGAACTAAATTTCGATGTTGATGAGGTCAATAAAGTTGGTCCAGAATTACTCAGTGAAAATCTCAAAATTGCGCGGCAAATCAGTATGTGATACTGGTCAGGAATCAAACGCAAATCACGCTTGTAGACAGGGTATCAGGCAGTATTGTGGAACAGTGCCGGGTTTGTACTGTGTGAGCATCAAATCTAGGATTGTTTAGTACTATGAGGTTAGGTTTTTTCACAATGCCGATTCACCCGGTTGGGAGAGACTATTCCCAAACGCTGCGGGAGGACCGAGAGTTGGCAATCCTTGCCGACCAACTGGGATTTGTCGATGGCTTTTTCGGAGAGCATTTCACCGACGCAGCAGAGAATATTACGTCGTCGTTGATATTTATTGCTTGGCTACTGGAAGCAACCAAGCGGATCCGGTTGGGTACCGGCACACTTAACCTGCCTAATCATCATCCTGCGCGTCTTGCTGCCGAAGTGGCTATGGTCGACAACATGGCCAAAGGCCGATTTTTGATGGGAATCAGCCCTGGCGGCCTACCCTCTGATGCTGAGGCTATGGGAAATTTGGATAGGGACCGCAACGCGATGTTTCTAGAGTGCATTAATCATATGCTCCAAATCTGGACCAGTGAGCCACCATACAACATCAAGGGGGAGTACTGGAATGTGGACATTGATCGTACACAGATACCCGATATCGGGCAGGGTCGGATCCTGAGACCGTATCAGAAACCGCACCCACCTATCGTAGTGACGGCAGTCGCGCCCTTCTCCAAAGGGGTCACAGCGGCTGCCGCACGGGGCTGGGATCCAATTTCGGCCAACTTCCTCCAACCAAAATGGGTCAAGACACACTGGCCACAATATGAAGAAGGTTGTTTGACTGGGAATCGGGTTGCCAATCCTGCTAACTGGCGGGTAGCTAAAAGTATTTTTGTTGCTGACACTGAGGAGAAAGCGCGAAGCTACGCGCTGTCAGAAGACGGGCCCTACTATTATTACTACAGGTCACTGTTTACCAAGCTGGTAAAAGCCGGTCGTGCTAACTTGTTCAAGACAGATCGGAATCAGGCTGATGAAGACCTGGATCTGGACACCATTGTTCGACAATTGGTCATTTTTGGAACGCCACAAAGTGTCACTGACCAACTGCTGGGTTTTCGTGACGAAGTCGGGCCCTTTGGCACTTTGCTCTATGCTGGCCACGATTGGAAGGATAAGAAACTCGCTGTTCGATCCATGGAGTTGATGGCGACTGATGTGATGCCGGCAATTAACGCGGCTGTCGCAGCGTGACCCTGTGGGCCTTAGTAATGTCGATTAAGAGTGGATGATGTATCTCCTGCAACCAACCGAGTCGCTGATTAGAGCGCAGGAAGACGACATCGTCCGGGAGTCGACCGTCGGCGATCTGCTGCGTGAGGTTGCTGTGGAGCGGGCGTCCGCCACGGCCCTTCTCGAAGTCGATATGGAAGGTCAGACGGGTCGTAGCTGGACCTATAGCGAGCTGTTGTCGGACAGTGAGCAACTAGCACTGTCGCTGGCGAGTCGGTATTCGCAAGGTGAACGGATCACCGTTTGGGCACCCAATGTTCCGGAATGGTTGTTGATCGAGTATGCCTGTGCGCTGGCGGGGCTTGTTCTGGTCACTGCAAATCCCTCTTATCAAGACAAAGAGTTGCGGTATGTGCTTGAACAATCGGGGTCAGTTGCGCTTTTCCTGGTGAAACATTATCGGGGCAATCCGATGCACGAGATTGCGCTGAAGGCTACTGAGGGTCTGGCAGCGGTTCGCGAGATTGTCGATGTGGATGATCACGCTGCGCTTTTCCGAATGGGCGACAGGGCATTGGTGTTGCCGGACGTATGTCCCGATGACCCCGCGCAGATTCAATATACTTCCGGAACTACGGGGTTTCCAAAAGGTGCGGTACTGGCGCATAGAAGCCTGACGAATAACGCCCGCTTCTATGCCAAGCGGGCCCTGGCGACACCTGATTCAACCTGGGCGAATTTCATGCCCATGTTTCATACCAGTGGTTGCGGCATGATATCACTGGGGTGCCTTCAATTTGGTTGCAAAATGGTACTGTTCAAATTATTTGATCCGGCAGCCATTCTTCGAATTATAGAAAGCGAACACATTACCGGAATGCTGGGAGTGCCCACAATGCTGGTGGCATTGCTCGAGTCGCTCAGCGTTGAGTCCGCTGATGTATCATCAGTGGAAATGGTCGTATCAGGTGGTGCGATGGTTGCGCCTGAACTGGTGCGCAACATACAGCACGCCTTTGACTGCAAGTTTGAAACCGTTTACGGACAGACCGAGACATCACCGCTGATTACCCAGCATCACGCCGAAGACTCAATTGATGATATCTGTAATACCGTCGGGCAACCCATGCCGCAGACCTCCGTCTCCATTCGCAGTATAGAAGAAAACAAAGTGGTACCTCTGGATACCGTGGGTGAGATCTGCGTGCAGGGATACTGCAACATGATTGAATACCACGCCAATGCACAGGCGAGTGCTGAAGCCATCGACAAGCAGGGCTGGCTGCACACCGGTGACCTGGGAACCATGGATTCACGGGGCTATGTCGCGGTGACCGGCAGGGTCAAGGAGATGATCATCCGGGGCGGTGAGAATATGTTTCCGGCGGAGATTGAAAACGTCCTTCTTGAACATCCTTCGGTGTTAGAGGTGGCGGTGGTGGGCCTGCCTGATGATAAATGGGGGGAGATTGTGGCCTGTTTTGTTCGAGCGACAACCGTCGAGGTGATTGATCCGCAGGACCTGCATGCCCACTGCCGGCAGAACATGTCTCCCCAGAAAACCCCTGCGTTGTGGTTTCAGGTAGATGCCTTTCCGCTGACAGGGTCTGGGAAAATCCGGAAGTTTGAATTGCGAAATCGGTATTTGGCCGGTGAGTATGAATCCCTGTGAATCGAGACTGCACTGAATAGTAGACAGAAATGCCCCGTTATCAGATATGAATAAAGCCAGTGCCAACAGACAAAAACTGAGTTATGCCGATTCTCATTCGGTTGTTCGTCTTTCTTCCAAGCGGTTTGAACAGTCGCCGTACAGTGATAAATATGTCAATGAACAGACGGTATTTGGCCTGTACAGCAATCGTTTTTATCCATTGACGCTTGGCGGTGATGCTATCGATGATTACTGGCGGCTGCGTCAAAGCGTCGTCCTTTACGATGTGCCGGAAAAGCCGTTGGAGATTTCCGGTCCTGATGCGGTCAATCTCCTGGAGCGAGTGTTAACACGCAGAATCGACAACCTTAAATGCTGGCGTGCGCACTATGCCATTGCCTGTTCTCCGCAGGGCGGCATTCTGATGGATGGTGTGGTCATACGGCTGGCGGAAGATCGATTCTGGTATGTGATCGCCAACGGTGAGTTTGAGTCGTGGTTGTTGGCTTTTACCGAAGGCCTGGATGTTGCTGTGACCGATCCGGGCTCGAGGGTGTTGCAGATTCAGGGTCCTAAATCGGTGGCTGTTCTGAGCAATGCCGCAGCAGGTCAGCATCCCAACGAGTTGCGGTATTTTCACGCAGGTATGTTTGATCTGGGTGGACAGGAGGTTCTGGTTTCCCGTACGGGTTGGACTGGAGAGCTGGGATTTGAAATCTATAGTCACCACAACATCGATCATAGCGCACTGTGGGATCATCTGATGGCCAGTGGCCAGGATTTCGGGATGACCTATGCCAGCGCAGAGTCTATGGGTATTCGTCGAATCGAAGCGGGCATTCTAGACAATGGTACAGATATGGACCGTGGTATGACGCCGTTTGCAGCCGGGCTTGAAGCATTCGTGGATTTTTCTAAATCTGATTTTGTTGGTCGCGATGCTCTCACACACGCAGATCGAGCATGTCTTTTGTTTGGGCTGGTCTGTGATTCGGTAACGCCACGAGTTGCACTGCCGGTGTTCAAGGGTGACACGCAAGTCGGTCAGATCACGGCCGGTGATTGGTCCCCAACATTGAACACGGGTATTGGCTACGTTCGATTTGAGCAAATCGATTCCGTTCAGGGTAACTGGCTCGGTCAGAAGTTGATTTTGGGTGACCTCGATGGCGGGCGTCATGACTGCGAAATCGTTTCGTTGCCGTTTTATGATATTGAAAAGAAAATTCCTAGGGGATTAGATAGTGGTGAATTCACGAAGGAGTAGGTGTACATGGCCGAATTAAAGAACAGTTCTATCTGCGTAACACGGGTTGATCATCCTAGTGCTTGGAAGGGAAGCGATTTTTCCTCAGCGGACGAATACGCTTTTGATCTGGGCCCAAGACACTACGATGCTTTCGACCAAGCGCTCTCCAAGATTGACCAGCGGGGACTGACTCTGGACGACATAGAAAAAAAACATTTTGAGGTGCCTGATATTGTCGATGATATCGCAACAATTTTTGATCAAATTCAAAATGGATACGGGTTCGTCTTGGTTCGTGGCTTCCCGCTGGATCGTTATACAGAAGAAGAACTCGGTCTGATTTACTGGGGGATCGGCACCCATATGGGCACTGGTGTTTCGCAGAGTGTCCTGGGCGACCGGCTTGGTCATGTCATGGATTTCAGTGCCGACAATCCTAATGCGCGTGCCTACCGTAACAAGCAGACTTTGAGTATGCATACCGATTTGTCTGAAATCGTATCTTTGCTCTCACTCTCAACGGCAAATAAAGGGGGCCTGAGTCAGTTTTCATCGTTGATTACCATACATAACGAAATTGTCGAAAATCACCCCGAGTATCTAGAATTGCTTTATCGAGGTTTCCCTTATTACCGGGCTGGAGAAGAAGGTCCGGATGAAGACCCGGTGACGCCCTGGAATGTGCCCGTATTTTCTTACCAGGAGGGTTTGATCAGTGGTCGATTAATCCGAGCTTATCTCGAGAATGGCTTGGAAATTTTGGGTCGGGAGAAAACCGAACTTGAGACCGCTGCATTGGACTATGTAGATGAGGTTGCCAATCGACCAGACGTACAACTCGAGTTTTTAATTCAGCCCGGAGAGGCCTTCTTTCAGAACAACTATGTGGTGTTGCATGGTCGTACTGAATTTGAAGACGACGTGGGTGCCGGAATTCGACGTCATCTCCTTCGGCTCTGGCTCGACGTGCCTAATGGACGTCCGGCTCCAAAGGAGATGCATTTTTTCGAAGGAGCAGGTATTACGCGGCGCGAAGGCAAGACTCCGACCGGCGAAGGCGACGCCTATAAGGCACTGGTCAAGGAAAAGCCCATATTAGAATCTGTCAGTTAGACGCCGAAAGGATTCAAAAGAGTACATTGTATGAATAAACAAGCAGACCCGTATGCAGTATTGTTTGAGCCCGTCAAGATCGGGCCACTGACTGCGCGCAACCGGTTTTACCAGGTGCCCCACTGTACCGGTGCGGGTCGTAACTATCCGTCCGTCAGTGCCCATATTCGTGCCACCAATGCTGAAGGTGGATGGGCTGTGGTAAGCACTGAACAGTGTGATATTCACTACAGTGCGGATATGCGCGCTCAAGTTAGATTATGGAACGAAGGCGACATCCCGTTTCATGCACGGATGACCGACCTGGTACACCAGCACGGCGCACTGGCAGCGTGCGAGTTGGTTCACAACGGTAGCTACTCGCCCAACCATATCGGAAGAGAGATACCTATATCACCAATCAATACACCGGTTCAGGGTCCATATCCTGTGCACGCGAGGGCTATGGATAAGCGCGACATTGCCAATTTTCGCCAGTGGCACCGGCGAGCGGCGCGGTTGGCCAAGCAGGCCGGGTTTGACATCGTTTATGTCTATGCCGGTCATGACATTACCTTGTTGTTAGAGTTTCTATCGCCAAGGATCAATACACGTAGCGATGAGTACGGTGGTAGTGTTGAAAACCGGGTCCGACTATTCCGTGAGTGCATTGAAGAGGTGCGAGATGAAGTCGGTGAAACCTGTGCCGTGGCTGTACGGTTGGCAGTCGATGAGCTACTTGGAGACAAAGGCATCACCTCTGCGGGAGATGGTCGCGAGATCGTTGAGATTCTTGCGGAGCTGCCTGATCTGTGGGATGTCAATGTAAGTGACTGGAACAACGATTCCATGACTTCCCGTTTTGCAGAAGAGGGTTACCAGGAGTCGTACGTTGATTTTGTAAAATCGGTGACCAGTAAACCGGTGGTCGGGGTAGGGCGATTTACGTCGCCAGATACCATGGTATCGCAGATCAAGCGAGGTGTACTCGACTTCATCGGCGCCGCCCGTCCGGCTATTGCCGACCCGTTTCTTCCCAACAAAATCGAGCAGAACCGCCCCGAAGATATCCGCGAATGTATCGGTTGTAACATTTGCGTGTCGGGCAATAACCTGTATACACCCATGCGCTGTACCCAGAATCCGACCCGAAGCGAAGAATGGCGTCGAGGCTGGCATCCCGAACACATCCCTGTCAAAGATACGGACGATCATGTTTTGGTGGTCGGTGCGGGCCCGGCCGGGCTGGAAGCCGCCCGTGCTTTTGGCCAGCGCGGCTACGAGGTGATGCTGGCAGAGGCCGCCCGAGACTTGGGTGGGCGGGTCACGCGGGAGACTACGTTTCCAGGGCTTTCGACTTGGGCCCGGGTCAGGGACTGGCGGACCGGGCAGATTGAAAAGATGCCCAATGTAGCCGTCTACCGAGAAAGTCAGATGACTGCAGCGACAGTATTAGAAACCGCCTGTAACCTTGTGGTGGTCGCGACCGGGGCGACCTGGCGCCGGGATGGATTCGGCCGTACGGACAGGGCCCTGGTGCCAGGAGCTGATCGAAGTAACGTCTATACGCCAGATGACATCATGAACGGCGCTGAACCCGAAGGTCCAGTGATCGTTTTCGATGATGATCATTACTACATGGGTGGCGTGATTTCGGAGCGATTGCGGGCCCTGGGAAGAGAAGTTGTTTTGGTAACGCCTGAAGCAGTTGCGTCGGCATTTACGACTTACACTCTCGAGCAGAGTCGGGTCCAAGCCCGACTCATGGAGGCCGGCATTCGGATTGTTGCCTCCCACAGCCTGGTTAGCATTGGTTCTGATGTGGCTGAGCTACGGTGTACTTATACCGACCGGGTCTCGTCTATTGCCTGTACATCGTTGGTCCTGGTTACGGCACTAACAGCAAACGATGGTCTATATACCGATCTGGTTCAGACAGCAGCAGCCGATGGTGATGGCGGACCCCGCCGGATTGTCCGCATTGGAGACTGTTATGCACCGGGTACCATCGCGGCTGCAGTCTGGTCGGGACATCGCTGTGCGCGTGAACCCTTCTCCGAGATCACCGATGAGGTGCCTTTCAAACTTGAGCGTGTCGAACTCGTTGATGGCTGATCAGCACATCGGCGCCAGAAAAGAGGCACTAGACACGCCGGTACTGCTGGTAGACCTAGATGTTCTTGAACGGAACATCCTGAAAATGCGCAAAACAATTATTGGTGAGGCCGGCGTCGGTTGGCGACCGCACACCAAGGCCATGAAGAACCCTGATCTCGCCCGGTTGTGTCTTGACGCAGGCGCTCACGGTGTAACGTGCGCCAAACTGAGCGAGGCCGAGGTGATGGCCGACGGTGGGATCAAGGATATTCTGGTTGCCAACGAGATAGTCGGGGCGAAAAAAATCGCTGGTCTCGTCAACTTATGTAAACGGGCAGATATCATGGTTTGTGTTGACGATAAGGACAATGTCGAGCAGATTGACAGGGCGGCTCGTGCTGCCGGTGTGCGACCCCGAGTGTTGATTGAAGTCGATGTGGGCATGGGTCGAGCAGGAGTGCAGCCCGGTGCTGCTACGGTCGAGTTAGCAAGTCAGATTTCACGGTTTGAAAGCATCCGATTTGCCGGTCTCCAGACTTGGGAATCGCATACGTTGAAAATTATCGACGAGGCGGAAAAAAAGCGCCAGGTACTGGCGGCACTGTCACAGTTGAATGACACAGCCGAGCGTATCCGGGGGGCAGGTATGCCTGTCGACATCCTGAGTTGCGGGGGCACTGGCACCTACTGGATCAGCGCGTTTGCCCCGGGAATCACTGAGATCGAAGCTGGTGGTGGAATCTATGGTTGTGTCCAATATCGAAAGAATTTCGGTGTCGAAGTTGAACCGGCTCTAACAGTACTATCGACGGTGACCAGTCGTCCTACTGGAGCCCGAATCATTTGCGATGCCGGTTTCAAGGCGGCTGGCAAAGGAGCACCGGACCCGGAATTGGTGGGAATTGATATACCGCATTCGGTCCAGTTCTCTGCCGAACACGGTGTTATCACATTGTCAGGCGAAGTGTCACAACCCCAGGTCGGTGCCACTATTGAGTTTGTGCCAGGTTATTCTGACGCAGTGATATTTCTTCACGATTATCTCTACGGTGTCCGTGACGGTATTGTCGAAACGGTATGGCCGATAATCGGCCGGGGTAAGCTGCAGTAAACGACAGGAGCTAACGGGCAGAAGCGCTCGGGACAAGTCGCTTCGTTTCGCCGATGATTGTTGCCATGGAATGGAATTACTCGGTTCAGAGTTCCAATCGGTACACCCGCGCAGCGGTATCATGGAAGAGCATTCTTTTTTCGTTAAGTGAAAAGTCCGCGACCATTTTCTTGTAGGCACGGTAGAGATCATCAAACGGTATCCGAAGGCCGGCAACCGGAAAGTTGCTTGCAAACATGCAGCGGTGTGGTCCGAACAGGTCGATAGTTTCCAGTACAATTGCGCAGTTTTCTTCATACCGCCAGGAATCGTTCTTTAATCCCAGTTCTGACAGTTTGACCACGGTGTTTGGCTCATTCGCCATTGCCTGCATGGCATCACGCCATAGGGTCATGCCGGCTTTGCTGCGGTCCCAGGGGAACCCTGTGTGGTTGATGATGACAGTTGTTTGTGGAATCAGTCGGGCGATTTCCACGGCCTCTTTGAGATGCCACACGGGCACTCTCAGGTCGTAGCTCAGGTCATATTTTTCGAGTAGCCTCAGGCCGCGACGCCACAGCGGGTCACCCATGGTGCCGGGGGCATCAGGGGACACTGTGCCGGGCGCATTCCCTGTTCTGGGTTTTGAACGGATACCGCGCACCATGAGCCGATCTGCCTGTTGCGCGATGATGTCTTCTGCATCGGGCGTGTCAAACCAGGCATGGGCGACGATCGCAGCGGGCATACCGTGCGCTCCAGCAATCTGTTCGAGCCAGAGCGTTTCGCCGACCTGGTCGGTGCGCTCACGTTCAGCCTCGCAGTGCACAGTGGCAATAATGTTGTGCCCAGATGAATCTTTGCGGTAGTCGTGAGGGAGGTAATTACACCGCAGGGCAGAGTAATCGCCCAGGAAAAAGTCCGGTTCAGGCTGGCCTGCTAAGAATGGATAATGGCCCTGATCAAGATCCCACAGATGATGGTGAGCATCAATGATCTCAAAATCTTCAGCCATTGCGGAATATTCGAACGCCTGACGATATGGTCAACGGTGTACAGGTGCGTCACCAGATACCGTTGCGCGGAGCATCACACGTCGGTATCGAGCGGAATCGTAGGACCCTACGGAGTGCATGGTGCACCGGTTGTCCCACATGATTACATCATTCTGTGTCCAGCGATGTTCGTAGACAAATCGGTTTTGCGTCGCAAATTCATAGATTTCTTCGAGGATCGGACGGCTTTTTTCAGCAGACAAGCCGACGATCTCGGAGATAGTATGCGGGCTCACATACAGTGAGGTGCGGCCGGTCACAGGGTGTGACCGGGTCATGGGGTGCTCCTGTTCCAGTTCCTCATGCTGTTCGAACGAATGTGCTTTTTCACCGAACACCAGGGTCTGTATGTAGTCATAGCTGTGCACCGCATAGTGAGTATCGACCAGCGCCTTAAGATGCCGGGGAAGCGCTTCATAGGCCGCGTGTAAATTACAGAAATACGTCTCTCCCCCTTCAGGTGGCACTTCGGCGGCACGCAGCAGAGAGCCTAGGCTAGGGATCGCCCGGAATGAACTGTCGGTATGCCAGATGCGCGTGCCGGTAAGGTACTTGGCTTTGTAGCTGTCCACCGAAAAGATCTGGCCATCCTCGTTCACGTTGGAGACGCGGTAGATCTCCTGCTGTACTGACGAACGGTGTTCTTTGGAGGGGTGAATCTCGAGTTTGCCGAAAAGGCCGCTGAACCCCACTTGTTCGACTTCCGTAATGTCTTGATTCGGGAACAGGAGCAGGTGATGGTCCAGAAGTGCTTGCTGGATAATCTGGAAATGGTTCGGGTTAATATCACCTCTCAGGCGCGTACCGCGTACGCAAGCACCCAGTGGTGCCTTCAAAGGCGTGATTTCAAGTGGCATTATGTGGTCCTTTGATCAGGCAGCGTGGCCGCTAGCAGTCGCCAGGAGCCTGATGTCATTATAGGAGAATTTGCAGCAAATGAGCATCATTCAGCAGGCGCTATTTCCCTGATGCCTTCGACATGAAGGCAGTGAAGAAACAAACCCTGGCAGTGAGTGCTGGTGTGCACGCGACTCAGGATGGATTGACATCTACGGTCTACGTGCTGCTACCCATACTGGCGCAGAGTCTGGGCCTGAGTTATGCCCAGGTGGGAACCGTACGGGCGGTCTATAGCGGCATGATGTGGGCGCTGGAAATTCCGGCCGGGATCTTATCTGAGCGCTTCGGAGAACAACGCCTTTTGGTGTTTGGGTTGATTGCGGCAGGCCTGGGTTACGGGATACTGTCGACTGCCAACAGCTTCTATGGTGTGCTGTTTGCGCTGGTGATCGCCGGTACAGGCGCGGCATTTCAACACTCCCTGAGTTCTTCGCTGATCAGTCGGGCATACGACGGTCCCAGTCGGCGTGTGGCGCTGGGGACCTATAACGCCAGTGGTGATGCCGGCAAGTTGCTGTTTACAGGTGTTGCGAGCCTGCTGTTCGGTGTTGGCATTGCCTGGCAGACGGTTGTCAGCGGTTATGGGATTCTGGCACTACTTGCCTCGGCTGTACTGTGGATGGTTCTGCGACGACTGCGCTTCAAAGGTGCTGAATCGATCCAGGCTGGGGACCCTAGCACCACAGCTGGCTGGGGTATTACTGACCGCTCAGGATTTCGATGGTTGGCTGCAATAGTGTTTCTCGACATTGCCGTGCAGGACGGGTTTTTAGTGTTTGTTGCATTTCTGATGATCGAGAAAAACATGTCCGCCAGTCTGGCCGCCTTCGCGGTTGTGGCAACACTCGCGGGGGGGGTAATCGGAAAATATGCCTGTGGTCATCTGTCTGCACATCTCGGGGTGGTTCGTTCTTTGTGTCTGGTCGAGGGTTTTACGGCTGTAGGGATTGTGGGGGTTATCCTGTTGCCTCCAGTTGCGGCGTTTGTTTTGCTGCCCCTGGTGGGTATCGTGTTACAGGGATCATCGACCATCACCTATGGCTCAGTCAGTCAATTCGTGGATGAAGTCCGTCAGTCGCGTGGGTTTTCGCTGATCTACAGCGTGGCGAATGGCGCGTCTGTCGCCGGTCCGGTGGTATTTGGCATGATCAGTGATTTTTACAGTGTGGGTACTGCCGTGGCGATAATGGCGGTGGTCACTCTGCTGCCGCTGGGCATGTGTGGGCGATTACAGGCTGGCCTGAACCGAGTTGGCCAATAAGGTATAACAATGCTAAACAATGCGCTTGGGTTCCAGATAAAACCGTAATATGGATCGCCGATTTTCCAGTATCGCGGCATTTGAAAAAGGTGCAAAGCGCCGCATCCCACGGTTTGCAGCAGATTATCTGTTTGGTGGCATTGGTGCTGAGAGTTGTGTTCTCCGGAACAGAGAAGGGTTTAACCGGGTGCTGTTACGCTCAGAGCATCTGTGCTCCGCAGATCATCCGGTTTTCCACATCAACCTTCTGGGTAAGCGTTATGACGCGCCATTCGGCGTTGCACCCATAGGTTTGGGTGGACTGATTTGGCCGCGGGCAGCAGAACTCATGGCAACGGCCGCAAAAAACCACAACCTGCCGTTTTTATTGAGCACATTTGCCACGACCGATATTGAGACCGCTCGTGTCGCCGGTGGTGACAACACCTGGTTTCAGCTCTACCCGATGATCGATACCGATATGGAAGACGCTGTTCTAGCACGAGCTGAAAAGTCAGGTTACGAGGTATTGGTTGTTACAGTAGATATCCCCACAATCACTCGACGTGAGCGTGATGCCAGTAACGGCCTGTCGGTACCCCCGCGTTTTGAACTCAGCACACTCTTGCAGATCATGGCCCGACCCGGTTGGGCCATGCAGACATTGGTCGATGGCATTCCACGGTTTGAAACCATGATGCCCTACGCTCCCAAGGAATTGTCGAACGATGAGCAGATAAAATTCCTGGCAGGCGCCATCAATGCGCACGTTACACCAGAAAAGCTCGCGCGACTACGGAGCCGATGGAAGGGGTGGCTCGTCATCAAGGGCGTTCTTGATACTGCAGATGCGAAGCTCTGTGTGGACTCTGGCGCAGACGCGATTGTGGTATCCAACCATGGGGGCCGCCAGCTTGATGCAGCACCGCATGCGCTAGATATGCTGCCGATGATCCGTGAGGTGGTGGGCCCCGATCTGCCATTGATTGTAGATGGCGGAATTCGTTCAGGCCTCGATGTAGCGCGGGCGTTAGCTTGTGGTGCCGATTTCACACTGCTGGGCCGGGCATTTATTTGCGCAACGGCCGCAGCTGGCCAGGCGGGCTGTGAACACGCCATGACCTTTTTGAAAGAGGAGCTACGTCATTCTATGGTACAGGTCGGCTGTGAACAGTTGTCTGATCTGCCTGCACACCTTCTCGATTATTAATCTAAAAATCTCTACAATCGTCGACGCTGACAGATCAGGAGTTCATTAAATGCCCAACAATATAGTCGCAGAGCTCGCGCCGAACGGTACCCTGCGTGCCGCAATCAATCTGGCTAATTTCCTGCTAGTGAGCTCAAGGGCCGACAATGGCGACCCCCAGGGTGTGGCGCCGGATCTTGCAGCGGCGATCGCGGACAGTCTGGGCGTGGGCGTTTCGTATGTACCGTTTGAGCGACCCGGGCCTCTGGCTGATGCTGCCGTGGACGGCGTTTGGGATATCGGTCTGATCGCTGTGGAGCCGGCTCGCGCTGAACACATCGAATTTACCGAGCCGTACGTTGAAATTGAAGCCACGTATCTGGTGTCTGGCCATTCAGAGATCCAGACGATTACGGAGGTCGATCAGCCTGGCGTCCGGATCGCGATAGCAGCGCGCAGTGCTTATGACCTTTATCTCAGTCGAAATCTGCAACACGCAGAGCTAGTCAGAGCCGAAGGAATTGACGGTTCATTTGATCTTTTTGTCAGCGAAGGACTGGACGTTCTGGCTGGATTGAGACCGCGTTTGCTTACTGATGTAACGCAGATTGAGAATGCGCGCATACTCGATGGCCGGTTTACTGCGGTACAGCAGGCTGTGGGTACTCCTTCCGGTCGAACCGCGAGTGCGGCCTACCTGCGCGACTTTGTTGTGGAAGCCAAAGCCAGCGGCCTGGTTGCCGAACTAATTGCACGGCATCAGGTGGACGGTCTTTCGGTAGCAAGCTGATCACCCGTTACCAGTGATGTAGTTTTTCCTTCAAGGCTTTGAGTCGACACGACTCAGGTACATTGTTACGACCTGGGTAAGTTTCGATTGGCAACAAAAAAAAACGGTGTAACCGGCACTCGGTTACACCGCTGCTGTTCCAGTTTAAATCTAGAATTTGAACTTAGATTCAGGCAAAACTGAGAACTCGAATAATACCCCGGTAATTGATATCGAAAGTACTGAGTGCAGCTTGGTAATTCGAATTGGCACCTAAAGCATCATACGTTTTTTCGATTGCATCCATTGATGGATAGGTAACCCCGAGTAGCCGGTTACCGGCGTTGCTACCCGTAGCTAGAGTGCCGAATCGTAGAGTCATTGCGCCATTATCTGCAAAAACAGGAGCGAGCTGAGTGATGGTTTCAACGGATGAGGCAGGTGCTGCTGCACGAGTCAAGACTATATATTTCATTGTGTCACTGGCGTTCTGCTCAAAAGGCACTGAATGAAGTTTGAGAATGTTTCTCATGACTACCTGAACTTTCCCACTTGCCATCATCGCTTGATAGTCCGAAGAGGCGGCATAGATATCCAAGGCTTTTTCAAACCCACTCAGACTTTCATAGGACTGGAATAAGGCCACTGAACCCGCGTGTTCCCCGGTTCCTATTCGGCCAAGAGTCACGCTGATAGCGCCCGCTTTGGATTTGAGATCACCTATAACGCTGCTCGCCTGCTCTACAGCGGTATTGAAATAGTCGGGTTCGGTCTTTGCGACTGTAATTACGAAATAATTAGGATCTGACATTGTTGTATTCTCCTTTGATAGTTGAGTCTATTTTTATTTCTTGGTTTGCGTACTTGAAAAGATATCTTACACCATGGTGATGATAGGCTTAAAGGGTCCATTGAGGATTTTAGTATACTGACTGACATCTAAATCACTGACCTGCTAAGGGATGAGTAGCTCATCTTCACCTATCGCTGACTTGCTGAGAGGAACCTATGAATCCAATTGACAAAATGAAGGCTGCGGCGAAAGAGGGGTGGTCTACGTTCGCGCCGTTTGAGAGTTTCACCGGATCGGCTGCACCGCACCTGGTACGGTTTGCCGGCATCAATAAGGGTGATCGTGTGCTGGATGTTGGTTGTGGGACGGGTGTCCTGACTTTGACCGCCGCCCGCGCCGGTGGGATTGTGACCGGTGCTGATCTGACACCGCAATTGCTCGAGCGGGCTCGAGAGAATGCACGACTAGCCGGTCTTGAGGCTAAGTTTGAAGAAGCAGATGTCGAGGCCTTGCCCTATGCGGACGCTGCATTCGACGTTGTTTTAAGCCAGTTCGGTCATATGTTCGGCCCACAGCCGGAGGTGACAGTGAATGAGATGACCCGCGTCTTGAAACCTGGCGGGACTCTGGCGTTTTCAACTTGGCCACCGGAGCTAATGTTGGGGCGTATGTTCAAGTTGTTGGGCACCTATGGGCCTCCACCCCCACCCGGGGTTTCACCCCCCTGGCAGTGGGGTGATGTTGCCATCGTTTCTGATCGATTGGACGGTATGGTCGAGAATCTGACCTTCGACATGGCCTGTTTGCAGTTCCCGGTGTTGAGTCCGGCCCACGCGAGGGTATTTTATGAACAAAATGCCGGTCCGCTGACGAAACTGGTCGAAGCGCTCAGTGACGATCCCGATAAGCTGGCGAAGTTACGGCTGGATATGGAAGCACTGGCATCGGATTATTTTGTGGATAATGTACTGCACCAAGACTTTCTGATGACTCGGGGGACTCGGGTTGTTTCCGCCTAGTGTTCTGATCGTACGGCTATAGAACACGATCCATACCGACACTGAACAAAATGCCGGGAAAAGGATGATTCAAGTTGTCTTGCGAGGAAATATTTCAGTTACGGCACAGCAACTATGGTCAGTACATTTAAAGCGGTTAATGCGCAGGGCTACCAGCAAATCATGGGTCGTTTCAGTGCCCGGCTGGCGACTTCATTTTTAAGCCACATCGGTCAAGAATCCGGGCAAGCCATTCTGGATTTGGGCTGTGGTACGGGCAGTATGACGTTTGCACTGGCGGAACGCGGTGATCATAAATCTATAGTGGGTATAGATGTCAGTGAGGTCTATGTAGAGTTTGCCCGGTCCTGTACTAATGATCCACGAATTCAGTTTGAAGTTGCCGATGGATCCGCACTTCCGTTTGAGGACAACACTTTCGACCGAGCGGTTTCCCAGTTGGTTCTCCAGTTCATGCCCGATCCGTTTCCAGCCGTGCAGGAAATGTGCCGGGTGGTCAAGCCGGGCGGGCTGATTGCGGCCTGTGTATGGGATTCTTATGGCGGAATGTCTCATTTAAGGATGCTCTATGACACGGCATCAGCGCTCGGATTCGATCAGGATCGCACACTACTTCGACCTATGACGACTAGGGGTGAACTTGAATCGATGTGGGAGAGAGCAGGTCTGGAGCAGATCGAGGAGGACTCGATCAGTATGCGGTTTGAATACGAAAACTTCGAAGATTACTGGTCTTCGTTTCTGAGCGGTGATGGCACCCCTGGTTCCATGGTAATGGGCCTTGCGCCTGAGCACAGAGCAACCCTGCAAGAGCAGGTCCGGCATGTGTTCCTGAGTGGCAAACCGGACGGGTTCCGGTCCTTTCTCGCCTCAGCCTGGATTTGTAAAGGAATTGTTCCTGAAACCACCTAACCACACGAGGAGTATGATCTACGGATGATCGAACATAATATTGATATTTCAACATCTGACGGCCAGATGGCCACCTTTATCACCCACCCGGAGTCTGGTGGACCCTATCCGGTGGTATTGTTTTTGATTGATGCGCCTGGAAAGCGTGAAGAATTGCACGATATGGCCCGGCGCGTCAGTGCAACGGGCTACTACGTTATGCTTTCAAATCTTTACTACCGAGATACTCCTTCGTTCATGGTGCACCGAGAAGATCCGGCCAGTACCGAATACATGTTTTCGTTGATGGCCAATCTGGATAATCGTCTCGTTGCCCAGGATGCCGCTGCAATGTTGGCCCATGCAGACGCCGATGCTGTTGCGGATGCCAGCCGGG
>Ga0315336_1002830_pt1 | contig 25070 bp, 21 predicted proteins | sample ASW5metaG_FD_204512 | JGI IMG/M metagenome (GOLD analysis project Ga0315336, IMG submission 204512) | Ammonia-oxidizing marine archaeal communities from Monterey Bay, California, United States - ASW #5 | ecosystem: Environmental > Aquatic > Marine > Intertidal zone | place: USA: California... | reverse complement strand
TACGATGCTTGTAGCAAAGCCCCTTCGCCATATAGAGGTCACCGATGACTCCGTCCTGAAGCATCTGCATGGCTTCCTGGACAGCTTCTGAGCTACGGATCTGGGTCCCGTGCTGCACGATGCGCCCGGAAGCGCGAGCGGCATCGACGAGTTTACGACCCTCGAGGATGTTGTGCGAACACGGCTTCTCGACGAAGACATCCTTTCCCGCCTGCATCGCCCAGATGCTTCCGAGAGCATGCCAGTGGTTCGGGGTCGCGAAGCTGACGACATCGATGGACTTGTCCTCGAAGAGCTTGCGCATGTCGACGTAGCGCGCGGGGCTTTGACCCGTCTTCTCCTCGACTTTTTTGACGCATTGGTCGAGGAGCTTCTCATCAACGTCGCACACGGCGGCGATCTCAACGTTGTCCAGCTTGCTGAGGCTGCTGATGTGGCCTAGGCCGCGCTTTTTGATCCCGACCACCGCGGCGCGGACTTTCTCGTTGGCCCCGGCAGCGCGGGCCTCGCCAACAATTCCCAAACCCGCCGCCGCCAAAGCGGAGGAGGTCTTGAGAAACCTGCGTCGGTTCCACTTGTTCTGTTGCCTATTACTCTGCTGCATAGCTTGCTACCAACGGTCAACCTACTCGGAGCGAACAGGGTTTTCGAGTTTGCCTATCTTCTCGATCTCGATGGTCACCCGGTCGCCGTCCTTCAGTACGACCGGAGGCTTGCGGGCGAATCCGACGCCACTGGGCGTGCCCGTCGAGATGACCGTGCCCGGCTCGAGCGTGGTCCCCTCGCTGAGGAAGCTCACCAGCGCCGGCACGTCGAAGATCATGTCGGCGGTGCTCGAGTGCTGGACGGTCTCTCCATTCAAGATGGTTTTGATATCAAGCGCGTTGGGGTTCGGAATGTCTTCGGTCGTCACCAGGACAGGCCCCTGCGGGCTAAAAGTATCGAAACTCTTACCGCGACACCACTGGCCGCCACCCTTCTTGAGCTGCCAGTCGCGCGCCGAGACATCGTTCGAGCAAGTGTAGCCCAGCACATGAGAGAGAGCGTTCTCCCGCGCGATGTTCTTTCCCGCCTTGCCGATCACGACAGCCAGCTCGCATTCATAGTCTACTTCCTTCGCTGTGACCCGGGGGAGGAGGATCGGGTCGCCGGGATTCTGCAGTGCGCTGGGTGGTTTCGTGAACAGCACCGGGTACTCAGGCAATGCGGCCCCCGACTCCTCTGCGTGCTTCCTGTAGTTGAGGCCTATACAGAAGATGGCTTTGGGGACGATCGGCGCAAGAAGCTTCCCGACGCGCGCTGTCTTGTCAGTAACTTTGTAGGATCCGAAGATGTCCCCTTCGATGAGCTTCGCGCTCGTCTCGTCTACACGCTGACCGTATTGCTCGGTCCCGGATTCGTCTAGAAAACGAATGATGTACATGAAGTCCTATCCTTTTTGAGCGGTGAATAAAAAATCAGTTCGGGCTGCCCCAGAGAACCTATCAAGATAGACGCGATGCGTTAAAAAGGAAAGGGCGCTCTGGTATCCCCCTTGTTAACTTCGTGCCCATCCCCGTCCCGCTGCCCTTCCCCGAGGGAGCAGGAGAAGGCTCGAACGCCCGCTTCCATCGGGGAGGGGGACGGGGATGGGCACGGGGAGTGGTAGGAGCTACGGGCAGACGCTGGTCTCGCACCCGCCACTGTCGTTCCCCTTGTCGTCACCGCAACCCGGAAAGGGCGCGGGCGGCGGCGGTCCGCCCGTGAAGAGGTAAAAGAGGGAGTAAATCGCATCGGAGAGGTCGAGTGCCTCGTCATCGTTCGAGTTGCAGGCCTCGTAGCACGCCGGGCGCCCAACTCCTTGGAACAGCACTCCGAGCAGGAAAATAGAATCGGAGATATCCAAGCTGCCTCCGTTCGTACAATCGCCACGGCTAAATTCTGGATGCGTCGTGGAACACTCCTCGAGTCCTGCTAGCCCCTGCGAATCGTATGGCCGCATACAAAACGTATACCAGGGAGCCGCAGGAACGCTCAACTCGAAGCGCGATTCTCCACCCGGGATGGCACCGTCGAAGATGACCTGTTCTCCTCGAAAAATTCGCACCTCGTAGCTCTCCACGGCCGCATCGGCCGTCCAGCCGGCAACCAGCAGGCCCTCGTCAACGTCGCAGTCCAGGTTTTCGACGCGGGGTACGAGCATGGCCTCGACGGCTGCACGCGCGTCGAGGATCGGTACCGTGTAAGTCGTCCCCGGCTCGTTGAACGGCCTGCCGCTTCTCAGAAGAACGTCCTTCAACTGCACAGGCGACAGTGTGGGATCGATCTCACGCAGAAGGCACGCGACCGCGGTCGCGTGCGGAGTAGCCTGGGAAGTCCCGTTGAAGGTGCTGACGCCGTCCTCGATCGCAGAATCGGGCTCGAACAGCCCCGCGCTGGTAATGGACTGCCCCGGTGCCAACAGATCGAGGTGCACGCTCCTGTAGGTAAACTCCGCGACGGTATCGGGGGCCGTGTCGAGCGTCGCGCCCACGGACACCGTGGCAGAGTAGCAACCAGGAATCGACATGAAACCGTGAGGGCTCTCGGGGTTGGCAGGAAAAGAAGACCAGTTTCCTGAGGCGGCGAGGACCAGCATTCCGCTCTGGACCGCGGCGCGACAAGCGTTCGCGAACCCCGGCGTGACGCGGTCACAGGCGCCCTCGTAGACCTGGCCAGAGGCGAGGCTCATGTTGATCGTGTCGATCGGAATGCCCTGGTCGTTCTTCAGGGTGATGACGTGGTCGACGCCACGTGCCCAGTCGGAGAGCCATCCGGTATTGTTATCCTCGAGGACCTTCACAATGACGAGCTCCGCGCCGGGCGCGATTCCAAGCGGCGCCTGTCCCCCCTGCGAAGCAATAATGCCGGCCACGTTGGTGCCGTGACCATGCCCATCCTCGGCCTGCTCGGGTTCGGGCCCGAAATCACTTCCCTGCTTCAGGAAGCGATAGGTGTGAATGACCGCGCCGTCAAAGGAGGGATGGTTCATGTCGAGACCCGAATCGAGCACCGCGACAATGGTACCAGCGCCGGAATAGCCCAGGTCCCGTGCCTCCTGAGCCCGAATGTAATCGGTGCTCTCCAGGAGTGCCCCATGTCCGGGAATATCGGGATGCACGGAGACCACCTCGCGGAGACCTTCGAGCATGTCGAGCGTTTGTTCGTTGTGCAGCTCGACGACGAGGGAGGGGATCCAGTCGAAACGATGACGCACCGTCGCCCCCCCCGACGCATCCAGCTTCGACTCTACCTCTCTGCACGCCTCCTGAACGACAGCCTTGTAAGCCACGCGTTGCGAATGACTAGTCAACGCCGGCATCGCCTCCACCCTCATGTTGACGAAGACACGAGCGTGACCTTGCTCCCGCAGCGTCGAGCGCACCTCGCGCTCGAACGGGGCAGGTTCTTGACGACCCGGCTGGACTTGCTCGCCAGCCACTCCCGTGCGAGAAAGGATCATCGTGACCAGCACGAAAGTCAGTAGCTTCTGGTGCTTCACGAACGCGGACTGTAGTCCCTCGAATTTCCTGGTACCCAACAAACCTGCCCCCAATAATACGGATCCTCTGAACCGGCTGTAAGAGAAATCCGTGGAAAGAAGGGCCCTCGATTGCAAAACCTGAGCGAATTCTGGGATTTCATTCGCAAAGGGCAGTTTCGTTTCTACGAGGAGCGGGATCTGGGCCTCGACCTCTACCACAGTGGTTGGCCCGGCGTTCTTCTGCTCCTGCTCGCGATGGCGTGCGGCGTGGTTTTTCTGCTGGCGATCTTCCATGTCATCCCGAAGCGCAGACACGTGGTCCAGCTGCTCCTCGGCCTTGGGCTCCTTGCGGCGCTGACCGGTCTAGGAACCTCATATTTCCACTACAGAGGCCTCGAGAAAATCGAGCCGCAAATCATCCGCGCCACCGCGGGTCCGAGCCCGGTAACCGCGGAGCAGGTAGCCGCCGTCGTTGCGTTTCCACTCGTGGTCGGAGCCGTCACGCTGGTGGGCGGGGGGTTGGGTTGCATCTACATGGCTCTCTTCTGGGCGACGGGGAAGAAGAAGAGCGTTTAAGCCGGATTTCTCACCGGTTCAGACCCCAGCTGACAGCTGACCGCCTCTCCTTCACTTCGCCACGCGAAATTCGAGATCGATGTTCTCAGCTTCTGCGAACCTGACGAGGTGCTTACGTAGTGCCGTGACGGCCACATCGGTCGGAACCTCGGTTTCCATCTCGATCGAGAAAATGGGCGTTCCGCTCAGAGGAGCGTTCGAGAGGGTGGTGTCGAGGCGAGCCACGTTCACCTGGTATTCCGAAAGAACCCGCGTCAATTTGTGCACGATTCCGGGGTGATCCATGGCAACCGCGTGGAGCCGGTAGTGGACAGCCGGGGTTCTGCCTTTGCGCGCTTCCGGGCCGGCCACGGTCTCTTTGAGCTGGACGGTAAGGTCCAGCTCCTCGGCCATCGGTGGCACGCCCTCTCGAACAGCCTCCAATTCCTTTGTACTACCGGTAAAGAGCACGATCAAAGCGAACTCTCCGCCGAGCAGGGCCATCCGAGAGTCCTCGAGGTTGCAGCCTGCGTTGTAAACGAGGCCTGAAATACGGTCCACGATGCCGGGACGATCACGCCCGGTGGCGAGGAGGATGAGTGCGTTGTGTGGCATCCGAGCTCCAGGGTACGAGAGTCCAAGTGTTGCGAATTTCTGAAATCGGGCACTGAGTGAACGAAGGGGACCCTCCGATAACGGGCCGACTCCATGAATAGCTGTTTCGGGGCTTTTTCTCAACTCCTACGGTCTTTTGGCCGAAAAAGAAGAGTTCAGTGCGCTTTATTTTCCCTTGCCCAGGGACCCCAAGCATGCGGAAGTCCTGGATTCTCATCGCCCTAGTGCTCGTGATTGGCTGCAACGCCCGCGCGAAGTCGCCGGCCTCCATCGCCGGCGCCAACTACCGTGTCCAGCCCGGCGAGAGCCTCTTTTCCATCGCCGACCGGGCTTACGGAAACGGGCTCGAATGGCCGAGAATCTGGGAAGCCAACCCGTGGATCGATCCGGACCGCCTCCGCCCCGGGGAGACTCTCTACATCCCGCGGCGGGATGCGTCCTGGGGCGACCCGCCCTCGCAAGAGGCATACGCGCTCCGCCAGGAAGGTAAGGGCACCGGGGGGCGCCCGACGACGAAGAGCTCCAATCCTGGAGGGTCCGGCATCGAGATGGTTGTCCAGAACCTCGCGACGGAGGTGTCGCGGAAGACACTCTTCGGGCTCCCCCTGCAGAGGGTCCTCCTCATCCTGTTCGCTTGCTTCCTCGCCCACGCCATATTCCAGGGCGTTCTCATGTGGCTTGCGGCCAACCTCACCTTCGTGAAGGACGCCTCGCTGAAAAAGTCCATGAAGGTTGTCTTCATGACCGAGTCCCTGACGTTTTCCACCCTCGTCGTCCTGGCGGGCGTGGCCATCGTCATGATGCACGCGGGGACGGAGCCCGCAGGAGGGGCTAGTGGAGCACCGCTCTTCCCGGAGCTCGAAAGGCTCCTCAGGAGCCCGACCGGAATCGGGGTGGCCTGCGCGATCGTGATGACACTCTACGTGATCCTGAGCCTGCGCTTCATACCGCAGGTCTTCGGCGTCCCCATGAGTCGTGCCATGACTCTCATGGCGCTCTCGATCCTGATCCCGCATCTCGCGGGCCTGTACCTCGTAGGTCAGCGGACCGGGCTTATACACTAAAGAATAGTGAATACTGAACAGAGAACAGAGAAGGAGAATGGAGGAGCAGACACGCTTTACTATTCTTCATTACTTCCTCATTCACGTTCACTGTTCACTATTCATTTTTCTTAAAAAAACCCCTCCCTCCCGCGGGTCCTACCGGCAGGAGTTCGGGGTTGCTTCCGTCGGATCTCGCTTCGTGGGTCCTCGAGGCGAATCCCCGCGCTAAAAACGCTGGCGTAACGGGAAGCAAACGCGTGGCCACCGTGCTGCACAGGCTGTAAGCGCGGTCGAAACACGGACTTTTTGCTGGGACTTGGCCGGCGCCCCAGCTCCCAAGCCCTCATAGTGTGCAGATTTTGCGGCCAGCGTGGCTTCTTCTTGTGCTACGACCTGGGAGTGCCATTCATTCGCCTTGCAGACGAATGTCCGTTCTCCTATCTTGCCGCCCGGTCGAAAGCTGTTCCCCGCAACACAGTGTACTCTGCAGCACTGTCTACAAGGAGAAACACATGAAGTGTCGCATCGCACTTTTGGTAGGGTTCGCGCTTGTCTGCACCCGGGGACCGCTGGAGGCGTGCACCCAACCACCGCCTCAGCCGCCGCCTGTCTGGGTCATACCCGGCGATGACCTGGGGGAACTGGGTCAGGAGTTCTGGGTCATTTTCCACGGTTACACCACCTTCGGCGCGCTGGCGGGACAGAACTGCGCTTGCGGGCTCAGCATCCCCAGCGCCCTCACGGGCCTCGAGATCACCGGTGTCGAGGTCATCGACACCCAGGCGCAGCTCCCGCTGCCGGGCTTCTTATTTTCGCCTAACACCACGACAGCGCAAAGCTTCAATGCGCAACAGCCCGGAGCTTGGGCTTCATTCTTCTCGGATGTCACCACACCCATTCCGGCCGGCCTCTCGATCGACCTCCATTTCAGGGTCCGCTTCGGCTTTCCCGGCTCCTGTTCGCCGGGTGGGCCCCTCATCCAGGGTCCGGTTGGGCTCATCCAGGGTGGCGACTTCAACTGTGACGGCTGCGTCGACATCAAGGACGTCTGCGACTACGCTGGCTGGTTTAATGGCGGTGGTTGTGGCCCCCTGGGTGCTGTATGCGAGACGGTGGGATGCACGTTTAACGCGGGCCCGTGCTGCCAGGAAGCCGCTGACGTCAATGGGGATAGCAGCTTGGACCTGGCCGACATCATTTATCTCTTCAGCTTCCTGACGGAGGGAGGCCCCCCACCCATGACCCCATTCTGTCTGCCCGCAGCCGGCGCCGGTCAGGGCGGCGGCCTCGGCAGTCTCGCCGACCAACTGGCCGCCGCCCTGGCCGGGGCTCTCGTCGGCACCGATGAGGCCAACCCCGACGGCACCGTCACGGGAGGGCACCTGTCGATCATGTCCCCCGGCCAAGTCGAGATCATGGGGGAGGCCATCCGGCCCGGGGACGCCAATCAGGACGGCGCGATCGATCTCGCCGACGGGGTTGCGTACCTGCAATGGTTCTTCAACGGCGTCCAGTTGCCGGCGCCGGCGGGGTCGGCCTCCTGACCTGGTTTTTCGGGACCGCAGACGAGCACGATCTCGGACAACTTTGTATCCTGGTCGACAGCCCGGATTGCACCAGCACCTGCGTCGACTGACATACCCGTACACGTTTCCGAAGCATTGTGGTGCGGGCGTCCCGCCTGCAAACTAGGAGCTTGCTTGCCAAGAAGGCAGGCGAGACGCCTGCACCACAATAATGAGACTACGAGAGTTTTTTGCGCAGCGTATTGCGGTGAATGCCCAGAAGATCCGCCGCCTGGAGCCGGACTCCACCGGTACGCTCGAGCGCGAAGCGGATCAGCTCGGACTCGACAACACCCAGGGTCGCGTCCCAGATCTTTCCATCCGCAGCTGGGGGCACGCCAGGGGAGCCCGCGGGCGAGCCCTCCAGCGAGCCCTCGAGGAAGTGCCGAACGGCACCTCGGAGAGAGCCTGGGCCGCCGCCCGACGTCGTCGAGTCCCCTCGCACGGCGCCCCGGAGACCTGGGAGATCCGCTACCTGAATCTCTTTCCCGTCACACAAAACCACCGCCCTCTCCACGGCATTTTCGAGCTCACGAACGTTCCCAGGCCACCTGTGGCGCAAGAGAGTCCGGAGCGCCTCCGGTGACAGCTTCAGGTCGGGAATGTTATTCTCCTGGCTCAACTTCTCGACAAAGTGCTCGGTAAGCACCCGGATATCCTCGAGTCGCTCCCTCAGGGGTGGCACCTCGATGGGAACCACGTTCAGGCGGTAGTAAAGGTCCTCGCGGAACTGCTTCTCCTCGATGAGATTTTCGAGATCCTGGTGGGTCGCTGCCAGCACGCGGACGTCCACCTTGATAATCTCCTCGCCGCCGACGGCCTCCACCTCCCGCTCCTGGAGAACGCGCAAGATCTTGGCTTGCAGGAGCGGACTCATGTCGCCGATCTCGTCGAGGAAAATGGTTCCGCCGTCCGCCAGAACGAACTTGCCCTTCCGATCCGTTAGCGCTCCGGTAAAGGATCCCTTGACGTGGCCGAAGAGCTCCGCTTCCAGGAGATGCTCGGGAATCGCAGCGCAGTTGACCCGCACGAAGGGACGGCTCGAGCGAGGGCTGTTGAAGTGGATCGCGTGGGCGATGAGCTCCTTTCCAGTTCCGCTTTCACCCCGAATCAGTACTGTGGATCGCGTCGGCGCCACATTCGATATGGTGGCGAAGACTCTCAACATGGTGGAGCTCGAGCCGACGATGTTGTCAAAGCGATAACGCGTCTCGAGCTCCTCCCGCAGGAGCTGGTTCTCCTCGAGAAGCTTGGCCTTCTCACGCCTGACCCCGCGGTAGATCCTCACCGCCTGCGAAAGGGTGCTTGCAACAATCTGCAGAAGAGCCATGTCCTCGTCGAACTCCTCAGCACCCGGGAAGACCTTCACCGCACCGAAGACGCCCGCGACCTGGTTCTCCAGAAGAATCGGAATGGCGAGAAACGATAGCCGCTCGTCCTTGGAGTGAAAGGCGCCCGTCTTGCCGACAAACGCGGCGTCCTGGCGAATGTCCCTGGCGCCATACGGCTGCTTCGTGCGGAAAACGGTTCCGATGATCCCCTCGCCCTTCTGGTAGCGTCCCCTGGCGATTTCCTCAGGAGTCATGCCGTAGGCGACTTCGATCGCGAGCTCCTCGGTTTCCGGGTTGGCGAGTACCAGAAAGCATCGGGTCATCTGGCAACGCCTGGCGAGGATCTCGACCGTGCGCTCGAAAAGCTCATCCAGATGGAGCGCGGAGCCGAGCACCTGACTGATCTCGAGGAGAGTTTCATCTTGCCTCGCCTTCAGCTGCAGATCAGAGAACGTCCTGGCATTCTCGAGGATTTGCGCCGCCTGGGCGCCAACGATGGTGAGAAGCTGCAGATCTTCGTCAGAGAAATTCGCGGGTTTGGTGCTGTCGACGCTGATCACCCCCATCAGCTTGTCACTGAGAACCATGGGAACTGCGAGCTCACTCCGGATGTGCTCCTTCACCATGACGTAGCGGGAATCCTTGGAGACGTCGGGCGCATTCACCGAGCTTCCATGCTTGGCTACCCAGCCCGTGATGCCTTCTCCCACCCTGAGTTGCACCTCTTCTTTGACATTGGCTCCAAGCCCGCGCGAAGCCACGATGGAAAGGTGGCCCGGATCCGTAATCAGGATCAGGGATCCGGTCGTGGCCCCTGTATAGCGAATGCTCAGGTCCAAAATGAGCTCGATGAGCTTGTCGGGCTCCAGGGTGGAGTTCATGGCCAGGCTGATCTCCTGGATGATCGCCAGGCGGGTGTCGAGGGGGGAGACGATTTCTTCGGAAGTCATTCTTGAGGCAAACTCCGCTTACATAATGTGCAGGCCCATGGGGCGACAGCACATCATAATAACATCCAGGCACCCTAACAAACGCCATGTATCTAAGTTAGGTGTAAGAAACCATTTTGGTATTGCTAACGCAGCGCGTAACTCTGACACTTGGAATTGGGAGCCACGCGCTTCCTGAGATCTGAAAAGAACGAAAAAACGGGGCTGTCCAGCACTATTAGAGGTACTGCATTGAATCGCATCCGAAGGCGCCTCCTCGGAGCGCCTGTCAAGGTCGGAGCGCATTTCAAGGCGGGCTTGCTAGCCTGCTTGTTGTTGATGCCATGCTCCGTCCAGGGGCAGCCTGTGGGCGGCGACGCGAATGGCGACGGTCAGCTCGACATCGCGGACGTCGTTCGCCTCGTTGAGTGGCTCGGGGGACGGCGGTCCTTTGACAACGACTTCTGCAGGGAAGCAGCGGACGCGAATGGGGATGGAGAAGTCGACACCTCCGACATCGTAGCCCTGGCGCAGTACCTGTTCCACGGTGGTGCCGCTCCCGCGTCCATGCCTGCAGATCTCAAGGCCTGTCTGGATGGCATGGAGGCGCTCAAGCTCCGAAATCTGGAGCTGATCCACCTGTCTCCATCGAGCGTGATGGCCTCTTGGAACACGGCCCAACCGTCCACGGCTCGTCTCAGACTGGGGCTTGCTCCCGCGCTCGGCGATCGAGATGTGCTCCTTGGCGAGGAGGCCACCTCGCGCGAGGTCCTTCTGCAGGATCTACAACCAGACACGGTGTACTACTACCAGGTCGTGTGCGAGGACTCGAGCGGCCTGGGATCCGAGTCTGGGATAAAGTCCTTCAACACTCTGAAGGACCCGACCTACAACGTCCGGCGGGAGCATCCGCGAATCTTCTTCACTTCGGAAGACCTGCCCAGGATCCGGCAAACCACGGCGTCTGGAGGCCCCCACGCGGACGCCTGGCGAACCGTCGTGAGCTGGTGCGACTCTCATATGAAGACGTCTCTCGGAAAGCTCGTCGAGGAGAACGCGAAAAGACCGTTACAAGCCTACGCTTTTGTTGCCGCTATCAGCGGGGAGACGCGCTACCGGACGAAGGCCATTGACGCGGCCCTGTATCTTGCCGGAAAGAGCCCGGGTGAGCAGCTGCGCGAATTCGTCGAGGGCATGGCATATGTTTACGACTGGCTGTACGGGCACCTTTCGGACAACGACAGGGACACGTTGCGCGACGGTATCGTGAAGGGCTGTCTCTCACTGGTGTCAAAGAGCCGGGACGATGAATTCGTCACCGGGCACACACATGGACACAACAAGTCGATATTCCTGGGTGCCCTGGCGGTGTACCGCGACCATGAGAAGATGGTAGAGCTCCTCGACGAGGCGGTTGACAACTACAGGTATGGATTCTTCGCGACCTGGCGCCGCTTTGCGGGAAGCGACGGAGGAAGCTCGAAAGGGTGGTGGTACACCTCGTTCGTGCTCCCGTTCGAGCTCGAGTTCATGGCCGCCTGGCGCTCCGCCACCGGTGAGGATGTCTTCCAGTCGGAGCGTATCTGGTGTGAGGGGGTCCTCGACTGGCTCGTCATGGGACTTCGAGGCGATTTGAGTCATATCCGACAGGGCGACGCCAGGATCTTCCAGGGCCTCCATCACCACAATCGCCAGTACGGGCTTCTCGTGGCGAAGGAATACGGCAACGCCCAGGCACAGTGGTTCGCAGAGCGGGCGGACGCGGTGTCCCCCGTCTGGGGCCCTTACGCCGTCCCCGAAATTCTCTGGCGCGACCCCGAAGTAGAGCCGGAAGCACCCTCCGGACCGACTTCACGTCTCTACGGTCAAGTGGGCGTGGCGATCCTGCGAGATTCCTGGGACCCGGACGCCGCCCTCGCCTCATTCCGCTCGAGGGGGGTGTATACCCTGGGGCACACGCACCGGGACGCCTGCAGCTTCACCCTCTACTACAAGGGAGCGCTGGCGCTCGATAGCGGGGTTTATGACCGCTACGGCTCGGAGCATCACCGGAATTACTACACGCGCACGGTAGCCCACAATTCCGTCACCGTCTTCGATCCAGAGGAGAAGTTCTTACTTTACGGGGATGCCTATGCCAACGACGGGGGACAGCGATGGCTCCAGGTCCCCGAGGACATTCCCGGCTACTGGCCGGGCAGGGCGGAGGACACCATCGAACGTGATGGCGGCTACCGGCTGGGCGGTATCGTCCGCTATGAAGACACTGAAGCTTACACCTACGTGGTTGGCAATGGAGGCCCGTCTTACAGCAGCGACAAGGTGAGCAAATTCCTGCGCCACTTTCTCTGGCTGAAGGGTGTCTCGGGATGGGACCATCCGGTAGTCCTCGTTTTCGACGACGTGGTCTCGACACGACCTTCCTTCCGCAAGGCCTACCTGTTGCACACGGCGCGCGAGCCGAGCATCGAAAACGGCTGGGTAGTCGTTCGACGCGATGAGAGTATGCTGTATCAGCTGACGCTTGCGCCGGAGGACGCGCAGGTCACTTTCGTCGGCGGGCGTGGAAAAGAGTTCTGGGTAGACGGCAAGAACTATCCGCCATCCACCGTCCGGGAGAACGAGGAGCCCGGGGCCTGGCGTGTGGAGGTCTCGCCGCGCCAGGAGCGCACTTACGACAGGTTTCTTCACGTTCTCTTCCCCGCAGACGCGGACGCTCCACTACCGCAGCGACCGAACACCTACGTGGCCGGTGGGCGTCAGGTGTGTGAGCTCGGCGAGTGGGTGATTCTCTTCGATTTTGGCGACGATCCGGGACTGAATTACGTGAGCTCCCGGCCCAGGACCTCGCACCTCGTGTTTGGAGCCGACCCCCTCGCGGAGTACGATGTTTTCACCGGTGGGGCGTTCCAGGAGACGATCCGGGCAACCTCCCAGGGCACCCTACGCTTCGAGGTGGAAGCGCCCGGGCAAGTGCAGCTTTCGCGCCAGGGCCCTTAACACCTTAATAACAGCCCGTTGAAGAAGCTTACAACTCCACGGGCTGCCGCGCGGTAAATTCGCCCGAGTCACGGCCGAATGCGGTCCATTTCCCTTTCAGGAGCCCTTTGTCGTGAAACTGCGCCTCGACCCGCACCACAGTATCGAGGTCATTCAGCCGGAAAGGGAACTGGAACTGGAGCTTGTCGCCTTTTAGCCGGATGTCCCTCAGGTCCGCGCTCCGCCCCTCGAAGCGGAACTTACCCGCCAGCTGACCGTTTTTCGCGGTCAGCACGAGCTGACAATCCTTCTTCGCACCGTCCGGCGTGGCCGCAATGGCGTACCAGGTTCCGGCAAGCTCCTCCAGGGCTACGCTCGGCGCGGGCTCGGCGCGGCGCGTTCGACGGGTGAAAACGAGCTGCCCCACGTCTCTACCGTCCATCGAAATCCTTCCCTCCATCTTGCCGGCATCCTTGAGTTGCGCGGCGATCTTGAAGACGCGCGGCTTGCCCTCGAACTCACGCGTCACCTGGAACTCGAGCTTCCCGTCCTTGAAAGAGCCAACTTCGATGACGGACTCCCTCCCGCGCCGATCAGCAAAGCTGCCGGAGACTCGGGTGCCTTCCTGATGGAACACGATGCGGAATTTCCTCTGGCGATCGGGGCGTACCAGCACGAGCTTCCAGCGGCCCGAAATCGAAGTCTCGGCCGCCGGTCCAGCGCTCACGGCGCTGGGGGCCGGAAGCACAACAAGAAGAGTGGAGAACGCCCAGGCTAAAGGCTTCGGCAAGAACACGGCTTCCATCCCTCGGTCCGTCCATCAAAGTGGTTCGACAGCATTATAGGAGACTTTTCCGTCGACAATCGACGACGAAAAATCGACAATTTCGTATTCTCGCCCGTACAACGCTGCCCCCCCCGAAACATCGGCTGGCCATGTCCATTCTCGGTCTCGACATCGGAACGACTGGTGTCAAAGCGGTCGTCTTTCGTGATGACGGTCCCCTGATCACCTCTGCCTACCGCGAGTACGACCTGAAGTGCCCTCAGCCAGGGCACCTCGAGCTGGACCCGAACGAGGTTCTCGCGGCGATCCGCGAGGTGACCGCCTCGACCGCGGCACGCACAAGCGACGATCCCATCCGTTCGGTGGCGGCGTCCACACTCGGGGAGGCCGCCGTGCCCGTCGATGCCGCCGGCAAGCCGGTGGGAAACTCCATCGTTGGCTTCGATCCGCGCGGCGAAAAAGAAATGGTGGCATTCAAGAAAAAGATCTCCAACGAGGAGGTCTTCGATATCACCGGGCACGGCATCAATTCCTATCACACGCTCTTCAAAATTCTCTGGCGCCGCGACAACGATCCCGATGTCTTCTCGAACACGAAGAAGTTTCTTTGTTTCGGAGACTTCACGATGGCGGCGCTGGGGATCGAGCCGCGTTTGGACCACTCGATGGCCGCCCGCACTCTCGCTTTCGACATCCACCGTCTCGACTGGTCGGATTCGATCCTCTCCGCCGCTGACCTGTCTCCGGAGCTATTTGCGCCTCCCGTGGCACCTGGAGACCCGGTCGGCGAGGTCGGCGAGAAGGGCGCCGCGGACTTCGGCCTGCCACGCGCCTGCATCGTCGCTGGAGGGCTTCATGATCAGCCGGCGGGAATCCTGGGCAGCGGCGTCGCGCCGGGCGAGTCGATGCTCGCGACCGGCACGGTCATCTGTCTCGGTGTTCGCCTGAAAGATAAACCGAGCGGAAGGGCAATGGCCGATAAGAACCTCTGCTACTACCCGACCGCGGGAGACCGTCAGTACGTGTCCATCGCCTGGAACTTCACCGGCGGCAGCCTTCTGAAGTGGTATCGAGACCACCTGGCGGGCCCGGAGCTCGCCGAAGCGAGCCGGCGCCAGGTCGATCCCTACGAAGTGATCACGGAGGACCTGCCGAAGACACCGACGGGCCTCCTCGTCCTGCCCCACTTCACGATGGCCGGGACACCCTGGCTCGATCCCCAGGCTATGGGCGCCTTCCTGGGACTCCAGCTGACCACGACGCGCAAGGAGATCGTCAAGGCAATCCTCGAGGGAGTCCTCTACGAGATCCGCTTCAACGGAGAGCTCTTGCGCGCTTCCGGCACGGACATCGGGCTCTACAAGGCGATCGGGGGAGCGGCGAAATCTGCCGTCTGGATGCAGATTGCAGCCGACATTCTGAACCGTCCCGTGGCCATCACCACCGTCACCGAAGGCGCTGCCCTGGGAGCCGCGCTCCTCGGCGCCAAGGCTGCGGGAGTGGTCCAGTCGATGACCGAGGTAGAGGAGATCATCCGGAATTCTGCGCGCGTCGAGCGAGTCGTCGAGCCCCGCCCCGAGCATGCACGCCTCTACGACGAGAGGTTCGCGCTTTACCGGGACCTCTATCCTGCAACGAAGGACCTGTCCCATCGCGTGAGTCAGCTCGCGAGAGACTGAGGTGGCACCCTCATTTCCTCTGGATGCCTATAGAGGTCCATAGTACCATTCAAGATTGTCTCTAGTCTGGGCTTAGCCATGAGTACACCTACAGCAAACCTGGCCAATAGATGGGCCCGCCTTCCCGAGGCGGTTCGCAAGGAGATCGATACTTTCGAGACCGAGCTCCATCGCTTCCTCTCCGGGCAGGTGGTCGAAAAAGTCTTCCTTGAATTCCGGCTGCGCCATGGCACCTACGGCCAGAGGCAACCGGGGATCCAGATGCTGCGGATCAAGATTCCGCTTGGCATGCTAAACGCGAAGCAGTTGGAGTGCCTCGCGGACTGCTCCGAGGAGTACTCCGACGCCATCAGCCACATCACGACGCGACAGGACATCCAGTTTCACTTCGTGAACATCCTGGACACCCCCGACCTGTTCCGCCGGCTTGCGGAGGTGGGGATCACGACGCGTGAGGCGTGTGGCAACACCGTGCGCAACGTAACTGCCTGCCCCTATGCCGGCGTCTGCCAGGATGAAGTCTTCGACGTGACCTCCCACGCGCGAGGCATGGCGTACTTTCTCCTGCGCCACCCGGACGCACAGAACTTCGGCAGGAAGTTCAAGGTGGCCTTCTCGGGGTGCGCTCAGCACCACTGCGGACTTGCCCGCATGCACGACATCGGCTGCGTCGCGCGCACCCGCGAGGTCAACGGCAAGGTCGAGCGCGGCTTCGAGCTCTTCGTCGGCGGCGGGCTCGGGGCGGTCCCACGTCAGGCCAAGCTCTTCAGCGAGTTCGTTCCCCCGGAGGAAGTCTTGCCCCTGGGGCAGGCCATAGCCCGCGTCTTCACCGCGCTGGGCGAGAAGAAATCCCGGGCGCGGGCGCGCATGAAGTTCCTCGTCGAGAACATGGGAATCGACAAATTTCGCGAGCGCGTTCTCGAGGAGCGCGCGAAGCTCCCCGAGGATCCGCTCTGGACGAGCTATCTCGAGGAGGCAGAGGCCGCAACGGAGAAGCCCCTCAAGGAGGGTACGGAGATCGACTGGACGAAGCAGAAGCCCGTCGATGGTGTGAAGTGGTCCGAGTTCCTCACCTGGTGCCACGGCAACGTCCGCCCGCAAAAGCAGAAGGGCTACTCGATTGCCACGGTCTTTCTGCCCCTGGGGGACATCACGGCGGACCAGCTCCGGGGCCTGGCACAAATCTCTCGCAAGTACATTGATGGCACGGTGCGCACGACCGTAACGCAAAACCTCATCTTCCGCTGGGTCTCGAACGCAGACCTGCCCGCGCTACACCAGGACCTCGAGAAGCTCGATCTCGCCCTGCCGCTTGCCGACAGCATCGCGGACATCACCGCCTGCCCGGGAACGGACTCCTGCAAGCTGGGAATCGCCTCGTCGAGAGGTCTCGCCGGGGTACTGCACGAGGAATACCGGAAGGGACTCGCACGCAACGGCGGCGGTAATGGCGACGGGGGCGTAGGGGCTCCCCGCAAGGACATCATCGTCAAGATGAGCGGCTGCTTCAATTCCTGCGGCCAGCATCATATCGCCAACATTGGCTTCTTCGGCACCTCGAAGCGCCAGGGTGGCAAGGTCGCCCCGCTATTTCAGGTCATCCTGGGCGGAACGACCGAGAACAACGCCTCGGCCTACGGTCTGATGGTCGCGAAGGTGGCTGCCCGCCACGCGCCGGCCGTGATCCGTAAGTTAGAGAACATCTACGACTCCGAGAAGCAGAAAGGCGAGGGCTTCAACTCCTGCATGGAGAGGCTCGGAAAGGCGCGGATCAACGCCGAGCTCAAGGAGTTCGGCGAGATCGGGGCAGAGGACGCCTATTACCACGACAACCGCCAGCCCTGGGAGTACATCAAGCATGTAGAGGCTGGCGAGTGCGCCGGCGAGGTGGTCACGCACGCCGAGTTCCTCCTCGACGAGGCCGAGCGCCTGGTTTTCGAGGCGACGCTCGAGCTGGAGGCGGACAAGATCACCGAAGCGGCGCAAAAGGCCTACGAGGCCATGGTTTCGGCGGCAGATGCCCTGCTCTCGACCGAGGGGCTGTTGCTCTCCGACAAGTACGACACCCGAGCCGAGTTCCGCGCCCGGTTCCAGGAGGCGGGGCGGTTCTTCGTCGGTGTCGGAGAGTACTTCCTCAAGGCCTCGGAGCTCGACCTCGCTAAAGTCAGCCCCGAGAGGACGCGCAAGCTCCTCGAGGAAGCGAACCTTTTCGTCGAAGAAGCACACGTCGTATTCGGGCGGATGGCCGGCTCTGCGACCAAGTGAAGGTGAGCGAACCTTGGCAGAAATAAAATCGTTGCAGAGCGGACTCCAGAAGATCAATGTCAAGATGCCGATCGACGCATCCGATCTGGATCTGGACGTCCTCCTGACCATCTTCGGTCGCTGGCGCCTCGAAGAAGGGGAGGAAGTGATCGACCTCGCCGACTACGCTCACGTCGATAAAGGGCCGGGGTGCCTGCTGATCAGCCACCGCTGGCAGTTCGGCATCGACCAGGGAGGGGGGAAACTGGGACTTTTCTACTCGACCCGCAAGGATCTGAGGGGTCCTCTCGCCGATCGCTTCGCACAGGCAATTCGGGGGCTGGTCACGAAGAGCACCCGTCTGCTCGCAGAAGAAGAGTTTCCCCGCACCGCCAAGGTCCGTTGTGGGGAGTTCGAGATCCTTGCCAATGATCGCCTGCTCCTTCCAAACACCGACGCAAGCGACGCCGAGGTGAGGCCGGAGCTCGACAAAGCTCTCGGGCGGCTCTACGGCGCCGGCGCGTTTCAGGTGGAGCGCGAGACGGACCCCAGCCGCCGGCTCGGGTACGGGATTCAGGCGAAGTCCGCCGGTGGACTCTCTCTGGATGACCTCTCGAAACGGCTATCGTAATTAAAAGAAGGCTCGTAGTTAAGAAAGACAAAGTCAGAAAGGCACACGCGGATGACTCGCAGAAAACGCAACTTCAAGTTCGCTTGGAAAAGCAAGAAGGCCAACCACGGCCGCAAGGGAGCTCGCGGCAAGTCGAAGGGCTGGGGGAAGAAGAGTTGAGTATCGCACGGGGGGTGCGGTGCCGCCTCGCGGGCTGAGCCTTCCGGACGAGGTGGCGGCGAGGGTCCGCGCCGGCTTCCCCGTCGTCGAGCTGAGACGGCTCGCGGAGCCGGGTCCAGCAACAGAGCCTGGGCGGCCGCTCCTCCTGATCGACGGGAGAGGAGAAGTTGTGGCGAGTGGCCTCACCGATCCCGAAAACGAGGTCGTGAGGGTGCTCGACCGGGAAGCTGTCGAAAGCTTCGACCTTCCGTTCTTCCGCAGTCGCGTTGCGCGTGCCCTCGAGCTCCGCCGATCACTGGGACTCCTCGGGGGAGAGGCAGCCTACCGGCTCCTCAACGCCGAAGGGGACGGGCTTTCCGGGTTTGTCGCCGACGCCTACGGACCCTTCGTAGTTCTCTATGTTTATAGCCGGGGCCTCATCAACGCAGGTCGTGTCCTCGCCCAGGCCATCTTTGAAGTCGCCGAACCACAGGGAATCGTCCTCAAGGTCCGCCCGAAGGAAGCTCGAGCGGGGAAACTGAAGCACGAGGTTCTGGGCACCTCGCCGCCTGAAAAGCTCCTGGTTCGCGAGGGCGGCATTCCTTTCGAGGTCCACCTGCTGAGCGGCCTCAACTCTGGTCTCTTCACGGACATGCGCGAGCATCGGAATGCCATCGGCCGTTTCGTCGCGGGGCGACGCGTCCTCAACACCTTCGCGTACACCGGAACGATCTCGGTAACCGCAGCCCTTCGAGGCGCGAGCACCGTGACTAGCGTGGACCTCTCCAGCGGTGTTCTGAAATGGGCGCGCGAAAACTTCCGTCTCTCGGGGCTGGATCCCCAGGAGCCCCGTTTCCGTTTCGAGACCAGCGACGTTTTGAAATTTCTCCGGGCCGAAAGAGCTCGAAAAGCGCAGTACGACACCGTGATTCTCGATCCTCCCACCTACTCCGCGGCACGCGCGGCGGGCTGGTCCATGAAAAACGATTACCCGGATCTCATCGCCCTGGCGACGGATCTGCTCCCCCGGGGAAAATCCGGGTTCCTCTGGGCTTCCGCCAACGTGCGGGGATCGCGCTCGCTCCTCCGCCACCTCGAAGAGGGCCTGCGAAAGCGGGACCGTGAGGCCAGGATCCTCGAAATCGGGGGGCTCCCTCCAGACTACCCAACACCCCTTGCCTACCCCGACGCGCGGTATCTGGAAGTGTGCTACGTGGAGATTCACTAATTCCCGTCCCCGTGAACCATTGTGGTGCGGGCGTCTCGCCTGCCTGACGAGGACTCATTCCACGGCGTGAAGAAGCATGAGGCTTAATGCTTGCAGGCGGGACGCCTGCACCACAATGCACAGTGAAGCAGATTTAAGTGAATGCCTTGAAATTGCCTTGTCATTAGAGTGCAATAGCCAGTTACCCATTACAGAAAGGACAAGACTCCGATGCCCATGGCGTTGTGTGTTTCGTGCAAGAGCAAGGTTGAGGATGGTGGCGTGCGCTGCACGAGTTGCGGGGCGGACCTTTACCGGCCCGGGGCGTTTCTGACAGTCGTCGGCTGGGTCGTGTTCGCGCTCTCTTCCATCCCGTTGGCCATCAGCGGGGTGACGAACGATCGGAATCTGATTCCTCTGCTCGTGGGTAGCGTCATTCTGATCGCCGGCCTCGCCATGGTCTTTGTAGGCCGCGCTCGGACAAAGGGCGTCGACGATCCCGTCGCCGAGAACCCAGGAGGGCTGGGGCCGAACACGTGAATAGTGAACAGAAAATGTGAAGTTGAATCGTGAATGATTCAAATTCACTGTTCACTATTCACTTGCCGGAGCTCTGCCTCAGGACGCGTTTGAGCCATAGCGGTATGACGCGGAGCTTCCAGTCGGGGCCGTAGAGCCGGTCATTAAGACGGTCTCTCTGCTCAAAAGCCTTCCAGCCGGCTTTGGAGAAGTCCCGTCCCGCGTTCCACGCGGTGCAGCCGATCGGTTTGGCGACATCGTGAACCAGACAACGGGTGCCTTCAAGAAGGGGACAGTCGAAACTCTGCCGCTCGTCGCCCTCCTTCAACCCCGTAAGCTCCTCCCGCAGGCGATCGAGAACCGCCGGAAGCTTGGCGCGCAGAGCGGGGCTCTTGCGAAAGGCGAGCGCGATGGCCTTCGCCTCCAGCGGCGATATCCGCATCTGATTCATCTCCCGCTGGCAGCAACGATGCGGAAGCCCCGCTCTTTGTTCGCTTTCCCCATTGGCCGCGGGACGGACGGGTGCTGGGAGCTTAGAATGCTCGAGAAGCTTTGTGAGCTCCCGAAAAAGGGGCTCGCGAACTCGCGTCAGTTCTTCAACGGCCTCACGCTCGCGCTCGCGGAGCCGCCGGGAAGCGTCATACCCGGCCCGCCGCCTGCGTGAAGATCTCTCGGAACGCCTCGACATGACATCTGATTGTAACTCGAAAAGCGGTTTTCTACAGAAAGTTCAGCGCTCGACCCGGCTGCGTGAAGCTCTTTTTGGAGCGTTCCGGGAGGAGCCCGACACGACAGCCTATCGCCTCATCCACGGTGAGGGAGACGGACTCGCGGGTTTCGTGGTGGACGTTTACGCGCCGTTCCTCGTCGTTCAGGTGACGACCGAGGAGGCGTTGGGGTCCGCCCCCCTCCTCGAGGAGGCACTCGAGGGAGTGCTGCAGCCCGACGGCATCGTCCGCAAGCAGCGATACGTCCAGGTGGAGCGAGGCCGGGTTCCGGCTGAGGCGATCCGGGGCGAGCGCCCGCCCCAGTTCTTGATCGTGAAGGAGAACGGGATTCCTTTCGAGGTGGAGCTCCTGAGCGGCCTTCACACCGGGCTTTTCACCGATATGCGCGATGAACGCGCCAGGCTTCGACGCCTTTCCCGAGGCAAACGCGTCCTCAATACCTTCGCCTACACGGGAGCATTTTCCGTAGCGGCGGCAGTCGGTGGCGCCGAAACGGTGACCACGGTCGACGTGGTGGCGAAGGTCCTCGAGCGGGCCAAGAGGAACTTCGGGCTGGCCGGCATCGATCCCGCCGCACACTACTTCGTCCGCATGGAGGTCCTCGAGTACCTCAGCATGGCGAAGCGGCGAGGCTGGCAGTTTGACGCGGTGGTCCTCGACCCGCCAACGTTCGCGAGCTTCAAGTCCGGACGGTGGTCCGTGCGCACCGGTTACCCCAAACTCCTGAGCCTCGCGCTCGCAGTCCTGGCCCCGGAGGGCCTCCTGTGGGCCGCGGTCAACACCGAAGGCTTACCCGCGGAGCAACTTTGGCGTTTCGTTCAGCGAGCCTTCCAAGAGGCAAAGCGCGAGGCGCGGGTCCTCGCGACGGGCGGTCTCCCGGCAGACTACCCGACCCCGGCCGGAAAGCCAGAGGCCCGGTACCTGAAAGTCTCCGTCCTTCAGGCACTTTGAGCCTCGTTTGCCGCCGCGAAGCCCGTGGCCTATACTCTTCCATGGCCAGGAAATGTGTGACCAAGAGGGAGCTCCCGGCAGCGTTACAGGAACTTATCCATCGGTTCCACGCTCACCGCGTCGTGGTCGTCAGCGCCCTCAACTCTGTATGTATCCTCTTCATCTCCTGGCTGCTCGTTCTGGCGCTGGGCCCTGGGAGCACCCCCGACGCGCGAGCAGAAAATCCCAGGCCCGAGGCGCGCCCGCCAGCGCCGGTGCACAGGGAAAGCAGCTCCGGCATCCGCAGGGCACCCCGGCCGGAGAGGAGCCTGCGCCAAAGGTCCGCCCGCCAATCCAGCGCCCGCAGCGACGCCCCCCGGATGGGGCGCCGAAACTACCCCGTCGAGCTCCGCGAACAGCCCGAAGCTGATCGCTGATTAGCTACTCCACCGCATCGAACGACTCGTTCCAGGCGACGGGATATCGCAAGAGCTCGTGCCAGGAACCCTGGGCTTTTCCCACGAATTCGATTTGCCGCCCGATGTTCTCCGCGGTCTCCGGATGCCGCAAGCTGTCGATCTTCTCCCATCTCGGATCCGACGCTGAGAGCTCCCGTTCATCCTCGAAGGAGTGGTCGCGGCCGTCGAGATAGGGACGAAAGTCGGCGATATGGCCGTTGGGGGTTCGGTAGACGTAGAGTTCCATGCGCAATCGAAAGTAACACAGGAAGCGGCTTTTGGGTAGAGTGGTGGTTTTTCTGTTTCGCTAACGTGCAATAGGGCCTTTGTCGTGAGCCACGACCCCTCCCCCCTCGCCGAGAGACGCGTCCTTTTCTTCACGTGCGCGGCACACGCGCTGACGCACGTCTATATGGTCGTTTATACCGTTGTGCTCACCCAGATGGGCGAGGACTTCGGAGTGGATCGAGCAGCGATGACCCGCTACGCGACCATCAGCATCGTCGTTTTCGGCCTCGGTGCCATTCCGGCGGGCTGGCTCGGGGACCGACTGGGAGAGAAAAACCTCCTGGTGGCCTTTTTCGTGGTGTCGGCTGTGGGAGGCACGCTCGTGGGAGTGGCCCAGGATGTCTACCAGCTGGCTACCGGCATGGCAATCCTTGGCCTGGGAACCAGCATCTTTCACCCCGTGGGCAATGCTTTCATAGCACGGGGCCTTCGCAACCCGGGTCGCGCCATGGGCGCCAATGGACTCTGGGGAAACGTGGGAGAGGCTCTGGGGCCCCTTCTGACCGTTCAGATCGCCGCCCTTGCATCCTGGCGGTGGGCCTATATCGCGCTGACCGTGCCGACCCTCGCCTTTGGACTTTGGCTCGCTTTCACGAAAATCGAGCTCGAGAGCGCACCGGTCGCGCCCCGAAAGCCGACGAGAGGCAAGTTTCCCGCGGTCCTCGTCCTGCTTCTCCTGGCGATGACCTGCGGCGGCTTTCAGTTCTGGATCATCAAGACGATGCTTCCAAGTTATATACAGGAGGGAACGTCCGCGAGCTTGCTCCCCGACACGCTGCGCGGAGGCTACCTTGCCTCCTTGATCTACCTGATAGGTGGCGCCGGTCAGCTTCTGGCAGGTCACCTCGTCCACCATCGTGAGGGGCGGGGTCTCTATCTCGTGATCTTCGCCCTGTCCGTACCGGTCATTTATGCAGTCGGCAAGCTCCAGGGACATTTCCTCCTCCCCACCGCATGCGTCATGGCGGTTTTGATGTTCTCCGCTCAACCGATCGAAAACGTACTCCTCGCACGCTATTCACCAGAAGGGTTGAGAGGCCTGATCTTCGGAATCAAGTTTACGCTCGCCTTCGGTGTCGGCGGTCTGGGAGCGTCCTTGAGCGGCGCGGTTGAAGCGAGCTACGGCCTCGGCGAGATCTTCACGGCGGCGGCAGCGTTCACCACGATCGCCCTTGTACTGGCGCTGGCCGCGTTTTGCGTTGGACGAAAACCAAGGAGATGCTCATGATGAGTAGTTGGAACAAATAATAAGGAGCGAACCAAGTCATGACGGAGCACCAACCTCCTCCCCCTCCAAAGGCCTTCACCGAGTTCTCCCGGCGGTTTCCCAAGGTGGCCGAAGCCTGGAACCTGCTAGGAGAAGCGGGAGCCGCAGGACCCTTGGATGCAAAAACGGCCCGGCTGATCAAGCTGGGAATCAGCATCGCCAGTCGTTCCGAGGGGGCGACTCACTCTGCGACACGAAAGGCCCTGTCTGCGCGCGCATCTCACGACGAGATCTATCAAGTGGTAGCGCTCGCGGCAAGCACCATCGGACTCCCCAACGCGGTAGCCGCCTTCACCTGGATCCAGGACGAGTTGAAATCAACAGCCCGTTGAGGCCCGCTCGATGCCGGACTTCATCGATCTGACCCGCTTTCCTTCCGCTCCGAGCGCTCCGTGGGCCTTACGCCGCAAGGAAGTCCTCCTGGCAAGCCCTCGACGGGTCTGGCAGGCCCTCGTCGATCCACGGGAGCTCGTCGAGTGGTGGTGCGATAGGGCCAACGTCGAGGCGAGGGTGGGAGGATGTTACGAGTTCCACGGTCCCCACGTGTACGGGGACAGAGATCCGCAAAAGGGTGAGGGGCGCAACTTCGAGATCCTCGATCTCGTCCCCGAGTCCCGCCTGGAGTACCGCTGGCACCTCGAAGGCGTTGAGACTCGCGTCAGTTACGAAATCTCCAACGTCCTGGAGGTAACCGAATTGGTCGTGGTTCAAACCGCCGATCGGGCCCCACGCTGGGATCCGGGTCCCGATGGACCCAACTGGTGGTGGGTCGCGCTGCCGGCTCTCCGCTCTTATGTTGAAAACGGACATCCCGATCTGCGACTCGACTATGGGGAGCTTGCGAACTCGCTCCCCATCCTATTGCAGGTGGGCATCACGACATTCCCCTGGATCGTCTGGGACAAGCTCACCTCCCCGCCAGAGTTGGAACGCTGGTGGGCTCGTCGCGCCGAGGTGGACCTCCGACCGGGAGGCCCGTTCCGGCTCGGCCTCGACGGCTGGGGACCGTCCGCCGTCCTCGAGCTCGACCAAGGCCGCCGTCTCGCGCACGACTGGAAGTGGCCCGATGGGACCTGCGGCAGGGTCGAGTGGAACGTCGAGGAGACCGAAGAGGATACCCGGGTTTCTGTTTGCGATGCGGGACCCTGGGACTCTGGTCTCCCGCGCGAGTTTTACTTAACTCATTGGGCCTCGACCCTTTTGGGCCTCAAGCAGATGAGTGAACGAGGGATAACCCCTAGGGAGTATCAGCACTGAAAGTTCGCTAAGCGTTTTCGGCGATGCGTGAATCGTGCCACAGACTTCGCTAACTAAACTTTTTCTGGCGTGAGATTCAAATTGACCTCGTTCGATCCTTTGGGTTATAGTCCCGCCGCGGTCGAACGTGTTTCTGGCTGGTGTGGGATCCAAGCTCAGATATCTTCCCCGCGTTGTTAAGGCGGGGAGACCTGTCTTCAAGAATAATCAGTTTACCGTAACGAAGCGTGGTGGACGAAGAAGCGCTTAGCGCTTCAAGAGTCTCTCTGGAGGTTGGTGGAGTGTTGACTCGCCTGTTCTTTCGTCAAGCGCTTTCCGATCCATTCCAGGGAATCAGGATTCGCAAGAGGAGAGAGTATCCCGGAGAGGAGAAGTGAAGAGACTAAAGTATCCCCACTGGGACAAGTATCTCCAC
>Ga0315336_1002829_pt1 | contig 25070 bp, 17 predicted proteins | sample ASW5metaG_FD_204512 | JGI IMG/M metagenome (GOLD analysis project Ga0315336, IMG submission 204512) | Ammonia-oxidizing marine archaeal communities from Monterey Bay, California, United States - ASW #5 | ecosystem: Environmental > Aquatic > Marine > Intertidal zone | place: USA: California... | reverse complement strand
CCCTCAGTATGAACAGAATAAGCCATTTAAAATTAAATAGATACAAAGCTGTATTTCAATTATCATTAATATTTTCTTTGCTGTCAACCATTTCTTCTTTAATCTGGATTTTCTCCATCACGGTATCCAGGGTTTTGTCACGTTTTATTCGGCTTTGCAATCGCATTAATACACCGTTTTTAGCCCACTCCTTTTTTATTTTATGAGCATCGGTTTCACCTACCATGCGCGCTAGATTATTGACTTCAGCGTTGAGTTCGTTTTCGTCAACATGAATATTGAGATTGTTAGCCAGCTGATCAAGTAGCAGTTCTTGTTGCAGGAGTTGAATTGCCTGTTCTCGATATTCTTTCTTTTGTAAATCTGTTACATAAACTTCTTCTTCGTCAAATGCTTCGGGCTGGGCTTTGGCTTTTTGTTCACCTTTTAGAGCCTGGATTACCATATGCTTGATTTGTTCTTCTATCAAGCCTTCGGGAACCTCTATAGGATTCATTTCGACAATTTTTTTTGCCAGTAGTTTTTTTGTTTCTCTACGGGCGTCGCCACGAGCGTGTTCTTCAAGCTCTTCACGAATATTTTGTTTCATGTTTTCAACACTGTCGAACTTATTTTTGGGTTCAATATTTTTAGCAAAATCGTCATTAATTTCAGGGAGTTGATTCTCCTGAATCCCTTTTAGAGAAACGTGAAAAGTAACTTCTTTACCAGCGATGGATTTATTAGGCAAGTAATTTTCAGGAATTTTGACAAGAATATCTTTTTCCTCCCCAGCTGACATACCAATGAGTTGGTCGCCCATATCCTTTAACAAATAGTCAGAGCCGACCTGGACTATATGGTCTTGGCCCTCCCCACCCTCAAAAGGTTTATTTTGAAACGTTCCTTTGAAATCTAGTTTTATAAAGTCTTTATCTTGAACCGGTCTGCCAATTACCTGCACCTTAGTGCCTTGACGTTCACGATAGTAATAGATGACCTGATCCACATCTTCGCCAGAGACCCTTTTGATCTGAAGAGGAAACTCTACCTTTGAGTAATCAGCGATTTTAAATTCTGGAACAATTTCTACCGCAGCAGAAACACTTATATCAGTTCCTTCTTCGGCTTGAACCTCTAGAAGTTTTGGCGGGCTAACTGAGCGAAATCCTTTTTGCTCGACGACTTCAGCAAGTCGTTCACTGATGAGCTGGGTCATCACTTCTTTTTTGACGTCCGGGCCAAATCGTTTTTCCAGCATTGAAACTGGTGCTTTTCCTGGACGAAACCCGGGTACCTTTACTTTATGGGCGAGGGCACGATACGAATTTTGGACCTCTGCTAAATAATCTTTGTAAGCGATATCAAATTTGATTTTCTTTTTGCAGGAATCAATATTTTCTATTTCGACGTTCATGGTTTCTTGAGATAAAGACTATTAATGCGGATGAGAGGACTTGAACCTCCACTCCTTTCGGAACATGATCCTAAATCATGCGCGTCTGCCAGTTCCGCCACATCCGCAATTATTTTTCAATGGTTTATAAAATTGTCTAATGGTGTTGGTTTTCATGCTTCACCAAAAACAAAAACGGACTATTTTGGTCCCAAAACACACTACACAACTAATATTTCTAACGCAACTAACTTTCAATAGCAATTTATCTTAAGGAACATTCCGTTCTATGAGGGAGGTACGGCATGGAGTGGTAAAGATAAAATTAACAAGGAATAGGGTGATAGCAGTTATGGTATCCCAAAAAAAATCTTTAATGTTTCCCCAAATTCCTTTTTCCTTCCACAATAGATCTAATTTCTTTTGTGCTGATACGTTTCCCTTTTTCGCAGCAAGTCTGCACCATCTAGTTGCTTGTTTGTCATCTTGCGGAACCCCCATCCCTTTGCCATGCATAATTCCCAAGCTAAATTGTGCTTCAACATCGCTCTATTTTGCTAGTCTAAAAAATATTTGGTAAGCAGTCTTAAAGTCTTTTTTATTAAATGCATCTAAACCGTCTTGGAAACCATCAGCCACTACTCTAGAAGGATTGCTAAAAAGAAGGAAAAAAGTGATCGTGAATAGGAATGTGAGCGAATTGATATATTTTGGTCATTGCGCTCATTAAAACAAAGCTTCCGAGGCTCAGTTATTTTGGCCGAGATCTGGGTTTATGGCTTGTAGGTGCTATAAAATGTCCGGGCGGATGAAAACCCTTAGGTACCGTGCAGTTCGGATAAATCCAATTATCTTTACCGATCAGGGTGCCAGGACATATCACAGCGTTACAACCAACCTCTGAGTTATCGCCTATGACCGCGCCAAACTTGGAAAGTTGGGTCGAAACTGTTCCGCGGTCCATTGGGATTTCAATGTTCCTTATAAAGCCCTCCATTTTTTCTCGTAAACTTCTAAATTGCACGTTGGCTAGACGCGAACCCGCTCCCATATTTACATAACTTCCTAGAATGCTGTCACCAACGTAGTTAAAATGTCCTGCTTCTACATGGTTCATAAGTATGGAGTTTTTAATTTCTGTACAGTGGCCTACTACACACTGATCACCAACAATAACATTATCTCTTATATATGCTCCTTGGCGGATATCACTATTTTTGCCAATGATGGCCGGACCTTTTATGATTGCTGTTGGTTCTAAAATTGTTCCACTGCCAATTCGAATCCCAAGAGTTTGCGATATAACAGGAGTTTCGAGTTTGATCCAGCTTTTCACAAAAACACCTGTAACCCAACTATTCGAACTCACCCTAAGTTCGGGCAAGGTTTCAAGTGAGCTTCCTTCACTTTTTACCAATGTGTCGCGTATAAAGTCTTCAAGGACTTTAAGAGGGTCCCACACTTCTTCAGCGTTTTTATAAACGTCACTATGTGAAAAATGATTCAGTTGTGGGAAATAGATGTCTTTAAAAGAGCCCATGGTGTTAAGCCTAATAAAGAGTAGAGTATTTTTACGTCAAACTTTAAGATACCGACTACTCACCTGAGGAGCAATATTTTTATATTCGAATCAACCTTAAGATATATTAGCGCATCAAATATTTTTATCTTGCGTTGATTGATACCATTTCCCAAGCGGATTAAGGGCATACCCTTTTTTAGTCAACCCGATAAGACCTTGTTTGACCATTTCTGACAAAACTCTCCTGCCATGAGGTTTTCTCAATTTCAGATTAGCATTTAAAACAGGTCCACGGATCAACTGTTTACAAATATCTTGTTCCAATTTATAAAGGTGGTTTTCAAAATCCTTGATTGAAGATAGCAAGATTTCAAGGCATTTTTGACCTATAAATTTCAATTTTGTAGTCTTTATTTTCGGTCCACGTAGATTGATACCTATTTTATTTTCAGTTCCAGAGTTACGTATGAAAATAGCTGCTGGAGCATCATTTTCTGAGATAAGTGAAATATACAACATATCAGGTTCTTCAATGAAACAGGTAAACCGGGGGTTGAATCCTTTACTTCGGGCTTCCTGATAGATGATTTTTTTTAGACGGCGCCATATCTTTGAATTCTTATAAAAAAGTTCTTTTTTTATATAATAGATGTAAAAAGTTTTTTTAAATCCGGACGAAAATGGGTGAGCCAAATCATAGAAGTAGGTTCTTGTCGGTTTCGATCCTAACAAAAATTGGGTTGCGGTAAATGTGTTGATTGCACTTTTGAGTCCATTGCCAAAAAAAACTGGAGTTTTCTTCCCGTCTTCACGGACAAGGAATCCTTGGGTAATATTGTGCCCAGTTTCTTCATTACCAATGGCGAAAGAAGAAAAATCATTTTCATTAATATTGGTAATATTTTTCTTTGTTGTTTGCCTAAAGCGATCTAATTCTGATTCCAGGTCTTCAAATTCCCACGTATCGAGAGTACCTTTATTTTGAATATGCTTCCATTTTTTTAGAAGGCCGGATGGGAGCATTTTCGAATCACCGAATTTTTGTATATCGCGAAACTGTTTTTCCACAATTAGTAAAGCAATTTTTAGCAGAATCCATTTGTCCCCCACAGATGTGAGGACGGGACGAAATCCCAATTTTTTTACAGCTTCCGCTATTTTAAGGTCACTTTCAACCGAATTAACGTACCTCGAGCCTTTGTAACGTTTAGGTTCAGTGGTCATGAGATATTTGGCTTGGAACAATGCGGTTGCGTCGCCGTTTAATACAATCAGGGCGTTTTTGTATGCGTCATAATCTAGCCTATAAAACCTGTCGCCATCAGCGTCGAAAACTGCGCCGCAAATTTTTAGTTTTCCTTCAATAATGGCAGCCCGGTTTTTCTGGCCAAGCTGAAGTAACTTATTGACAGCCGAATGTTTTGCAAATAAACCGGTATCTTTTTGGACCATCTTGCTTGTTATTAAGGTCTCCCCTTCCAGATCGGCTACACCGCTTTCAAGATTAACATCGCCATTTAGTTTGGCATTTACTTCTATTACTTTTCTAAATCCGACTTGGCGAAATGTTGCTGCCGCAATTTCCGAGAGGGACCCGTTTGCTGCATCGACTACCAGGGTAATATCTTTGAAAATATGGTTTGACTGTTCTGATGGCACCCAGGTGTTTTCAGGATCTAGGGAAAACTGGTAAAACAATTTTAAGGCTTCCCTACGCGAGTTGATTCGTTTCCCTTTGAGCGAGAGTTTACTAATTATTGCAGGATTAACCTTAAGAACGGCTCGCGTAAGAGCTACGTCATTTTCAGGTAGAAGTTTGAGCCCTCTAAACGAGCAAAAAGTTTTAATCCCATTCTGATCTTTTGGGTTATGAGAAGCAGTTACCATGAAACCCGCAAGAGCATTTTTATATAGCATGTACATCGGAACCAGTGGGGTGGGGACTACACCTAGGACGAGTGCATTTGCACCTGCTTTGCAAACTCCGCTGACAACCGCGGAAGTGAAATCTCCTTTTGTATCACGAGGATCCCACCCGATCACAATGTTATCTCCGATTTTCCCTTTTTCTTCCAGGATTAGTTGTTTGACATGAGCATAGGCGTAGATCTCCATAAATTCTTCGGTGATGAATCCCAGTTTTAGAAATACTTCTTGGGGGGTCAAGCCTGTGGCTTCTGAAGAAGCCAGTTTCACCTCACGTCGAATTCCATCGGTTCCCTGTAAGCAAAATCTGCTAGTAGCCTGAGGTTCTTTTAAGAACAATTTTGAACTTCGTTTGGGGGGCAACAGTGATAAACCCTAGGATAGCTGTGGCAATAAAAAAATGCTCTTCAATCTAACGCTTGATACTACCACAATGAATGAAATTATTAAAAAGCTGGTTTATCACCATACAGATTAAATAAGGTCGTAGCGAAAAAACAGAATTTAGTAGCTTCCTGCTAATAAGAGTTTCGTTTTTTTGATAGAACCCTATATCCCTGGGAAATAATTAGTTTAGTTACCAAACTACTTGCAGATTGAATGAATTAGGCAGTGACTGAATCGAGGCGATTAGTACATTGGTATAGATAACAGGAGTGATATTTTTGGTTTAGAAAGCACTTTTTTTCTCAAAAAACTTAAACCTTCCAACCTTGTTTATTTATAGAGGTTTAGGCAGATTTATGCACAGGCTTATTCCCCGAAAACGTGTCTTTTGATACTTAATTTTAGGAATATTATTCCTATTTTTCCCAAGCACGTTCCTTTCTGGAGTATCAAAAGTTCTATAACTCTTTTTAAAATAGTAATTTAACCCGATATACGACCGCCCCAAGATTTGGCACAGTCCTTGCTCATCAATTTACCGGGCTATTATGTCCAAACCATTATAGAACAAGAAGTTTTTTGGTTTTTAGAATGAATTTGCAAGCTCGGGTACATTCTCATTATGGCCCTCATTCGAGGATATTTTTTATTGGAATGTGCGCCTTTAAAATCTTTTTCAAATTGAAGTTACAAAGAATTAACGGATTTTGGGGTATGCGTGAAAAAGCTAATACAGACTTGATTTTAGCCGATAGGATACTTGTGGTGGAGACTTCTCAGACCCTTTTGAGGTCAAATCATTTCAAAGTACTAGTCTTATTTCTGGTGTGGGCCTTTGTTGGAACACTCTGTGGAGGAGAAGCTCAAGCTCAAATATCTCCGGAAGGACGTGATCGCGCCTATAAACAAGCGGCGCCTCATCGATTTGATCGTAGATTTGGGAAACAACCCAAACCCAAGTCCACAGTTATACCCCTTAAACCCGAAAGTATAAAGCCTGTGTTTCCCGAAGATTTGGAAGACGTAAAATTTGTATTAAATCACTTGTTAATTCAAGGAACGACTGTCTATGACAAGAGAGACCTCAGGTCTTTATACAGAAAATATTTAAAAAAAGAAGTAACTCTCAAGCTTATTTATGAAATAGCCCAAAATATAACCAACAGATATCGTAATGATGGCTACATCCTTTCTAAGGCTATTGTTCCACCTCAAAAAATTGATAACGGGGTGGTCCGCTTAAAAATTATTGAAGGTTACATCGACCAAGTAAAAACTCAGGGACCCGTGCGTGGTCCGATAAAATTGTTAGATGCTTATCGGAGAAAAATTCATAAATCTCGTCCGTTGCGTTCAGTTGATCTCGAAAGATACCTTTTGTTAATTGACGATCTTCCCGGAGTAACTGCCCGATCAGTTTTGAAACCTTCCGAGAAAAATGTAGGCGCCACAACCCTAACACTTATTTTAGCCGATAAAGCGTTTGAAGGTCATGTGGGAGTCGATAACCGAGGGTCAGAATTCAATGGTCCTTACCAATTATCGGGTGGTTTTACAGCTAATTCACTATTCGGCCGTTACAGTCGCACGGGTTTTCAGGGAGTGGTTACGAGTCAAACAGAAGAACTTTTGTTTCTGAATGCGTTTTACGATATCCCGATTAATCAGGAAGGCACTCGGTTATTTTTCTCTGGTTCGATAAGCGAGTCTGAACCGGGATCTAGCCTCAAGAAGTTTGACATTAACGGCGATAGTTCAACAATTAACTTGAGGTTAACGCATCCGTTTATTCGCTCGCGAGGTAAGAACCTTACGGGACATATTGGCTTCACCAGCAGGGATTCAACTACAAAAATTCTTGGATCAGTAGATTCAAAAGATCAGTTACGAGTTATGGATTTTGGAGTTTCTTATGACTATGCCGATGAATATAGGGGAGTTAATCTAATTCGGTTCAACTTAAGTCAGGGGTTGAATATTTTTGGGGCTACAGAATCGGGTTCTTCCAATCTTTCTAGAGCGCTGGGGGTAAGTGATTTTACAAAGTTGACAGGTAACTTAATGCGATTACAAAACCTAGCCCCTGGCTTGTCTCTCTTGGGCGCGGCTTCTTGGCAGTACTCTTTTGACAAACTGCTAGCATCAGAAGAATTTGGAGTAGGCGGTTCCCAATATGGTCGGGCTTATGATTCTTCCGAAATAACAGGTGATCATGGTATTGCCTTGAAAGTTGAATTGCAAAAAGCACTTCGTCCTGAATGGAAGTATCTATCTGATCTGCAACTCTACAGTTTTATAGATTACGGATCGGTTTGGAACAAAGTAAAAACTTCCACGGGGTCTGAACATCAGGAACGCACTTCCATGGGTCTGGGCATGCGGTTTAATGTGACCGATTCGATTTCCGGTTACCTCGAACTAGATAAGCCAATCTCAAACAATGTGGCTGCAGAAGGAAACAAGAACCCAAGGATCTTTTTCAGTTTATCTAAAAGGTATTAACCGTGATTCATTTAAGAAGCTCCTCCATTTAAGAGTGGATCTTTTGAAATTAAGGTTTTCACGATGGTTTCTGGTTTGCCGGTTATGAGGAATTTAGTATGAATATAATGCAGATAGGACAACAGGTTCTTTCAGAGCCTGTCCTGCCTCGCAGGAACGAAAGGAAATCGACCTTTTCTACGAAAAAGCCCGTTCAAATTTTTGGTGTTCTTTGTCGAATGAGACATCCTGGCAATGGCATCATTTTTTTGGTTTCGTTTCTTACCTACCTTTTGGCTATTTTCCCTTCACTGGTTTACTGTTTGCCAACAAGTGGTTCAGTACAAGCAGGATCGGCAACGATCGATCAGGTTTCAGATAGCCAGCTCAATATATATCAGAGTAGTAACAAAGCTATCATTGATTGGCATTCATTCAGTATTGCAGGCGGGGAACACGTTTCCTTTGAACTGCCGTCCTCTGACTCGGTAGCACTTAATCGTGTCACAGGAAACGATCCATCTTCTATTTTCGGGAAATTGACATCAAACGGAAACGTAATGCTGATTAACCGGAATGGGATTTTGTTTGGAAATGGTGCTGAAATTGATGTTCATGGTTTGGTGGCCACTTCAAGCGATATATCAAATAATGACTTTATGCAAGGGCAGAACCGATTCAGGATTGCTCCGGAGATTTTTACTACTGTAACCAACCAAGGGTTAATAACTGCTGCAGAAGGTGGGTTAGTAGCATTTGTCGCACCGGGAGTTCAGAACACTGGAATTATAAATGCCCGATTGGGAAAAGTAAGCCTTGCTGCAGGAAATACCTTCACCCTAGATTTGTATGGCGATCAGTTGGTGAACCTCGGTGTAGACAGTCATGTTGTACAACAGATCACAGGGATCCATAACGAACAAATAAATTCTGTTGTATCTAATAGCGGCAGTATTTATGCAGATGGTGGCGTAGTGGCTATAGATGTGCAAACAGTGCAGGGTTTGGTTGATAACGTTATTAATATGTCTGGACACATACAGGCTCGGTCTATCGCAGAAAAAAATGGGGTTATCTATCTTCGTGGTGGTGGGGATGGCTTAGTTAGTGTTTCCGGAAGTATTGATGCAACAGGTTTAAAAGCGGGGGAAACGGGAGGTGTTGTTCATGTCTTAGGTGACCAAGTGGGTCTTTATGATTATGCATTAATTGATGTTTCAGGTGATGCAGGCGGCGGTCTTGTTTTAGTTGGTGGGGATTATCAAGGGATAGGGTCAATTCCCACATCGGTAGAAAATTATGTAGGGCCAAATGTTTCAGTTTTTGCGGATGCGGTTACTGGCGGGCATGGGGGGCGAACCATTTTCTGGGCTGATAAGCGTACAGAGTTTTTTGGAACTGTAAGGACGCGTGGCGGTAGATTATTTGGTGATGGGGGTTTTGTAGAGGTTTCTGGAAAAGAAGAGCTTTATTTTGATGGCAGTGTAGATACAACTGCGGTAAACGGTAAGTCAGGAACGCTTCTATTGGACCCGGATAATATTACGGTTCAATCAGGGTCGGGTACAGCATCTGCCAGTGGAGCGAGTTCATTTACAACCTATCAGGATACTTTGGAAGCAGTTTCTTCCACTACAAATATTGATTTAGTTGCAACCGAGTCCATCACACTTAATAACAGTTTAAGTTTTGCTCAGACAAGTGGGCAAAGTGTTACCTTTACCGCAACCACGGGAAGCATTACTCAAAGTTCAACCGACACCATTACAACTTCGGGTGGCAGCATAAATATGACTGCTAATCAGAACTTGACCATTGGAACTCTGAGTACAAGGGGAGGGGATATTATACTTACAGGATCCGGTCTTAAACTTTTAGGATCTTTAAATGCCGGAGCGGGGGCTGTAACTATAAAGGGAGTGAATGGTGGAACAATTGGATTGGATGGATCCACAGCAAATGCTACCGCTTCGACAGTTTCGACTATTTGTAACGGTGCATCCTGTGGCATGACTTTGGTGCAGAGCGAGTTATCTGCAATTACAACGGGTTCAATAACAATTGGCGATAGTTCAAGTGGTGATTTGTATATCGATGGAGTGACCCTTTCTCATATTTCCGGTGGAGTTACACTGAACTCAACAGGCTCGGATGGTTCGGTGATATTTGGAACCAGTGATTCTTCCCTTAGACTTGCTACCATAAATGCCGGTAATGGTATTACCATGTGGGGAGACGTGGTTACGGAGCAGGACTCTACTTTTAACGCTGATTTTGATGCAAATGGTACGGGTAAATTTTCTATTGCTTCTGGTAAGAGTCTAGCTTCAACAGGAAATAAAAATATTAATATTGTTTCATCAGGCGATATAAGTATTGTCGGAGCAATTTCGAGTGGAACAGGACAAACAACAATTTCTACCGCAAACGGTGCCACAATTGGTTTGGGCGGAACGGCAGGTGATTCGACCATTGATACTGCAGAGTTGGGAAAAATCACCGCAGGCACACTGAACATTGGTAACAGTTCAACGGGTAACATTACTGTTGATGGCATAACAGCGGCCAATAGCAACAACTTTACTACAGTCAATCTGACCACGGCGAGTGGTTCGAGCATCAGTTTCTCTAACAACAACTCAACTTTTAACGCATTAACAGTTAATGGTGGCGGCGCAAGCTTTGGAAGTGGTTTGACGGTTGCGACAGATACAGGGAAACTCACTCTTAATTCGACATCTATCACCAGTGCAGGAGCCCTGACTTTGGCCGGAGCTACTGGAATCGATTTTGGGTCCGGCGTGACTTTTGCTGCAGGTGGTACTTTATCGATGTCCACTACTTCTGGTGATATTACAGGCGCAGGTGCGTTTACATTGACTTCTGCAGGTGATATTTCTTTGAGTGATAATTTCACAACGGCAGGTGCCACAGTTATTACAGCTGATAGTGACGGCAATGGTTCGGGCGATTTTTCAATTAGTACAGCCAAAACATTATCTACAGGAAATAGCTCTCTTACTTTAACTGCGAATGATGTCACTTTGTCCGGTTCGATTAGCGCTGGCAGTGGCTTAGCCACGGTCGTAGTTTCAGATGGGGGTACGATTGGTTTGGGCGGGACGTCCGGCGATATGACCATTACCAATACTGAATTAGGAAAAATCACCGCAGGCACACTGAACATTGGTAACAGTTCAACGGGTAACATTACTGTTGATGGCATAACAGCGGCCAATAGCAACAACGCTAACACGGTCAATCTGACCACGGCGAGTGGTTCGAGCATCAGTTTCTCTAACAACAACTCAACTTTTAACGCATTAACAGTTAATAGTGGCGGCGCAAGCTTTGGAAGTGGTTTGACGGTTGCGACAGATACAGGGAAACTCACTCTTAATTCGACATCTATCACCAGTGCAGGAGCCCTGACTTTGGCCGGAGCTACTGGAATCGATTTTGGGTCCGGCGTGACTTTTGCTGCAGGTGGTACTTTATCGATGTCCACTACTTCTGGTGATATTACAGGCGCAGGTGCGTTTACATTGACTTCTGCAGGTGATATTTCTTTGAGTGATAATTTCACAACGGCAGGTGCCACAGTTATTACAGCTGATAGTGACGGCAATGGTTCGGGCGATTTTTCAATTAGTACAGCCAAAACATTATCTACAGGAAATAGCTCTCTTACTTTAACTGCGAATGATGTCACTTTGTCCGGTTCGATTAGCGCTGGCAGTGGCTTAGCCACGGTCGTAGTTTCAGATGGGGGTACGATTGGTTTGGGCGGGACGTCCGGCGATATGACCATTACCAATACTGAATTAGGAAAAATCACCGCAGGCACACTGAACATTGGTAACAGTTCAGCGGGTAACATTACAGTTGATGGCATAACAGCGGCCAATAGCAACAACTTTACTACAGTCAATCTGACCACGGCGAGTGGTTCGAGCGTCAGTTTCTCTAATAATGCGTCAACATTTAAGAACCTTAATGTTAGTGCTGGGAACGGTATCAGTCAAAGCGTTGATCTGACTACAGGCGGTGCAACGGCTTTGGATGCTGACTCAAACAATGATGGTTCCGGCGACTTTAATAACACTGCAGGAGCGTTTTCCTCGGGCGGCAATGCGCTTTCTATAACAGCAAACGATTTTGGACTTTCAGGGACAATTAGCACTGGAACGGGAACTACAACAATCCACGTATCAGATGGAGGGAATATAGGTCTGGGTTCAACAGCGGGGAATATGACGGTCTCAGGTGTCGAACTAGGGAAAATTACAGCTGGAACATTGGTGCTTGGTGATAGTACAGCTGGAGCCATGACAGTCAATGGCGTTAGTTCAGCAAATAGCGCTAATATCTCAATAGTTGACCTGAATGCTTCTAGCATCACATTTTCGACTGGAGGCTCAACTTTCCAGGGGTTGACTTCGACTGCTCACACAGGAGCAATTTCGGGCACAGTAGCATTATCGATAGCGGGTAATTCCACTTTTACTGCAAGCGGTAGTAATCAATCTATTACGTTAAATGATACATCTAATACATTCATAGGTCCTGTTAGTTTCAATACCACGGGTTCTTTAGCCGACACGACATTGTTTAACAATATCGCTCTCACCTTAGGTACTTCTTCAATCGGTGGAGACCTGTCGGTAATAGTTGGTGGTACAAACCAAACTCTGAATATCGCCGGCGCTCAAATAGTAGACGGAACGATTAACTTACAGTCGAGTGGAGACCTAACACTGACCAATTCGCTGGTAACGTCGAGCACTTCTGACTCTGCAGTTTTATTAACTTCAACTGGTGGCGGTATATTCGATGGGGATTCAGATGGATCGATTGACATTCAAGCGATAAGTGGGAGATTGATTGTAGTTTCAAATGATGGGTTTGGTACAACAACGAACCCGATTGATACTGCATTGGGCTCTTTAGACCTGTTTAATAGTACCGCAGGAGATATTAACATTTATGAAACGGATGATCTGGAGATCAGTCGCTTAACTCAGAATGTAGATAATAAGAACATAACGGTTTCCTATTCTGGGAATCTGACCGGACAAGATCAGGTAGTTTTCCCAGATGGCTCATTAGGTACGATTACTTTCACACAACGTGAACAAGTAGTAAATACGAAGGATCTAATTCTGGGAGGTACGGGTAAATCTCTTGGGGTTCTATCAGTGGAAAGCACAGTTCAACTGGCAAAAACCGTTGAGAATGATGTTTTTCAGATGATTCTTCAAAATAATGGTTCGGATAGTAAAACGGTGGCAAATTTTGACTCTGGCGGATCGAAGGGTCCATATAGGACGGATGTTTTTAGCGATTCTTATGCTTTGGTAGAATTTTCAAAGGATACAAAAGAAAATTATGACGGATCTGCCGCGATGGAGAACTTCTGGGGGAAACCGGCCGAAGAAGCTCAAATAGCTAAACTAGAACCATTGTTGAGTCCAAAACAGGAATCAAGTGTTAGTACGTTTCAGAAGAATGATAGTATCGCCAAGGAGGTTCTTTGGAAAAATATGGTTCGCAAAGTAGAAGCAAAAAAATCTAACCCGAAAAATTCAGAAGAAAAGAGCCAGGAGGGGGTTGTTGTCGCCAAAAAAGCAAACTCAGTCCAAAACAAAACCCAAAGACCTAGGCCAAGCAATCTCGAACCAGTTTCAGGAACACGGCTTTTTGAGGGGAGCGGTTTCTCTGCCCAAAGGAAATCCTTCCGCTGATCTAATTTTTAACTTGCAGTTATTCTTTGTCCACTTTGAAATATCGATGCATGCTTCAACTGAAATTGAGAGATATTATTTATTCAGGTATCTTTTCTCTCGATTAAGGTGCCAAGCCATTTGATTTGCAAGTCCCGTTATTATTTTTTGCTGTTTTACGGGGAAACTGTAGCTTTGTTTTGAGTCGATAGCAAGTACGCCTTCTAGTGTTTTGTAAATCACCGGCATGGCAAGAAAACTTTTCAAGTTTTCTTTTTTCTTATAAAAGCATACTTTCGTTTGATTTTGTCCGATATGCTCATCAAGGAAAGCTTGTCTACTTTGTGCAACGAAACCTATAGGACCTTTTCCTAAGTTTATTTTTATTTTCGAGTCAAAGTTAGAACTTAGAGAAATATAATGACGCAGAACCAGAGTTTTTTCACCCTGATCTAATTGATAGAGAGCGACAGTAAATGCGTTACTTATGTTACCAGTTAGTTCAACGAGTTGGTCGAGTAGACTTGGAGTAGCTGTTTTAGAAAATGAAATAATAGATATAGGAATCGAATCGGGCCGACTGTTGGGTCGAAAGGAATACTCGGTTGGGTTCAACTCTATGTCAAACCCAAGCCAACGTAAGTAACTGTGGGCAACCTTTGCTTGTTCGTGTGAAATAGGCCATTGAAACTGCCAGTTCTGGCCCTTAATTATTTTGTGCATTGCCTGGCTTGCTTTACCTGAATCCATTCTGAACATTTTAGCCAAATGGGCTGTCGCAACGCTTACATCATCCCCGGCCCAGCCACTGAATCTCATATAAAAACTCATATCACAGTTCCTGATGGTCCTGAATTTTTCGGAGGACCTTGAGGTTAGTTTATTTTTAGTGTATCAGGTTGCAAAAACCTTATCACGATTTTCGAATTTCCCCAAAACCTTTCTAATCAATGTTTAAATTGGTTCCCGGTTTTTTTTATAATGCATATTGGTTATAAATTCTGCATCTATCTTGGGTATTAGTCCAAACTTTGAGTTATTCTGCATATTTTCTTTTAATGTGTGGTATGGGTTGACGTTCAGTGGAGTAGTTTCTAGTTCGAAAAACTTTTGTGTAATTTGGTCTCGCTTCAAAAGATGGAGAGAACTTTCTTCGATATCAAGAGTTTTACTCGTTTCTTCCAAAGCTTTGAAAGGTTCTTCTCCATCAGCTATTTTGCTTTGAATGGCCAGTTCAATTTTTTGCTTACGCTCCTTGTGGGTGGCATGTTCATAATCAGGTTGCGATAGAACCATGAAGTCGAGATGCGGCCAATAGTTATTAATGAAATCATCAAAGTCTACAGGTTCATTTTGGCTGAGGTGTATATCGCGGGCTTTTTCTGGGGATTCCTTTAGCAAACTATTGTATAAATTAATAATATTGTGAGCGGAATCGTAAAGCACCATTAGATGATAGGTATTCATTTTCTCGTGAGTGCGAAACGAATCCATCGCCTTAATCAGAATGACGAGTAAGCTGTGCATATCCACCATCTTAATGAAAGCAGCGGCCCATGGAAACCTTGTTTGGTACCAGTAGGGAATGTCCGATGGATACTCTTGTCGATTGGCATCAGTTGGAGGATGGTTATCGTTATCTATGTAGTTCAGGATGTCATCAAGTTCCTTGTAAGCCAGGTCAAGCCCTCCTCTCACGATAGTGTATGGGAATAAAGATCGTTGATAGCACATATATTTTTTGATTTCAGGGTCGTGGTTCTCGGTGCTGAGAATAAAATCTCTTTGGGAAATATCTTTGGCAAATATAAGCATTATAATTTTTTGAATTTTTCTAATTGTTTTTTAGAGTTTGTCCTTAAAGAATTGTTCTGAAAAATTTTTAAGTATGTTTTTCTTATCTTCTTCGCTCATGTCCGCAACAGTTTTTTCCAGGTCTTTAATCTGATCAGGGTCCATCTTTGACATGTAGGATTGAGCCATTTCCTTGAGAATTTCCGTGTTAAGTGGGTTTGTCTGGGATGAAACGTTTGTTTTGCTATAATTTTTTGAAGTTTTTGGTGGTTTACCGCTGGGTCGGAATTCAATAAAATTCCCTTGTATAGTTCCAATTATTTTGTCCCGAGCTAGGTTTTCAAGCACTTCTTTTAAGGCACAATCGTACTTTTTGCAATTTTCATGTATTACTTTGAAGGGTAAGCGTACACATTTTTCAGGAAAACCGTTTTTCTCAATACAGTATTTGATGCTGTCTTCGACAGCAGAGTGCTCAGACATAGAACCAATAAAAGAGAAGTAGATGTTTGTCAAAATTGACTGGATATAATTGTAGTATAATCCATCATCAGGGTCTCAAAAAAAATAACTGGCATGACGTTTTTTTGAAATCTATGCATGGTTTTTGGTGCAAAAGTAACTACATGAATGGTGAAATAACAATTAATCAATGGGTATAAAAAGAGTCACTAGGCCAACTTTGAAAAAAGAAAAGATGGGTGTAGGTCCACCTTTATCCCATGCAAAGTTGCGGGTGGCCATAGCTCAGATGAATTCCGTGGTAGGTAATTTTCAGCACAATGCGGACCGCATCGAAGAATTCCTTTTTGAGGCAGTTAAGCGTGATGCTGATTTGATTTTATTTCCAGAACTCGTGCTGACCGGATATCCACCAGAAGACCTGCTTCTCAAAAATGATTTCATAGAAAAAAACTACAGTACCTTGAAAACTGTTGCGGGAAGCGTGAAAGAGATAGTCGCTGTGATCGGCTATGTGGAGAGGGTAAAAAAGAAACTCTATAATTCTGCTGCTCTGGTTTATGGAGGCAAGGTGATGGGAAACTATAGAAAAATGGTTCTTCCAAATTATGGCGTCTTTGACGAGAAAAGGTATTTTACCGAAGGCCATGAGCCGGTTTGTTTGGTGTTAAATGGAGTGATGATTGGTTTGACTATCTGCGAAGACATATGGGAGGCGGATGGACCGGGGAAAAAAGTTTGTAGAGACGGGCGGGCAGACGTTCTAATTAATATTTCCTCATCGCCTTATTTTAAAGGTAAGGGAAAGAAAAGAGAAGAGATGATTAAGGAACGAGCTCAGCAGTATAAGGCCCACGTTATTTACGCTAACTTGGTCGGTGGTCAAGATGAGCTGGTTTTTGACGGCCACAGTCTTGTAAGTGCGCCCGATGGAACTTTGATCGCTAGAGGAAATTCATTTAAGGAAGAAATAATTTTCGTAGATTTAAAGATTCGTCCAAAGTTAAAAACAAGAAACTCAAAAAAGACTTCAAGCCCACCAATTAAAACCTACCACGTGCCAGCGAACATCGCTCGATCAAGCCCTCAGTCAGCTATCCTTACTCAAAAGGTACGAAAGATGGGATCAATGGAGGAGGTTTACCATGCCTTAGTTCTTGGTACTCGGGATTACATGAGTAAGAACGGGTTCGATAAAGCGACTATTGGTTTGAGTGGTGGAATTGATTCTGCACTCACTGCAGCGATAGCAGTGGATGCAATTGGATCGGCAAACGTAGTGGGTGTCAACATGCCCTCCCCTTATTCATCCCGCGGAAGTATAGACGACTCGCAAGCATTAGCGCAAAATTTGGGTATACGTATTATTTCTCTCCCAATAAAAGATGCTATGGACTCCTACAACAAAATTCTTTCAAAAATTTTTGAAGGTTTACCTTCTGATATTACAGAAGAAAATCTGCAAGCTAGAATCCGCGGTAACTTGATGATGGCTCTTTCCAACAAGATGGGCTGGTTGGTGTTGACAACCGGAAACAAAAGTGAGTTGAGCGTAGGTTATTGTACTTTGTACGGTGATATGGCAGGAGGGTTCGCAATTATTAAGGATGTTCCTAAAATATGGGTATACCAATTGTCGAGATGGATTAATAAGAAAACGGGTTATGAATTAATTCCAGAATCGATTCTCACCAAGGAGCCATCTGCAGAATTGCGTCCAGATCAAAAGGATACAGATTCCCTGCCGCCTTATTCATTATTAGACAAGGTTTTAGCCCGTTATGTTGAGGAAGATCGGAGCATTGAAGAACTAAAAGGGGTTGGGTTGCCAGTAAAATCAGTTAAAAAAATTGTTAAAATGGTAGACGCTAGTGAATATAAACGAAGGCAGGGTCCTCCAGGGATAAAGATTACGCCAAAGGCCTTTGGTAAAGACCGCCGTCTACCCATTACTAATTGCTACGAGCCGTAAATCAATATTATCTAACAAAGGAGACAAATTCAGCAAAGTAAAGAATTTCTTTTAAATTAATATGAGTAGATCCATATTGCCTTTGGTTTTTTAGAAGGGTATTTGGGGGTCTCGTTTTTGATTGAACGCAATTTAGGGGGAAAATATGAAAAAGAAAATCGGTGTAGTCCTTTCAGGTTGTGGTGTTTACGATGGGGCTGAGGTTCATGAATCAGTCATAATCCTGCTTGCCATTGATCGTTCGGGAGCTGAAGCAGTTTGCATGGCGCCAAATGTAGATCAAATGCATGTTATTAACCATCTCACAGGTGAAGAAGTTGCTGGAGAGAAACGAAACGTGTTAGTTGAAGCGGCACGCATTGCGCGTGGAAATATAAGAGACATTGGTACAGTAAAGGCGGATGATATTGATGCGTTGATCTTTCCCGGTGGGTTCGGCGCGGCAAAAAATTTATGTACTATGGCGATCAAAGGGGAAGACGCGGAAGTACACCCGGAAGTGAGTCGCCTTGTTAGAGATTTTCAGGCGAAGCAAAAACCACAAGCAGCTGTTTGTATTGCACCTGCAATGTACGCTAAAATTTTTGAAGGAGAATCGGCATCGCCAACCTTGACAATCGGTAATGATAAAGACTGGAGTCAGAAGATAGAAAACTTGGGAAGTAAACACCAGGATTGTTCGGTAAAAGAGATTGTGACGGATAAGGAAAACAAAATTATTACCTCACCCGCTTATATGCTTGGGCAAAGCATTTCCGAGGTGGCCGAGGGTATTGAAAAGACCGTCAAGGAACTAGTGGCAATGGCTTGATGAAAGTCGAGGACTGAATGCCTCCAAATTAATGAGTTATTTAGAACAGGGCATTGATTGTTCAAACCAAAGACCCATTTTTAAAAGGTTTGCTAGATTACCTTAGGAGCTATTTGCACCTTATTGGGGGCAACTGCCATTGCTTAGCCTAAGTCCCTATTTTGAAACTACTTGAGGGTTTTTTTAGGTCTAAAGGAAAATACTCTTTTATCCGAGAAGAAATACAAGGGCACTTGTCGAAACCCCTTCATTTTTAATGTAATATCAAGGGGTTGTTTTAGTCAGGAGACTACCCAAATTTTGCCAACCCTCTCCAAGCAAATACATGGCCTCTGAAGAAAAAAATCTTCTGATAACTGGTGGTGCTGGGTTCATTGGAAGCAATTTTATCAATTATATTCATAAAAAATATCCACATTATAGGATCCAGCTTCTCGATGCACTTACATATGCCGGAAATTTGGAGAATATAGTTGGTGGATTGCAATCGAATGGCCACTTCCAATTTTTCCATGGAAATGTAACCCATCCAGATATTGTTAATCGGTTAGTTGCTGATAGCGATATTGTGATCCACTTTGCGGCAGAATCACATGTCACCCGCTCGATCTATGATAATTCACTTTTTTTTGAAACAGATGTAATTGGTACCCAGGTACTAGCAAATGCAATTGTGAATTATCCAGTAGAACGTTTTATTCATATTTCTTCATCGGAGGTTTACGGCACGGCTTTAAGTGCTCCAATGACTGAGGACCATCCGTTAAACCCGATGAGCCCTTACGCAGCAGCAAAGGCAGGAGCAGATCGTCTGGTTTATTCGTATGTGCATACCTATGGGCTTCCTGCTGTAATTGTAAGACCATTTAATAATTACGGCCCATTTCAGCATTTAGAAAAAGCAATTCCCAACTTCATTACCAGTGCGCTTAACGATCAACCATTAACAGTGCATGGCGAGGGTAGGAGTTCACGTGATTGGATGTTTGTGGAGGATACATGCGAGGGGCTAGACCTCATTATGCATGCCGATATTAGTAATGTTGTTGGGGAAGCGATAAATCTAGGCACAGGTGTAGATACTGACATTCTCACTATAGCGAAGAAGGTTTTAAATATTCTAGACAAACCTCAAAGTTTGATAGAACACATTGAAGACAGACCGGGTCAAGTTTCACGACATATTTCATCGACTGATAAGTCAAGTAAATTGTTCGGTTGGTCAGCCAAAACTAATTTAGACGATGGACTTCAGCGTACAATAGAGTTTTATAAAAACAATAAAAAATGGTGGGAAAAATTCTTGTGGATGAAAGAACTTTGGGGACAAAAATAAGCGAAGGCCGGTCCGTGGCCTGTCGGATAAATCGTTTGGTAGTTTTGCAACCGTCTTACCTGCCATGGATTGGTTACTTTGAACAGATGGCACGTGCGGATCAATTTGTTTTTCTTGACAACGTTCAATTCACTCGACGTGACTGGAGAAACCGTAATAAAATTCGTACTAGAGATGGATGGGCTTGGTTGACAGTTCCTGTTATGCAAAAAAACCGTTATACGCAAATTCTCAAGGAGACTCGTATAGATAATTCCACTAATTGGAATAAAAAACATTGTCAAGCAATCAAGCTTAATTATTCACGCTCCCCATTTTTTGAAATGTACTATCCATATTTTGATTCTATTTATCGAAAACGATGGGAGTTTCTAATTGATTTGTGTTACGACACAATTTGGTATCTTAGAGAGGTTCTAAATATAAATGGTCCAACTTTCAAGTCGTCCGACCTTCCGATCGAGGGAAAAAAGGCCGGGCTCATTTTAAATATTTGCCGTGAGATGAGGGCAACACACTACTTTACTGGCAATTTAGCCCGCAACTATTTATCCGGGAAAGATTTTCGCCGTGAAGAAATTGAGTTGGAATACCAGGAGTATGATTGCTCCGAGTACCCCCAACGTTACCCGGGGTTTGTATCAAACTTGTCGTTGATTGACCTTTTGTTTAATATTGGGGATGAAAGTCGTAACTTCATAAGAAATTCGATAACTAAATACATCTGAATGGGAAGTTTATTTACATTCAAAAGCCTGCAAAAAGTACTACCTCGATTGTATTCTTTTTTGCCTTACTATCTTGATCCAGGTCGGGCTTTTCCTCCGGCGCACGTTTTTTTTGAGGTAACTTATCGATGCAACCTCCGCTGTGAAATGTGCCATTTTCTTGAGATCATTGAAGACACCGAAAATAACAAGACGTATAAGAATGAACTATCAACAGAGCAAATAAAGAATGCGATTCAATCACTGCCTCGGTCTACCCTGATTACCTTTACTGGTGGGGAGGCATTTATGAAGACCGACTTTATGGATATATTGGAATACGCAGTCAAAGACCACAAGGTGCATATTATTACAAATGGAATATCCTTATCTGAGAACGTGGTGACAAAGTTAGTTGATCTTCGCATACGTTCTTTATTTAGTTCAGGGTTGCTGTATATGGGAGTTTCGCTTGAAGGACGTGAAGATTTTCATGACAAAGTGACCTTGGTTCCAGGTTCTTATAAAAAGACACGCGCTGGATTGGAGCGTCTTGTCGATCAACGAAAAACTTTTGGCGGGAAATATCCACTGATCCACTTGACTTGTGTTATTAGTTCGGGAAACGTAATGGATCTAGTGCCACTTTATGACTATGCTGAGGAATTAGGAATTGATGTCTGTAATTTTGTTCTGCAAAATCCAGCCACCTATTGGCATGCCAAAGATTACGATCAGGATGATCACCTGTTGAAAAAAACTCCAACTATCGATGAGATCGATCCAGAAGCTTTAAAAAATCAATTGGACTTATTGGCAATAAAAGGAAAAGATTATTCCACTCAACTACGTTTTTCGCCGAACTATATAACGACAGACGAAATCATCCGATACTATTCAAACAAAAGTTCCTATAAGAATTATCGTTGCTACACTCCATGGACTAAGATGGCGTTTTCTGCATATGGAGATGTTTTTAGTTGCCCTCATTATAGATTAGGCAGTTTTGGTAATAAAGGCGATGTTTCTCCCTGGAATGCAGAAAGATCTCGCGAATTTCGTGAGCGCATTAAAAATGAAAAAATATTTCCAGGCTGCCTGGGCTGTTGTCAGTCTGAATACATTGGACCAGAAAACTAGGGGTTAGATAAAATGAGAGTTTTGCTATTGAGACCTGCAGCTGAAAAAAAATCGATGGCCCGTGTCCTGCCACTTGGCTTACTGGCGATAGGTTCTGTTTTGAAAAGAGCTGGACACCAGGTAAAAATTCTTGACCTGAGAATTTCCAACTCGCCTGATGAAGAGTTAATTTGTGTTATGGAGTCATTTAATCCCCAAGTGGTTGGCATAGGAGTTATGACCATTGAGTGTAAATATGGATTCATAGATGCCGCCAAGGTGAAAGAAATTAATCCGGAGGTAAAAGTTATTTTTGGTGGGCCTCATTGTTCCCATGAGCCAAAATTCATACTTAACGATCCAAATGTAGACTTAATGGTAAGTGGCGAAGGTGACCTTACCATCGTGGAATTAATTGACGCATTGGAAGTTGGGAAAGATATTACAGAAATTCCTGGTATCGCCTACAAAAAAGAAGGCGCCTATATTCGCACTGAAGAGCGTCCGGTCATTCGCGATCTTGATAAATTTAATCAGGAATATGATTTAATCGATTTAGAGCGATATTTTAACTTTCAGTCCTCTATGGACTTTTTTCCTGTTTTTCGAAATAAAAAGTTTGTTCCTCTGGTAACTTCAAGGGGATGCCCATTTAAGTGCACCTACTGCCATGATATTTTTGATAAATCCATTCAATATCGTTCACCGGAGGTAGTGGTTGATGAAATAGAATACCTGTTCAAGACATATGGTATCCGAGAGTTTCACATCGTGGATGATGTTTTTAACGTAAACATGAAAAGAGCAAAAATCGTTTTGGATGCCATCATTCGTCGTAATTTAAATATTCATATATCTTTCCCAAATGGACTACGCGCTGATTTTTTTGATGACGATTTGATCGATAAAATGAAGAGGGCGGGAGTGTATAGGCTAGCGTTAGGAATAGAGTCGGGTTCCCAGCGAATTCAAGACATGATTAAGAAGGATTTAGATATAAATATTTTATATAAAGTTGTTGAAAAGCTTACGTGTGCTCGCATGAGTGTTCATGGATTTTTCATGTTGGGATTTCCATCCGAAACACAGAAGGAGATGAGAGAGACAATAGACTTTGCATGTAATCTTGGTTTAACTACGGCTAATTTTTCTCTTGTTATTCCAAATCCAGGAACAGATTTAAGGCAGACATTTATTGAATCGAGGGAAAGTAACTTTGAAGATTTTTCTGAGTATACTTTTGATGCTGCATCTTGTAATGCAAGTGAGGTCGAGGGAGATGATTTAATCAAGCTCAAACGAGAGGCGAACCGCAGATTTTATTTGAGTGTCCAAAGGTTTAGGCACGTGCTCCGTGCGGTGGAACCTAAATGGATACTGCGGTCTATGATAAATACTCCATTAGCGCTATTGTGGCGAAACGCTATCGCTCCAACTAACGCGCCGACTCAAAATTAGGATTGTAAATAATATTTAGATTATCGTTTTTGGCATCTTATGCTCGACCTTTCGCAGAAGACACAAGATTTACTCGTTATGGTTAGTCCTTAACAAACTCGGGTTGCATATCTGGTCCGATTGAATAATTTCTTTATGGGTGATTCCTTACAAGTTTCCGTAGTCATTCCAGTGTTTAACGAAGAACTCGTTTTGCGTAAATTTTATTCACGCTTGAAGAAAGAGGCGGAAGGATGGAATAAATCGTATGAATTGCTTTTTGTGGATGATGGAAGTACAGACAGGTCGTTTGATCTAATCTGTGAATGGAAAAAGACAGATTCGAATTTACGTGTTATAAAATTTACTAGAAATTTTGGTCAGCAAGCTGCTGTTCTCGCTGGGTTCCGACAAAGTAAGGGTGATATTGTTGTGCAAATTGATGCGGATCTGCAAAATCCTCCGGAAGAAATCAACCGGTTATTGAATGCTTTCACTGATGAAATTGACCTTGTTGTAACAATTCCACGCAAACGTCGGGGTAGTTTGCTACGAGTCATGGGGTCAAAGATCCTATACAATTTAGCGCAGATGTTATTTGGCAATCGATTTACTTTAAACTTGAGTTCTTTCCGTGCAATGCGTCGAAGCGTAATTGAAAAAATTGATCAATGCCAAGACCGATCCCGATATATGGCGGTATTGATGAGTTGGATGGCAGTTCCCACCAAGCACGTGGAAGTTGACCATCATTTAAGAAAAACCGGAAAAACAAAATACGGGTTTCTTCCGTTAATTCGATTAACCTGGGATTTGATTACAGGCTATTCCAATTTTCCGTTAAGATTGGTTACTTACTTGGGTTTGTTTGGTGCGAGTGTGGGTTTTGCCATAATGATGTTTCTTTTATATCAACGCTTAGTCGCGGGAATTTTGATTGAAGGATTTGTTGTGTTGTCTGCCGTATTTTCTTTTTTCGCCGGGGTTCAATTGTTGTCGATTGGTTTTCTTGGTGAATATCTTGGGCGCGTTCATTTGCAAATACAGAATCGGCCTGATTACATTGTTCATAAGGTAATTGAATGATGGAAGTAAAAAAATTGACATCTTTAATTATAGAACCAACAAATACTTGCAACCTGCGTTGTACTTTTTGTTTTGTAACGGAAGGTATGACGCGTGAAGATGGATTTATGGATTTTGATTTATTTAAAAAAGTAATCGACGATTGTCCAGGGTTAGAACACTTGTGTATGCATAATTGGGGTGAGCCGCTTTTGCATAAAAATATTTTTAAAATGATTGATTATGCCAAGAATAAAGGGGTTCGCTATGTAGTAATGAACACTAATGGAACATTGTTAACCGATAAAATGATTGATCGAATAGTAAGCAGTAAGCTTGATATTATTCGTTTTTCAATCGATGGTTCTGCGGAAACTTTCAACCGAATTCGAGGAGTTGAACTAGAAAACATTAAGCATAATATTCTTAAACTTAAAAAAGCCAAAGAGGCAAAACGGCGTGAGCTTGGCATGGGTGTAGTATTTACTGTGGAGGAAGATACGGAAAAGGATGCGGAAGATTATATCGTCTACTGGGAAAGCATTGTCGATCATGTTCGTTTACAACCAAAACTTATCAGAAGCCCCCGAACGGAAGTTTGCCCAGAACCTTTCGGAAAAGACTATGGAAAATTAGTTGTATTGTGGGATGGCAGGGTAATACCCTGCTGTGTTGATTACAATGCTGAACTTACTATTGGAAATGTCTGGGACGATACAATTCCTAATTTGTGGAAAAATAAAAATATGACTCGACTTCGTGAGCAGCACCTTTCAGGAAAATTCCCAGATACCTGCGCTGATTGTAACGAATGTGAAAGTACTAAAGCGGAGAAACGATTTTTCATTAATGCTATGGCTAAATAATTGATGATTATGATCACTTCAGAATCCGTGCTGATAAAAAAAAAGGTTATTGAAGAAAATATCCGAGTCCATGCGCTGGAAGATAGA
>Ga0315336_1002828_pt1 | contig 25071 bp, 24 predicted proteins | sample ASW5metaG_FD_204512 | JGI IMG/M metagenome (GOLD analysis project Ga0315336, IMG submission 204512) | Ammonia-oxidizing marine archaeal communities from Monterey Bay, California, United States - ASW #5 | ecosystem: Environmental > Aquatic > Marine > Intertidal zone | place: USA: California... | reverse complement strand
GGAAAATACGAGGTGAGCCTGTGCGCCAGCGGCCAAGAGGCGCTCGACACGGTGGCCTTGTTCAGACCTCAGCTGGTCTTGCTCGACGTGATGATGCCCGAGATGAGCGGCCCGCAGACCTTGGAGCGGTTGCGCGCGCTCGATGAGATGCGGGGCGTGCCGGTGGTGTTTCTGACCGCCAAGGCCATGAGCGACGAAGTGGAGTCGCTGCTCAAGCATGGCGCCACCGGCATCATCGTCAAACCCTTCAATTCGGTCTCCTTGCCCAAGGACATTCGCATTTTCTGGGAGCATGGCCGTGGCGTCGCCCCCTGAGGGTCTCGATCTCGAGCAGGCCGCACGGTTCGATCTGATCCGGCGCCGGTTCGTGGCCGGCCTGGCCAGGCGCCAGCTTGAAATCGAAGCGGCGCCTGGCGCCATCGAACTCCAGGCTGCGCTGCACCGGCTGGCCGGCGTGGCCGGTGGTTTCGACTGCGCGGAGCTCGGCGAGATCGCGCGCCAGGCCTTGCAGGCGTCGCAGTCCCAGGACGCGGGCGCGCTGGCCGCGACCTTGGCGCTGCTCAAAGCGGAAATTGACCGCCTGTTGACTCAGTCCTAGGGGACCAGCGCCGCGAACCCGAGATTGCCACAATTCCATCACATTTGTCGGCGTCGGCGGGGCTCTAATAGTCGCCGAGTCGACCCACATCAGGCGTCGTCATGGAGAAATAAATGGACTTGCAAAGTGAGATTCAAGGTGGTGATGTTCTCGTCATCCAGTACCAGGGAGAGCACCTGGACGCCAGCAATGTGCGCGAGTTTCGCGACAATATGAAAGAGCTGATGAAGGACCAGACCAAGGTGGTGTTGGACATGTCGCAACTGAAGTTTGTCGACAGTTCGGGACTGGGCGCGTTGATTTCCTGTCTGCGTGACGCGAACGGTCGAAAGGGCGATTTCCGTCTGGGCGCCATGTCGCGTTCGGTGCTCGCCTTGTTCGAACTGATGCGCATGCACCGCGTGTTCAGCATTCACGACACGGTGGAAGGCGCTGTCGACTCGTTTGGTTGACGACGCCCGCAGCCCGACAAATACCGAGCGGGCGTCACCCCGCAAGCCGAAGTTTCTCATGCGAAGCGCGCGTGCGGAATTCAGGCGCCACCCACGCAGAGCGAGAACCTAGCATGGTTGATTTCAACCGAGACGTCCACTGCCTGATGGGGCTGCCCTTCGATGCGGTCAGTGTGCCACAGGCCGCAGCGCGCCTGAATCACGCCTATGCCACGGGAGAGCGCTGCTTCATGTCGACGCCCAACCTCAACTTCGTGATCGCCAGCCTGCGCAACAAGCTGTTTCGCGAGTCGGTGTGCCGCAGCGACTTGAGCCTGGCAGACGGCATGCCGCTTGTCTGGGTGGCGAAACTGCTTGGCGTGCCGGTGCGCGAGCGCGTCAGCGGTTCGGGTCTTTTCGAATTCCTGCGGGCGCAATCGCCCGCACGCTGGAACATCTTCTTCTTCGGCGGCCCGCGCGGGATCGGCCAGGAAGCCTGTCTGGCCGTCGGTGGCGAGGACTCGGCGATGCGCGCCAGCGGCTACATCTACCCGGGTTTTGGCAGCGTCGAGCAAATGAGCCGGCCTGACCTGATCGATTGCATTAACGACAGCCGCTCCGACATGCTGGTCGTCTCGCTTGGCGCGGCCAAGGGTCAGGAGTGGATCTGCCGCAACCTGGACCAGTTGAACACACCCGTCGTCAGTCACCTGGGCGCGGTCATCAATTTCGTCGCCGGCACGGTGCGCCGTGCGCCGGCCTGGATGCAGCGCAGCGGACTCGAGTGGCTCTGGCGCATCAAGGAGGAGCCCGGCCTGGCGCGCCGCTATCTTGACGACGGCCTGGCATTCATGCGCCTGATCATGACCCAGGTCATCCCTCTGGCTTTGTGGCAGCGAATTGCCGTCGTGCCCGAGTCCGAGTTTCGACGCGCCGAGGTGCGCCATCCCCGGGGCGTCGACAGCAGCCATGCGGTCCTGGAGGGAGCGTGGCGACTGGGCAATCTGGATCCGGTGCGGAGCGAATTCACGCGACTGCTGGCGCGCGGCCAAGATGTCACGCTCGCCATGAGCGGTACCAGCGGAATCGACAGCGCCTTCGTCGGCTCCTTGCTGCTGCTCGATCAGGCCTTGACCAGTGCCGGCAGGCGCCTGCGCCTGGAAGGTCTGAGCCCGGGCCTGCAGCGCCTGCTGCGCCTGCACGGTGTGGCTCACCTGAGCGTCGGATGATGAATCGTGACGTCCAGTCACTGCGCGGTTTCGCATGCCTTCTGCTGGTGCTTTATCACGTGGCTGGATCGACGCCGGCGCAGGGCCTGCATATCAGCGACGGTCTGCTGCGGCTGCTGACGGACGGTCTCGCCACGGTGCGCATGCCGCTGTTCGCCCTGATCGCCGGCGCCTTGTATGGCTGGCGTCCCGGCATGGACGTGGCAAAGCTGGGCGACAAGTTCAGGCGCCTGATCGTGCCGATGCTGATCGTCAGCACTGTTTTCGCCTTGGTACAGGCCTGGGTGCCCGCCGCCAACAGCGAAGTCCAGGACTGGCACCTGCTGCATATATTGCCGGTCGCTCACTACTGGTTCCTCGAATCGCTGTTCCTCGTCTTTTGCGTGATGACGCTGGTCGATTGGGTGCGTGGGCTGGCCAGCGTCAATCGCTGGGCCTGCGTGTTTGGCGCGAGCATTGCGCTGTACCTCACGCACCCGGGCGAAAACTGGTTCGGCTTCATGGGCATGATCTATCTGCTGCCCTATTTCCTGGCCGGCTTCGCCCTGACCCGCTTCGGATTCGGGACAATGGCCCTGGCGCCTCGCCTGGCGCCGGTGATGATCGTCTGCGCGCTGGCCGTCATCGCAATATGGGAGCCACCAAGCGTGGATACGAACCGCTTCAGCCTGGCCATGCTCGGCATCGGACTGCTGTTCAGCGCCGCGCTGTGGATCCGACCGGTGCGAGCCCGCTGGCTAGCTCGCATCGGCGACTACTCGTTTGCGATCTTCCTGTTTCACGTGTTCTTCACCGCCGCCACTCGAATCCTGCTGAATCGGCTCGGCGTCCAGGAGGTTGGCATGCATGTCGTTCTCGGGCTCGCCTGCGGAGTGATCGGCCCGGTTCTCGTGCACCTGCTGATTGTTCGCTCGCGCGTAATGCGCGCTTTGCTGCTGGGCATGTACAGGAAGCCCACCGTCGGGCGCGAGCCGAGAGCGCCCGGTTCACTTTCACAGGCCTGAGCCGGCCAGTGCATGAAGCGCCACCGAGTTGCCGATGACAAGCTTGAATGAGCACGCCGACATGACACCCATGAACCCGATCTGGAGTCATCCGCAAGCGCTGGATACAAGCCAGTGGATCGCCATGCTCGGTCTGGCCGTGGCCGTGCTGTGCATCGTCGCGGACCAATACGCGTTGAGCGCCAACCCGCGGCCCGTCGTGAACAACAGGCTGTGGCGCTGGTGTGCCGCCTTGCTGCTGCTGCTGGCGCTCGCCGACTGGCTGCACGCGGAATACACCCTCGTCGACTGGCTGCGCGACACTGCCCGGGGCGAAGGCTGGTACGCTCTGCGGCGTCCGGCCCAGTTGCTGATCTTGGCCTTGGCACTGCCCGTCGTCATATTGGCGAATTTGCGCCTGCTTCGACTTGTTTCGTGCGGCCATTCGGCATCGGCACAAAAGACCGCGATTTTCGGTATGTCGCTGCTGCTGGCGTTGCTGAGTCTGCGACTCGTTTCCTTGCACTACACCGATCAACTGCTCAATGCGCACCTGCTTGGCGCCAGCGTCGGCCGCTGGCTCGGCCTGGCGGCGCGAGCGCTGATCGCAGTGGGTGCAGCGCGCCACTTGGCGCACACCTATACCTATCGATCGTGAGAGTCGACCATGTTTGAACATATCCGAGCCGACTTCGACGCCCATGGTCGTAGCTGGGGCGCACAGGGATTCTGGGCCATGCTGGTGTATCGATTCGGCCGCTGGCGCTACGCGCTGCGGCCGGCCTTGCTGCGCAAGCTGTTCTCGCTGGTCTATCACGTTCTCTACAAGCTGGTGCAGATCGTCACCGGCATCGAACTGCCTTGCGAAGTCCCGGTCGGTCGCGGTTTCGTGATCGAACATTCGGGCGGCATCGTGGTTAGCGGATTCGCAAGCTTTGGCAATGACTGCCGCCTTCGCAATGGCGTCGTGATCGGGCTGTCCCACGTCGACGAACCTTGCGCGCCGCGCTTTGGCGACGATGTCGACGTCGGTGCGGGCGCCAAGATCCTTGGCGACATCCGCGTCGGCAACCATGTGCGCATCGGCGCCAACGCAGTGGTGATCACCCACGTACCCGACAACTGTATCGCGGTCGGCGTACCTGCCGTGATCAAGCCGCGTCGGCGCTGATCGTGCGCGTGCCGGCTGGCTATTCCGACTTGCGTTTGGTGCGCACCCAGCCCGAGCGCCGGCGCAGCGCGTAGGTGACGTAGACCGGGAGCTTCCACAGCGCATAGAGCGGCGTCGTCAGCAGTTCGCGCGCGCTCAGCAGATGCTGGCCATGGCGAAACCAGGCCAGCAGCACCGCCCATATGAGCGCCAGCGCGCCCAGCGCCAACACCGCGCAGGCGGGAATGAACCAGGACGACGCCAGGCTGGCCCCGATTGCCAGCGCGAAGGCAAGACCCAGCGTCAGCACGTAGAGCGCCAGCGGCGGAATCAGCAGATCCAGCGCCAGCACCCCCAGCGCCGAGCTGCGCGTGCGCAGCCCGGCCCCCAACAGGCGTGGCAACTCCTCGCGCAATGTCGTCAAATGGCCATGCTCCCAGCGCGATTTCTGTACCCTCGCGACTTGCGCATCTTCGGGAAAAGCGCTGCTGACCTCGGCGTCGAGGTAGAAATGCGCCGGATGACCGCTCAGGGCCAGGTCGACGCCGAGCTTCATATCCTCTGCCAGGTGGCCAGTGGCGAGCTGTGCGCTGGACATCAGCGTCCAGGGCAGGGCCATGCCGGTTCCCATCAGATGACAAGCGCCGCCAAGGCGGTAGGCGCCGAGCGGCCGCACGAGATTCTTCACGACCATCGCGAATTCGAGAATCCTGAGCCGCACGCCCGCACCCGGCGCGGCATGCATCAGGTTGAGCATCTGCACCGGGCGAGCCGTCTCGGCGCAGCGGGACGCGACCCGCGCCACCGCATCGGCCGTCACGGTGCAGTCGGCGTCCACAACCATTACCACGTCGGGGGGGTCGGTCCTCAGAAAATCGACCCCGCAGGCCAGCGCATAGCCCTTGCCGCGCAAGTCGGGGCGATGCCGCTCTATCACTTGGGCGCCGGCGTCACGGGCCAGCGCGGCCGTGTCATCCGAGCAGTTGTCGGCGATGACCACCAGTCGGTCACCCGAGCGCATCTGCGGCAACAGGCAAGCGATGGTGGGCAGCACATTGCGCGATTCGTTATGTGCGGGCACCAGCACGGCCGCCCGTAAACCGGGGCTGCCAGTCGGGTGCGCCTCGGCGCTTGACGGACGGCGCCCTGCGCGCAAAGTCAGCACGAGCAAGGCCCAGGCCGGCACCGATAGCGCAAGCGCGACGGCGGCCAGGCCGATGCTCAATCCCTGCATGGCACCTTGCACGGCCGCATCGGACACAGTTCTGCATCACTGTTCATGTTGAAATCGGGTGTAATCATTGGGCGTGCAGGCATGGCATGGCCTGAGTTGAACCCCATTTAAGGTTATACATGGAAATCAATCCCCCGACAGGCCGCGGCCTTCGTCCCTTCCTCAGCTGGAAGCGGCACGGGCGTGCGAGCGCCTTGGTGGCCTTGCTCGTCGTCCTGCTCGGCTTGCCAATGGTCTGGATCAAGGGTACGAGCTATTACATTGCCGAGGCGGTCTTTCAGGTCGCTCCAAACTACCAGAAGAACCTGTCGGCCGACAAGGAGGTCGAGTTCCAATCGAACTCGCAGTACCGTCAGTTCGTCAACCACCTGTCGCGCTCGGTGCTGCGTTACGACGTGCTCGAGCGCGCGCTGGCGCGGCTCAAGGTCGCGGGCATCAAACCATGCTTGCCGCCCGAAAGCGACCGCAAGTGCATCGAGCGTCTGCAGCGCACCGTCTATGTCTATGCTGTCGCCGACAGTTATATGGTGCGGGTCGGCTTGCACTCCACCGAGCGCCAGCATCTGGACGATATCGTCAACGCGATCATGGATTCGTTTCTGGAAACCACGCGCAAGGAACAGATCTACGGATCCGATGAACGCAGCCTCGCGCTGCAAAAACACAGCAAGGCGATCAACGCCGAGATCAGCGGCTTCGAGCAGCAGCGGGTCGAGCTTGCGGGCTTGCTGGGTCTGACGACCTTTGGGGAAAACACCAACAACCCGTACGACAGAACGCTTGCGCAGGCGCGCGAGAAGCTCGCGCTCGCCCAGATCGAAAGAAACCATGCACAGGCCACGTTCGACGCCTTCTCGGCGCGGGGCGAGATGCCGGTTTCGGTCGGCCGCTCGATCCTGGAAATGCGGCTGCAGGACACCGGCATGCAAGCCTTGCGCGATGAGGTGGTAAAGCGCTCGGAGGAACTTGGGCGCACGATTGCAGGTCTGACGGAGCTTCATCCGGCGTACCAACCCGCCGCCACCGAGAAGGCCGAAATCAATGCCCAACTTCAGGCGCGCGAAGTCGAATTCGACAAAGCCTCGCTGCAAGCCATCCGTGCGCGATTACTGGCTTCGGTGATGCAGACGCGCCAGGTCGAGAAGGAACTGCGCGCGCGGGTGCAGGACATTGAGGCGCAAGCCACCACCTTTGCCGGCAATTTTCGCGAGGCCATGCGTCTGACTAGCGAGATCCGCAAGCGCGAGGTGGATGTCGACGAAGTGCGCAACCGCCTCAACTTCATGAACACCGAGCGCAATGCGATCGGCTTTGTGCGTCCGATTACGCGCGCGCTTCCGGCCGAGACGCCGATGGGCACCGGCAAGACGCGACTGCTGCTGGTGCTTCTCGCCGCTGCGGCGGCACTGGCCGTGACCTTGCCGATGGTGATCGACAAACTGGACCGGCGCATCCTGACCGTCGGGGACGCGGAGCGCGCCCTGAACATCGCTTCGGCCGCCTGGCTGGTGGCCGTCGGCGACGAGTCGACGCGCATTCTGGCGCGCGATCAGTTCCGGCGTTTTGCCTCGACGCTGCTGCGCAATCACGCGCGCGGCGCGCGCGGCGCCTTCGGCTTCAGTTCGGTCAAGGTCGGAGGTGGCGCGACCGCCGTCATCCTGGAGCTGGCGCGGTCCCTGCAGCAGCTCGGATCGCGCGTGCTGGTAGTCGACGCCAACTCGCTGGCGGCGGACTCTCCGATGGGTTCGTTGCATGCCGGCCTGAGCGAGTTGCTCGCCGGCAATGCCGACTTTGATGAGGTGATCGACCCGCAGGAGCAACTCGGTGTCACGATCGACGTGGTGCCTTTTGGCTCGTTGCGCGACACCGGCATCCAGCGACTCGACGTGCTGAAGACGGCGCTTGAACAGTGGTCGCAGCGCTACGACATCGTGCTGCTCGACCTGCCGCCCATTCTTCCCAGCGCCGATGCTGAACTGCTGATCGACGCGATCGGCCAGGTGTTCCTGGTCGTCGAGGCCGAGATCAGGACCAAGGGCGAAGTGGCACGCGCCAGGGCCCAGCTCGAGAAACTGGCACCCGACGCGGTCGGCCTGGTCGTCAACAAGGTGCCGCTGGAAGCCGGCGACAGCGGGCTCAGAGCCCAACTGGTCGAAACCATCACGCATGAATCCTTCCAGACCTTCATGAGCATGTCCTGGCTGAGGCTTCAAGTCCAGTTGCTGGCCTTGCGTTGGCAGCGCTTGCGCTCGGCATCGCGCCATTGACCGTGATGTCGAGACAGACCGGCTGAGCGGCCGCTGTCAGTGCGGCACGGTGCGCTCGATGACCGCCAGCAGCCGTTGCGTTGCGTCGCGCCACGAATAGCCGTGCGCGGTCTGGTGCGCAAGCGCAGACTGGTCTTGCCACGCTGCCTCGTCCTGGTTGCACAGATTCACGATGGCATCTGCCATCTGCTGCGGCGACTCCTTGTCCACCAGCACGCCACCGCCGCCGGCGATCAGTTCGGGGGCGGCGCCTATCGGCACGGCGATGACGGGCGTGCGGCAGGCCATGGCCTCCAGAATCGGCAGCCCGAAGCTGTCCAGCCGCGAGCCGAACAGCCAGGCGTCGCAGGCCGAGTAATGCGCGCGCAAGGTGTCTTGAGCCGGGCAATGGAAGAACGCCGTACCCTCGGGCAGCGGTAGAGCCCCAGACGGCTTGTCGGTGCCGAAAGCCAGCACCTCGAGCCCGGGCAAACGTCTTCTTGCCAGCACGCAAGCCTGGGCGCAGATGTCGGCACCCTTGATCGAGGCCAGAGCATAGATGAAGCCGACCCTGGGCACTGCATTGCGCGCGCGCGCCGGGGCATTGAACTGCTGCAGGTCGACGGCGTTCGGGACCAGTCCCATACCCAGTGGCCCCAGCTCGGCCTCGATACTTCGCTTGAGGTCGCTCGAGATGGCGATCTTCACATTGGGCAGTCGCAGCGCCGCGTGCACCTTTGGCACATACTTGGCGCCGAACCAGACTTCGTAGCCCTGGATCAGGTGCACCTTGAGGCCTTTGGCCGCCGGCATGGCATCCATCCAGACGGCGGTTTCCCACCAGGTGGCGACGATTACGTCGGCATCGGGAACATCATCGGGCCCGATCGGCCCCGGGCGTGCCATTACCTTGTGCGGTACGCCCGAGAGTGCAATATGCCCCGGCGGCGCCGCGGCGGCTGCGCCGGACAAGCTGCGCAGGCGCTCACGCCAGCCGGGCGCATTGGACGCGCAAGTGACGACGAGCACCTGATGCCCGAGCGCCACCAGTTCGCGCGCGTAGACGGCCACCACGCGGGTTCCCCCGGTGAGGTTGTCGCTTGGAAGCATGAAGGTGAATCGCATCTGATGGCTAGGGTTGATTGCGACCGACGGCGGTCATTAAAGGTCGAATATCGGACGTGGCGGCGTCAGCCTGCCAGGCCATGCCCGATTGCCCTCACGATCAGCTTGTCGACCGTCCAGCCTGCCATCATGCCAGCCGCCAGCGACAGCGGCCAGACGCTCTCGGAATGGCGGTGCAGCAGACCCTCACGGTACTTGAACGTGAGGGCGGCCGGCCAGCCTGCGAACTGGCTGAGCAGCACGGCCAGGACGGCGCCATGTTCGCCGCCCCAGGCATAGCCCAGCGGGATCGAGACGACCAGACTGACGGCACGCAAGCCATTGGCGGCGCTGACCCAGGCCGGCTTGCCGCGCGCAAACATCATCTGCTCGAGTACCTGAAAGCGGATCGCCAGCAAGCCCAGTCCGAGGATCTGCAGCATCCAGCCGGCATCGGCATAGCGCGCGTCGTACAGCAGGTGCACGACCCAAGCACCGGCCGTGAAGCACAAGCCGGCAATGAAGCCGAGGATGGCGTCTGCCAGCCGCTGCACGCGCTCGTACACGCGAGCGGCTTCGACAGCGCCGGCGCGCAATGCCTCGCTCAGGCTCGGAAACACCAGGTGCGCATTGAGATTGCTGACCAGTCCCGTTATGGCGGCCAGCAGCAGCGCGGCGATCGAGAACACTCCGAACGAAGCCGCCGGCAGCGTGCCGCCAAGCAATAGCTTTTCGCCGTGGCCCGCCGCGAAGCCGATGACCGACGACAAAAAGATCCACTTGCCGAAGCCCACGATCTCGAGGGCACAGCTGTGGTCCCAGCGCGGTCGTACCGGTGTGCCCGGCAGTATCCAGTGGCTCAACAGCGTGCGCGTCGAGGTGGCTGCGAGTGTGCCCGCCACCAGGCTCCAGACCGAGCGCGTCGCGTAGGCGAGTGAGACGGTCACCAGCAAACCGGCCAACTGCGATATCAGCTCGAGTCGCGCGAGCAGCCTGGTGTGCAGCTCGCGCTGCGCTGTCGCCAGGTGCATCGATTCGGCACCCTGCAGCAGGGCGCTGATGGAAAAGACGGCCATCATCCAGGGCAGCCTGGGGTCGGAATATACGGTGCCCGACCCAAACGGCGCGTGCAGGGCAGACCAGTGAAGACCCCATGCCAAGGCCAGTACGATGAGGGCCAGCAGCGTGCCGCGCGCGAGCTGGACGCTCATTGCCGTGCCCAGGAAGAGCGCTTCTTTGCCGCGCGGGCTCTTCACCACGCTTTGCCAAACGCCCAAGTCCGAGAACATCACCAGCGCAAAATACATAGTCTGCACCGCAGCCACCAGTCCGAACGCCTCCGGCAACAGCAGCCGGGTCAGGATCAGGCTGCTCGTCAGGCGCAAGAGCTGCGAGGCCATATTGCTGCCTAGCAGCCAGGCGCCGGCGCGCAGCATGCGTTTTCCAAGAGTAGGGGCGAGGGCCATAGTGTCTGCGGTTGTCATGGCTCGGGCATGCGCTGCGAGCTAAGGCTCACCAGGGGCGCAGCGGGCTGCTCTGGCCGGCGTGTGTTTCGTGCCAGGCTTGGCGCAGTTGCGCGCAGTGCTGCGCCAGGTCTGCCGACTTGGCGGCTTGGCCGCGCCAGCTCGAACGCATCTGGCGCAGTCGACTCCAGCCCCATTCGATCAGATGCAGACCTGCGGTGGCCAGCAGGCCATGGTGTTTGCGGTAATAGAGCAGGGCGCTGCGCATGCGCCAGCTTTCCAGTTGCGAACCGGCGCTGGAGACGCGGGCATGTTGCACCATCTTGGCGGATGCGCCGCCGATATGCGTGGCTTTGAGGCTCGGCCAGTACTGCACGGTGCGGGACAGCTCGCTCATGCGGCGGCAGAGATCGACCTCTTCGTAATACATGAAGAAGCGCTCATCGAAGCCGCCCAGCCGGGCAAACAGCTCCGACGGTATGAAGACGAATGCGCCGGGTATCCAGTCCACTACGGCATCGCGATCCGGATCTGCCCAGCGCCGGTCCAGCCTGGCGAAAAAGCGGCTGGAGGGACGACGGGCGGCCAGGCCCGACAGCGTGAAGAGTTCGTCGCGCAGTCTCGGGAACATGCGCGCCGATGGTTGGCGGCTGCCGTCGGTACCCAGCAATTCGCCGCCACCCAGCCCTACCAGCGGGTTTGCGTCCATCAGCGCGACGCCGCGGCGCAGCGCGCCCGGCTCGGGCAAGGCGTCCGGGTTGAGCAGCAGAAGGTGGCGGCCCTGCGCCTGGCTCGCGGCCAGATTGTTGCCTGCAGCGAAGCCCAGGTTGACGGGACTGGCCACTAGATGCACCCAGGGGAATTCACGGCGCACCAGGTCGGCCGTACCGTCTCTGGACGCGTTGTCGATCAGGATCACTTCGGCGCTCAGTGGCTCGCCTTCGGCCGACATATCCTGGCGCAGATGGTCGAGCAGGCCGCCGATCAAGCCGGCCGAGTTGTAGGTCACGATGAGGATGGAAAGATCCATGTCTGCTCCGGTAGGCATTCAGTGCGCACCTTGAGCGCGCAGGCGCGGGAAGCCGGCGAACACATTGCTGAGCTGGCGCACATTGCTGGCGAGGTGGAAATGGCTGTTGATCTTGGCGCGCGCGGCGTGCGCCAAGGCGGTACGGTTGTTCTCTTGTTCAGACAGATGTAACAGTTGGCTGACCAGGCTGTCGACGTCGCCAGGTGTGGCCAGCAGACCGGTGCTTCCATGCTCGATCAGCTCGGGGATGCCGTTGACCGGCGTCGACACGCACGGCACGCCGCTGGACATCGCCTCCATCAGCACGACCGGGATGCCCTCGGCCAGACTGGGCAGCACGAACACGTCGGCCTGCGCCAGCGCTTGGCGCACGCCGTCTTGCGTCAATGCGCCTGTCAGCGTGACACGGTCGTGCAAGCTGTGGCTGGCAACGGCCGCTTCGATGCGCGCACGGTCCGGCCCTTCGCCGACCAGCTGCATCGAGAAATCGACACCGGCATCGCGTAGCTTCGCACAGGCTTGCACCAGCAAGACCTGACCCTTGGCGGGTGTGAGCCGTCCGACGCAGAGCATGCTCAGGCGTTTGCGGCCCGGGGTCGGCGGCACATAGTTAAAATGAAGCGGGTCGACCCCCAGACGGCAAACGCTGAACTTGCTCCAGTCCTTGGGATCGCTGATGCGCATCAACTGGCCGCGGGCGAACTGGCTGATGCACACCACGGCATCGGCCGCGTCCATCTTCAGCGCCAGTTGCTGGCCCGGCACGTCGTCGAACTCGTCGGGTCCATGAATGGTGTAGGAGAGGTGGCAGTCGCACAGCGACTTGACCAGCACGCCCACGCTGGCGCCGGCATTGCCGAAGTGCACATGCAGGTGCGCGAGCTTGTTGCGCTGCATCCAGCGCGCCACCATCGCGGCCTCGATCGCATAGGCCAGTCCCTTGGCGCCATGCCCCAGTCTGGCGCCCAGACGCAGCGTTTTCAGCAGACGCCCCGGCGCCTGCAGCGCCCAGTAGGCCAGCGCTGCGAATGCGCCGCGCGTGCCTTCGGTCTTCACGCAATAGGTGGCTAGTGCCTCGGCCCGTTCGGCCTGGTCCATCTTTTCCAGTGCGCGATCGGGCGGATTGATCGACGCGGTGTGAATCGTGTGACCCAGGGCCCGAAGCTCGGAGATCTCGCGCAGGATGAAGGTGTGCGAGACTGCCGGGTAGCGGCTCACCAGGTATGCCAGGGAGGGAGATGGGGTATTCATCATGTGTTTTTCTTCCAGTGTCATAGGGGGGAGGCGCTCTGGAGCGCGCGCGCCGGTATGCCCACTGCGCGTGACCCTGCGGCGAGCGGCCGCGTGACCACGGCATTGGCGCCGACGATGCAGTTGCGGCCGATGCTGGCGCCCTTGAGCACCGTCACGCCGCGGCCGATCCAGGCGTTAGGTCCGACGTATATCGGCGCGTGCTCGTGTCCGCTGTCGCGAATCGAGTCCGTGCTGGCGACGTGGTTGGCGTCGCGGATGCTGCTGTATTCACCCACCATGCTGTTGTCTTCGATCACGACGTGATCGAACGCCACCAGGTGCACGCCGGTGGACAGCACCACGTTGTCGCCGATATCGATGCGCCCGGCGCCCTGCGTCTCGAGATGGACGCCGGGGTGGATCAGGGCATTGCGTCCGATCGAGATGTTGCGCGTGCCCTCCAGTTCGATCCGACCCAGCACGATGTTCGTGGCGTCAAGCGGCCGCCCGATCGCCTCTTGCAGGCAGCTGAAGCGCCATAGCTTGAGCCAGCGCTGGGCCACGACGCGGTTCGCCCGGGCCAGCGGGGTCAGCGCCCAGGCCAGCGCGCGCTTGACGCGGCTGCCGGTTTGCGGCGGCGCCGTTTCGCCATCCTTGTATTCGACCAGGCCGACTTCCACCGAGTCGGCGTGAGCGCGCCGCCAAGCCAGTTGGCCGGCCAGCGCGGGCAATTTCTGCAGGTGTGAGTGCAGCGCGTACTGGATGCACAGCAGCGGGTCGCCGGCGGCCTTGTCGCGGCAGCGCCAGGCGGTGCGTGCGATCATCAGCGCGGCCAGGCCGAGCAGGCCGAGCGCGACCGAAGCCTGTAGCCACCAAGCCAGCAGCAGCGCCAACGGGAAGAGCGCGAAGATTACACCGTGGCGAAAGTCCCTCAAGGCTTCGCGCTGCCACAAGGGGTCGCCGAGCGAGCTCATGCGATGCGCGACTTCGGCGTAGGCAATGCCCGATCGGTAGCAGCGCAGCAGGTAGGCGCGCAGGCTGCGCACGGCCAGGTCGTGCCGGGTCATCGGCTCGTCCAGATGCTCGATTTGCCAGCCACACGCGCGCATGCGGGCGCACAACTCGGGCTCCTCGCCGGCCATCAGGGTCGGATCGAATCCTCCGACCTGTTCGAGCGCGCTGCGGCGCACCAGCACGTCGCCGCCGAAGTACAGGCTGCGTCCGATCGGGTAGACCCAGTCGAGATCGAGCACGCGCGTGTAGATCGACTGCCCCGGGTTCGACTCGCGCCGGTGTCCCCAGGCCGCGCACAGGGTCGGGTCATCCAGTGTGGCCAGCGCCGCCTGCACGAAGCCCGGTGCCAGTTGGGTGTCGCCGTCCAGAAACAGGATGAATTCGCCGCGTGCTGCCGTCCAGCCCAGATTGCGCGCTTTGGCGGCGCAGGGCGTGGGGTCGTCGAGCAGGATGCAGTTCGCACCGGCTTCGCTGGCCACTCGCATGCTGTCGTCGGTCGAGCGCGAGTCCACGTACCAGACGTCGTGGCTCAGGATCTGCCACTGCGCCTGATCCACCGAAGCCAGGCATTGGCGGAGGCGCTCGCCTTCGTTGCGACCGATGATGACGACCGAGACGGTCGGTATGTTCGAGGCTGGATTCATGTGGGCATGTCGTTCGTTTGTTAATCGCTGGGCGACTTACTTGGCGGCAAAGCCGAAGGTCAGCACCGCCAGGCCGGGTGCAATCAGGCGCATGAAGTAGCCGAAATCGGCGAGGTTACGTTTCGGAACGAAGATCACGTCGCCGTCCTCGAGCCATAGTTGGTGGTGCGGGCAGGATCGCTTATGACATACACCGGATGGGTCGACTGCTCCACCAACACCAGGTCCTCTTTGGATATCAAGGCGGCGGTGCTGGCTTTCTCTCTGGGTTTGAAGGCCACGCCCTCAAGGCCCGCGCCGCTGGCGGCAATTTGATGCGGGGTTGCGCAGCCGGCGAGCGCGGCCACAAGCAAGGCGCAAACTGCCCGGAGAACCTGCAAGACGCTGGAGGGTGTGTGACGTTTCATGACGGCTAGTGTCGCCAGCCTGCTCATGCAGGGGGTTACAGAATTGTGAATTCATGACCCTGTATTCGGCGCGAATGCAGCTGTGCGGACCGGCCTTGGGCTACCATCGTTATAACCAGGCACCCATGCTCCCATGACACCCTACATCGTTTTCGTTGCCATGCTGCTGTCCATTGTGGTCATCGGCAGGGGCGGTATCGAGACCGCATTCCTGCGCGTCTGGATTCCGTTTTTTCTGGCCATGCCGTTTATATTCTGGGTCAATATCCCGGGGCTGCCCGATCCCAACTTCATGCAGGCCGCGATCCTGCCGCTGATGTTTGTCCTGTGGCGTGATCGGCGTGATCAGCTGCAACTGGGGCGCATGGAACTGCTGATGCTGGCGTACATGGCCACGCGCGTGTTCGCCGACTTCCTCAGCCGCGGCTATGCGGACGCCCAGAACTACGGTTTCTATCTGCTCACCTGCCTGGCGGGCCCTTATCTGCTGGGGCGCCTGATCATCACCGACCGGCGCATGGATATCGCCACCTGCAAGGCCTTTGTGCTGATGTTCCTGCTCTTCTTCCCGCTGTTCCTGTACGAGGCCAAGTTCTGGGTCAGTCCGATCTACAAACTCGTCTCACCGCTGTTCCCCAACGCCTACAGCGGTCTATCGATCCGCTGGGGTTTGGCCCGCACGGCGGCCACGTTCGAGCATCCAATCCTGGCGTGCATCATGATCATCGCTGTCTATCGCCTGCATCGCTGGTTGTGCTGGATCGGCGAATGGGAGCGTCCGCAGATCGGCCTGCTCGGGTGGCTCCAGCGCTGGTCCAAGCGGCTGCCCTTGCCTTTTCATCTGCAGATATCGATCGTGCTGGTGCTGATGGCGTTGATGACGATCTCGCGTGGTCCGTGGCTTGGCGGTCTGGCTGCCGGCTTGCTGGCGGCGGCGGGCAATGCGCGCGACCGGAAACGCGCACTGTGGTTGGTGGGCCTGGGTTTCCTGGTGGCGGGGGTGATCGGCAAGTTTGCGTTCGACGCCTACATCACGCCCGAGCAGGGGGCCGTGCTCTCGGGCGAAGCGAAGACCATGTTGTACCGCAAGGAGATGGTTGAGCAATATATGCAGTTCCTGCTCCAGCGTGTCTGGTGGGGCTGGGGACTGACCGGTGTGCCGAAGATCGCCGGCATGGAGTCGGTCGACAACGCCTTCTTCCTGATGGCCTTGCAGCACGGCGTGCTGGCGCCGATTTTGTTCGTCTGCATTTTCGTCTACGCGATCGCGTCGCAACTGCGCGCTGGTTTGCGCTCGCCGCCGGGCGTTGCGCCGCTCGGCTTCACCTTCGCCAGCGTGTACCTGATGTGCTTTGTGGCATTCACCACCGTCTACATGGGCGCGCAGACCGAACCGCTGCTGTTCCTGCTGCTCGGCTGGGGTGAAAGCATCAAGCGCCGCCGCTCCGACCTCGTGGATGCAGGCACCGGCAGCACCGCTGTGCCAGCGACAGCGCAACAGTTCAAAAAGGTGTTGCGCTAGCGATCAGATGCGCCACTTTTTAGCGAGTTCCGCGACCTGGCCCAGTTCATTGCGCAGCGTCGCAGGCTTGGGTAGGTCCATCAACTCGCACAGGCGACTGATGCGGTGGCGCCAATCGTGCTGCCCCACCGTGCGTTCGACATTCAAGCGGCGCTGACCGGCCATTGCGTTGTTGTTCGCCAGCAGTTCGCACAAGGCATCGGCGGCATCCGCCGGGGTCTCGGGCAGCTCGTGGGTGGCGCCCGTCCAGTTAAGCATCTCGTCGGCCATGCGCGAGACCGGGCGGCGCCCGGCCACGATACAGCCAGCCAGCAAGGATTCGAGCCAGCGGCTCGTCACCATCATCGAGCGCGGCCGGCTACCTGCGGGCTCGACCAGCAGGTGGAAGGCCAGCGAGATGCGCGTGCGGTGCAGCAGTTTGAACAGCATGCCGCGTTCGAGATGCACACTCGGGCCGGCCAGGTTTCCCAGCGGCGAATGCAGGTAAAGATGCGGTGAGTCGGGCGCATGGAGGCGCTGTGTGAAGCAAGCCTGATAGCTTGGCGGCGTGCGGCCGAAAGCCATGATGTCGATCTCGCGCGCATGCTCGGCGCGAGGCGCCCATTGCAGGCTGTCCGTGCCCTGATACAGCTGGTGAACCTTGATGCCGAAGCGCTCGGCCGGATAGGCGACATCCTCGTGCGCGGTCACGGTGATGCTGTCGAACAGCGCCGTTTCCTGAACGAAGCCGGCGTGGAAATACGAGTCTGTCACAAAGGCATGAATGCGGGCGAACTTGCGCCGCACATTCTTGATGGCGCCCACCATGGCCAGGTCTTCGGGTCCACGCGCCACCACAAACAGCACATCGCCGCCGCTGGAACCGATCGGTGCAAAGCCGGGTTTGGGGCGATGCAGCGCGCGGCGCAGCCAAGGGGTGGGCAGCGCGGGCGAGGACAACAGCTCGGCATCGAAGCAGCGCGCCAGTATCAGTGCAAGCTCGTCGATGGCGACCCATCCGGCATGGGGGGCGCCTAGGCCTGCGCACAGGACGGTCATTTTCATAGTGTTGCTGGAGTCCGAAATTCGTCAGATTCCATTCTAGGCAGCACCGGCTTCGGCATTGTGCCGAGATTGTGTCGCGACGCGATGGCTCATAGCCCGGTCACGATAAGCGCCGGTGCCCGCGCGGATCGCCACCGCCTGGGGCTTGTCAATATGGTGCGTACGCCGTCGCGACGGGGCTCAGTCGGCCGCGTCGATCCGATCGAGTCGGTAGCCATAGCCGTAGACCGGCGACATCTTCCAGCCGCGCGTACCATCCAGCAGGAGCTTTTTGCGCAGCCGGCTCACATGGGTATCGACCGTACGGGTGTCGACTTCCACATTGATGCCCCACACCTTGTTCAGCAGGTGGTCGCGCGACAAGAGCTTGGCCGGGCTCTGAAACAGGTAGACCGCGAGATCGAATTCCTTCTGTGTCAATGTGACCGGATTGCCGTCCATCGACAGCATATGGCGCGGCACATCGATTTCGTAGGCACCCAGACGCATCACTGGCAACCCACCCGGACTGGCGCGCCGGGCGGCAGCACCGAGCCGCGCGATCAGCTCATGTTGTTTGGGTGGCTTGACCACGAAGTCATCGGCTCCCGCCTGCAACGCCTGCACCACGGTGGACTCGTCATCGCGCGCGGTCAGCACGAGCACCGCCATGTCCCAGCCCATGTTCTGCCGCACCCAATGGAGGATCTCGGCGCCGCTGCCGTCGGGCAGCATCCAGTCCAGCACCAAGGCGTCGAAATGTTCGCGCTTGAGCCCTTCGAGCATCTCGGCCACCGTGCCGAACGCATGGCAGCTGTGGTGCGCAGAACTCAGCCACAAGCCCAACAGCGCTTGTTGGTCCTCGTCGTCTTCCAGTATCCCGATGTGCATGTGTATCCCGGATTCAAGTAATGCCGCAGTGTATCGACGCATGAAGCGCGAGCTTGTCGGCCCAAGCTGAGCCATCTGGATCGACGCTGAAAATGCCATGCCAGGCAATTGCCACTGCCTTCGTGCTCAATGCAGCAGGCCGAGCCGCGTACGCGGACCGCGGCCGTAGCGCCGCCGGAATGCCGCGTTCGCTGAACAGCTGCGCACCGACCAGCGGCTTGATGCCGGGGAGCGGTTTCAGCGCGTTGGCGAGCAACGTTCGCTTGACCTCCAACTTGATGCCGGGCGAGCCGGCCACCACGTCCCTTATCACCTGGCGCAGCGTGGATCTTCAAACATAGAGGCATGACAAAGCGCGTCAAACTCTTCTGATGTCACGTTCGGTTTGACGTGTGGCGCAATAAAGTTGAGTACTTCTGAGGTGAACTTACCGGCAACGCGCATCCGGTCAATTTCTCGGAGCGTCTTAATACTCATTGGCGTGTCGAAGTTTGGATAATCCATTGCACAAATCATAGCACCGCTCGACGGACCGGGTGCTGCTACCCGAACCGCAAGCGCTGCCGGCCGAAGTGACGCTAATTGCCGATAAAGAAGGCGGGGGGGCGGCTTTGTCTGGCTCCCCTTCGTGCGCACGTATCGAACCATGTGCCTAGCGCCGCCTCCGCAAGCGCGCCGTGTATTTGAGGCCATCCGGGGCTGTGTATTGGGGGTGTTACCGGGTATGCAGTGGGGTGGTGCGGATCACTACTTGTATACAGGATCCGGTTGTGATCCAGGGTACTTTCGACGGTCTCCACGCCCACAGCGCCGCGCCCCAGTTTCCTGTCGGACGGTGTACAGCGGCGCAGCGCGATGCGCTGGCCACAGCGCCTCAAGCGCGTATTCGGCATCGACGTCAAGACCTGCACAGCCTTCGGTGGCACGATGCACATCATCGCTTGCATCGAAGATCCAGTGGTGATCAAGCGATCCTCGCGAACGAAGCGCGCCCAGTCGCGCCGGCGCATTCTTTACCAGGGGCTGGATTGGAGAAAGGTAGGGAATCCCGTTTATATTTCCTATAATCTTTTTACGGCTGCAGCCGCCAATGCCGAGAGCGTGATCGAAAAAGACGTCGCCGAACACAGGGCCATGAATTCACAATTCTGTAACGCCCTGCATGAGCAGGCTCGCGATACTGGCCGGCATGAAACGTCACATACCCTTCAGCGTCTTGCAGGTTCTCCAGGCGGCTTGCGCCTTGCTGGTGGCCGCGCTCGCCGGCCGCTGCTGCCGATTCGCGCCGATCGGCCCACTCTTGACGGAAATCTTCATCGAAGAGCGGTGGGGTATTCCTGGTCGGCGTAGCCGGCCCGTCCTTGTCCTTGCGGATTACGTGCGACGTGCGCCAAATCCGCGATCACGGACAATCGGCTTCTGGTCCGACACAACAAGCAATCGGAATCATACAAAATGACAATCCTGGTCACCGGTGGCGCCGGCTTCATCGGCAGCAATTTCGTACTCGACTGGCTGGCACAGTCGGACGAATCGATCATCAATCTGGACAAGCTCACCTACGCCGGTAACCTGCGCAACCTGGCGTCGCTGAACACCGACGCGCGCCACGTCTTCGAGCGAGGCGACATTGGCGACGGGCCGAAGGTCGACAGCCTGCTGGCGCTGCACAAGCCGCGCGCCATTGTCAACTTCGCCGCCGAGTCGCACGTGGACCGCTCGATCCACGGTCCGGGGGAGTTCATCCAGACCAACATCATGGGCACGTTCAACCTGCTGGAGTCCGTGCGCGCTTACTGGGGACAGCTCGATACGACTGCCAAGGCGGAATTCCGACTGCTTCATGTGTCGACCGACGAGGTCTACGGATCGCTGGCCAAAGGTGAGGCTGCGTTCACCGAGATCCATCGCTACGAACCCAACAGCCCGTACTCGGCGTCCAAGGCGGCGAGCGACCATCTGGTGCGCGCCTACCACCACACCTACGGGTTGCCGGTGCTCACCACCAATTGCTCCAACAACTATGGTCCCTACCATTTCCCGGAAAAGCTGATCCCGCTGATGATCGTCAACGCGCTGGCCGGCAAGCCGTTGCCGGTCTATGGCGACGGCCAGCAGATTCGCGATTGGCTGTATGTGCGGGACCACTGCAGCGCGATCCGTCGCGTGCTCGAAGCCGGCCAGGTCGGCGAGATCTACAACGTCGGCGGCTGGAACGAGATGCCGAACCTGGACATCGTGCACACGGTGTGCGCCTTGCTGGACGAACTGCGTCCGCGCGCCGACCGCAAGCTGTACAAGGAGCAGATCAGTTTCGTCGCCGACCGCCCCGGCCACGACCGGCGCTACGCAATCGACGCGCGCAAGATCCAGCAGCAACTGGGCTGGAAACCGGCCGAGACCTTCGCGACCGGCATCCGCAAGACCGTGCAGTGGTACCTCGACCACCAGGACTGGGTCGCGAACGTGCAAAGCGGCGCCTACCGCGAATGGCTCGACAAGCACTACGGAAAGCAGGTTACGGCATGAAGATCCTGCTGTTCGGCCGTGGCGGCCAGGTCGGTTGGGAACTGCAGCGCAGCCTGGCCGTGCTGGGCCAACTGGTGGCGCTGGACTTCGACCAGGCCGCCAATGCGGACCGCCTGCGCGGCGACTTTGGCGACCTGGCAGGACTGGCGGATACGGTGCGACGGGTGCGCCCGGACGTGATCGTCAACGCGGCCGCGCATACCGCAGTCGACAAGGCGGAGTCCGAACCCGATCTGGCGCGCACGCTTAACGCGCTCGCGCCGGGCGTGCTCGCAGCAGAGGCGAACAAGCTGGACGCCTGGCTGGTGCACTATTCGACCGATTATGTGTTCGACGGCAGCGGCGACCAGCCCTGGGTTGAGGGCGACGCCAAGAAGCCTTTGAACGTCTATGGCCAGACCAAGCTGGCGGGCGAACTGGCCGTGGCCAGCTGCCGCCGGCACCTGATCCTGCGCACGAGTTGGGTCTACGCCGCGCGCGGCGGCAATTTCGCCAAGACGATGCTGCGCCTGGCTGCCGAGCGCGAATCGCTGAGCGTGATCGACGACCAGTTCGGCGCACCGACCTCGGCCGAACTGCTGGCCGACGTCACCGCGCATGCGCTGCGCTCGGCGCTGGCGCGACCCGAACTGGCCGGCGTATACCACTGCGTCGCCGGCGGCGAAACCAGTTGGCACGCGTATGCCTGTTTCGTGCTGGCGCAGGCGCGCGCGCTCGGCTGGGTGCTCAAGGTCGGGCCCGAACAGGTGGCTCCCGTAGCCACCGCGCATTACCCCACGCCGGCACGCAGGCCGCTGAATTCGCGGCTTTCAACTGCCAAGCTGCAAGCCGCATTCGGCCTGCAACTGCCCCACTGGCGGCAGCATGCAGGTCGCATGCTGCAGGAAATCACACCCCAGAAAACACCATGACAAAAAACTCTGTTACCCAGGCCGCGGTCGCGCGCAAGGGCATCATCCTGGCCGGCGGTTCGGGCTCGCGCCTGTACCCGGCCACCCAGGTCGTGAGCAAGCAGTTGCTGCCGATCTACGACAAGCCGATGATCTATTACCCTTTGTGCACGCTGCTGCTGGCTGGCATACAGGACATCCTGGTGATCTCCACGCCGCAGGAAACGCCGCGCTTCGAGCAGTTGCTGGGCGACGGCAGCCAGTGGGGCATCCGGCTGCAGTATGCGGTCCAGCCTTCGCCGGATGGCCTGGCCCAGGCGTTCCTGATCGGCGAGGAATTTCTGGGTGACTCGTGCTGTGCGCTGGTGCTGGGCGACAACATCTTTTACGGACATGACTTTGCCAGCCTGCTGAAGTCGGCCGGCGAACAGACGCGCGGTGCCACGGTGTTCGCCTACGCCGTGCACGACCCGGAGCGCTACGGCGTGGTGGAGTTCGACGGCAACGGCCGGGCGATCAGCCTGGCGGAGAAACCGACCAAGCCGAAATCGCGTTACGCAGTGACCGGGCTCTATTTTTATGACCAGCAGGTGGTGGAACTCGCCAAGAAGGTCAAACCGTCCGCTCGTGGCGAACTCGAGATCACCGACCTGAACCAGCTTTACCTGCAACAAGGCAACCTGGACGTGCAGACCATGGGGCGCGGTTACGCCTGGCTAGACACCGGCACGCATGAGTCGATGATGGAGGCAAGCCAGTTCATCCAGACCATCGAGAGCCGCCAGGGTCTTAAGGTTGCGGCACCCGAGGAAGTGGTCTGGCGCAACGGCTGGATCGACGACGCGCAGTTGCGCGCGCTGGCCCGACCCCTGGTGAAGTCGGGTTACGGCCAATACCTGACGCGCCTGTTGAGCGACAAGCTGTTCTGATGAAGATCACAGCATGCGAAATCCCGGATGTCTTGCTGCTCGAGCCGCGCGTATTCGGCGACGAAAGAGGCTTCTTCCTGGAAAGCTTCAACCAGCGTGCGTTCAACGCCGCCACCGGGCTGGACCTGCATTTTGTTCAGGACAACCACTCCCGGTCGGCCCGCGACGTGTTGCGCGGCCTGCATTACCAGGCGGCACAGCCGCAGGGCAAGCTGGTGCGGGTCGTGGCGGGTGCGGTGTTTGACGTCGCCGTCGACATACGGCGCGGCTCGCCCACCTTCGGCCAATGGACCGGGCACGAACTCTCGGCCGACAACAAGCGCCAATTGTGGATACCCCCCGGGCTGGCGCACGGGTTCCTGGTGTTGACCGACAGCGCGGACTTTCTCTACAAGACCACCGACTACTACGCGCCCGAGCACGAGCGCTGCATCGCCTGGAACGATCCGACGCTGGCGATTGCCTGGCCGCTGGCCGGCAAGACGCCCGCTCTCTCGGCCAAGGATGCCAACGGCAAACCATTTCTCCAGGCCGAGATGCTCGCGCGCACCGAGAGCTCGGGCTCTTCGAGACCAGCGCGTTCAAGACCGTGCGCAGCGCTCAAGGCGGACGCTACGGCGTGATCACGCTGCACCACCCGAGCAATGTCGACGACGCTGCGATGATGACGCGCATCGCTGGCACGCTGCGGGAGATCGCACAGGAACTGCCGCGGGTCTTCACCGTGCACCCGCGTCAAACCGGAGCGGTTCGGAATCAACTTGGGGGCCTACATCACGCTGATCGGTCCGCAAGCCTACATGGCGTTCCTGCACCTGTGGGACGGCCGGACGGCGGTGCGCATCGCCGACGTGCTGGCCGTTACCTTAAAGGCTGATGCGATGGCGATGATTCTGGTCACTGGCGGTGCCGGTTACATCAGCAGCCATACCTGCGTGGAGTTGCTCGGCGCCGGGTACGCGGTCACGGTATTCGACAACTTCTGCAACAGCCAGCCGGAGTCGATCCGGCGCGTCGAGCGCATCACCGGGCGCACGGTGAATCTGATCGAGGGCGATATCCGCGACCGCGCCGCGCTGGTGCGGGCGCTGCGCAGCAGCGGCGCCGAGTCGGTGATCCATTTCGCCGGCCTGAAGGCGGTCGGCAAGTCGGTCGAGCAGCCGCTGGCGTACTATGACAACAACGTCAGCGGCAGCGTGCACCTGCTCGAGGCGATGCAGGACTGCGGCGTCAAGACACTGGTGTTCAGTTCGTCGGCCACGGTCTACGGCGACCCGCAGTACCTGCCGCTCGACGAAGCCCATCCGCTGTCGGCGACCAATCCGTACGGCCGCACCAAGCTGATGATCGAGGACATACTGCGCGACCTGCACCACAGCGATCCGGGCTGGCGCATTTCTATCCTGCGCTATTTCAACCCGGTCGGAGCCCACGCGAGCGCTCTGATCGGCGAGGATCCACAAGGCACGCCCAACAACCTGCTGCCGTTTGTCGCCCAGGTGGCGGTCGGTCGGCGCGAGCGCGTCAACGTCTGGGGCGACGACTACCCGACGCCCGACGGCACCGGCGTGCGCGATTACATCCACGTGGTCGATCTGGCGCTGGGCCATCTGGCGGCGCTGCAGCGGCTGGAACAGCACGCTGAATGCCGCGCCATCAACGTCGGCACTGGCGTCGGCTACAGCGTGCTGGACATGTTGCGCGCGTTCGAGTCCGCTAGCGGCAAGCCGGTGCCGTACCAGGTCGCGGCGCGACGCGCCGGCGACATTGCCGCGTGTTACGCGGACCCGGCGCGTGCGCGCGATCTGCTGGGCTGGAGCGCAGCACGCGATCTGGCGACCATGTGCGCCGACGCGTGGCGCTGGCAAAGCGACAATCCGCGTGGTTACGATGCGCCAGCGTCGGACTGACAGGTAACAAGAGTTCAAACGAGAGGGAACAAGAATGGTAAAGGGAATGATTCTGGCGGCTGGTCAGGGTACGCGCGCGCGACCGCTCACCAACGACTTGCCCAAGGCGATGGTGCCGATCCTGCGCAAGCCGGTGATGGAATACCTGATCGAGCACCTGGCGTGCCACGGCATTAACGAGATCATGGTCAACGTGGCCTTTCACCACGAAAAGATCGAGCAGTATTTTGGCGACGACACCGCGCAACTGCGCTGGGGAGACGCGCGTGGCTAAGGCACAACAAACGGCGCCGGCCAACCAGCCGCTGGTGCAACCGGTCGTCTTGTCGGGTGGGTCGGGCACCCGGCTGTGGCCGCTGTCGCGCGAGAAGTATCCCAAGCAGTTGCTGCCGCTGATTGGCGACGACTCGCTGCTGCAGGCGACGGTGCGCCGCACCGAAGGCGTTGCCGGCGTGGATCTGGCCGCTCCGATGGTGGTGTGCAACGAGGAATACCGCTTCGTGATCGCCGAGCAGCTGCGCCTGATGGGCAAGCCCGGCGCGATCGTGCTCGAACCGACCGGGCGCAACACCGCACCGGCGCTGACGCTGGCAGCGCTGGCCGCAGCCCGC
>Ga0315336_1002827_pt1 | contig 25078 bp, 27 predicted proteins | sample ASW5metaG_FD_204512 | JGI IMG/M metagenome (GOLD analysis project Ga0315336, IMG submission 204512) | Ammonia-oxidizing marine archaeal communities from Monterey Bay, California, United States - ASW #5 | ecosystem: Environmental > Aquatic > Marine > Intertidal zone | place: USA: California... | reverse complement strand
CTTATAGTCTCCGACGACCGCGAGGCCTGTTTCATCAAGGCCGTGTGGCCCACTCACGCCCCTGCCCAGCAGGGCGCTCTGACTCCAAACCCCAACGCCGGACGTTGCGTCAAAGCCCCTGACTGAACCGTCATCCGTCGTGACCAGTAAGATCTCGCCCACAGAACTCAGTGGCCGCAGCGTGGAATGGTCGGACTCCCAGTCAATGCGACGGGTCATTAGTGAAAGCGCACTGATTTTGGCCTGGAATCCTGCGATCACAAGCCGGTCATCCATCCGATAAGGATCGGCGTCAATGTCAACCAGACGATTCACTTCGTTGCTTCCCTTCGGGCGGAAGATCCTCGCACTCCATAACTCGGCACCGGAGTCAATGTCGATCCCCGACAGCCTACCGCTGGCAAAACCGATAAGCGCCGTGCGATCGATCACCAGAGGTGCCGACAAGCCTCGTACGGTCAGCGCGGGAACCGAACGACGCACCCGCCAAAGGATGTCGCCGGAATCAAGATCCACACCAATCACCTGGCCGTCGCCAGAGCGGAGGAGGACCCGTTGCTCGGTCAAAACAGGTTGGGCCAGTATTTCTGTTCCCATCTTCTGCCGCCATTGGATCTCACCACGCTCAGTATCGAGCGCTACGACCTCGCCTTCACGCGTTGCGACGACCACACGACTCTGTCCCGCACCCATTCCAGCCGCTAACGGCTGATCCAGGTCATGCTTCCAGATGACTTTTCCCGTCTGCGCGTCCAGTGCAAAGATGCGTCCGCGAGGTTCGGCCGCGTAGATTCGTCCGCCCTGAATAGATGGTGTCAGCAGAAAATTGCTGTTCTTATAGCCCGCGCCGAGTCCACGGCGCCAGTTCTTGCGCAAAGATGCCGTCTGTTCGACCTTTGGTGCGTCAGCAACCGGGCCGCCCTCCCGCATGAAGTGGATCGCACTTTTGCCACAACCCAGCAGAGACAACGTGACCGCCGTTAACAGTACAAACCGTATTTTCATTCTCCATCATCACCCTTTCGGGTCATGTTTAGTTTCGCGGTGATTAACTGTCCGGCCCTTGAGTCCGGTGCAACACCCCGCAGTGCCTCCTGATAGGCCTCGCGTGCCCCGTCCAAGTCACCGCTTGCAACCAAAGCATCGCCGAGCAGCTCCTGGAAATGTGAGGTAAAGCCCTCGCCAGCATCCGCTCGGGCGAGCGATCGGATCTCTTGGGGATCTCCATCCTTCAGGGCAATAACCGCCAGCCTGACGCGGGCCACCTGGCGCATCACCGGGTCCGAGGTGGACTCGAGAAGTTCGTTCAGCGCGTTTCTTGCACCTGCGGTATCGCCGGAGTTCAATGCAAGTCGGGCGAGCATAAGCTGCGCGATATCGCCATATCCGCTGTTGCCATGGTCTGTAACAAGTGCTCTCGCCGTTTCAGCGGCGGTATCATTACTCTCCCCCGTAGCGGCCCCGAGCATCCGCTGATACAGGACTGATGCCTTTCCCGCCTGGCTGTCCTCGTACATGCGCCACCCCTGAATGCCGCCAACGCCGCCTATCCCGATCACGACCCCTGCGATGATCCCAGTGCCGTTGCGCTTCCACCATTGCCGCAGCTTCTCGGTCTCGTCATCGTGAGCAATATGCAGTTGTGGATCGGGTTGTTCTCGCTTCATGGCTGGTTCCGGTCAATCAGATTTTTCAAGAAGTCCTTGGACTTCATCGACAAGCCGCTCCCGGGATACAGATACCTGCCCTCCCTGGCCCCGCAAAGGCTTCACTTTGACGGCGGATGTCTTCTTGGTTTCTTCGTCAACAATCACAGCCAGTTCGGCGCCACAGTTGTCAGCTCGCCGAAGCTGCTTTTTGAGATTCCCCTGGCCGCAATGCACCTGTACATCAACACCTGAATCCCGAAGTCGTTCCGCACATTGCGCAGCTTCCAGTTGGGCGGTCTCGCCAAGCGCGGCCAGAAACACACGGGGAGATTGTATAAGAGTCCTCTTTTCCTGCAGAGTCAGAAGCTCAATCAGCCGCTCGAGCCCGCAGGCGAAGCCCGCCGCGGGCGCCGGATGACCTCCAAGCTGCTCCACCAGACCGTCATACCGGCCGCCGGCACAAATTGCGCTCTGTGCGCCCAGTTTATCGGTGGTCCATTCAAAGACAAATCCTGTGTAGTAATCGAGACCTCGTACCAGTCGGGTATTGACCGAAAAGCCGATATTCACCGCAGCAAGCAGTTGCTGCAGGCGCTCGAATCCGACCTGCTCTTCGTCCTCCAGGAAGTCCGGAAGGCTTGGTGCGTCATCGAGCAGAGTCCGGGTCCCAGGATCCTTGCTGTCAAGAATCCTGAGCGGATTACGCTCAAGCCGCCTCTGGCTGTCAGCGTCCAACGTATCCACATGGTCCGAAAGATAGGCCTGTAATGCGTCCCGGTATCTTGCGCGGGCCGTAACCGACCCGAGCGTGTTGATTTCAAGGTTGAGCCCTTCGATACCGAGGCTGCGCCAGAGGCGCTCGCCCACCGCAATGATCTCAGCCTCAATGTCCGGCCCTGCCCAACCGATCGCTTCTATACCGAACTGGTGAAACTGTCGATACCTCCCCTTCTGCGGCCGCTCATGCCGGAACATGGGGCCAAGGTACCAGAGCCGTTGCGTCTGGTTGTAAAGCAGACCATGCTCATTGCCCGCCCTGACACAACTGGCGGTCGCTTCCGGCCGCAGCGTGAGACTATCGCCGTTATTGTCAGTAAAGGTATACATTTCCTTTTCGACAATATCGGTCTGTTCGCCGATCGACCGGTGAAAAAGTTCCGTCTGCTCGACGACTGGTGTGCGGATCTCCCGGTAGCCATAACGCCGCGAGACTTCACGCAGGGCAGCCTCAACCCGCTGCCACTGCTCCACCTGGCCGGGTAAGAGGTCGTTCATACCCCGTACTGACTGCACGTTTTTGTTGCTGGCCACAGCTTCAGCGCCCTACACGTACTTTGGCATTCCGCCCTGATTTGCCGACAGGGATACTGAACTCCCGACCGCCGTATACGATCTTAGCGCCATCCGGATAGCTGACCAGTAGCGTGAATGGCGGCTCTCCGGACAGACTGACGACCTTTCCACCCTCTACATATCGTCGGAAAAGTTCAACGTTGTCCCGATCCCAGACGACAACGTGGGTACTTTCCTGAACCTTCAGGATAATGCCGCGGCTGTCGGCTGTCACGGGACGCGTGGTTGCACTATTCGTGGTATCCCCCATCGAGGAGAGCGCCGTTGAAAACTCCGGATTCAACAGGCGCCGCTCTACCGAAGCCGTGGTATCCGGCTGCTTTGTTTTCTTCACTTTCTGTTTGGGCTTCGCAGCGCCGGCCTGGCTTGCCGGTTTTGACCCCGATCCGGATGGCGACTCGCTGGTCGATTTCGGCTTGGGTTTGTCCTGCACCTTGGGCTCTGATGCCTTCGCCGTTACGGTGCTTGCGGTGGATGCCGCGACCTTCTTCTTTTCTGGTTCAGCCGGGGCCGGCGGAGGTGGAGGTGTTTGTGCCGCTATCTCGGCTGATGAATCCGCCGCGATTTCCACATCGTCTGTTGACGCGGGTACCTCAGGTGCCGCTGCCACGGCGGGTGATTCTTGGGGCTCCACTGTCAAGCTCACCGCGAGTGCCGGCTGCGAAGCGGCCTGCCCAGCACGGTCAGTTGACGCGCTCTCACCGACTTCTTCGGTGCCAGCCTGGGACCTGCTTTCTTCAGCGAGGTCTACCCGTACGCGCTCTACATCACTCGCACGGTTGAGGTAGGCGGCATACAGGCCGCCGATTACGAGAATCAGAACAACAGCGGTGACGACCCAGCGATATTGAATCGGCACCGGTTGGGGTTTGTTGGGACTGCTACCCTCGGTCATGGTGCCGGGACCGTCCTCTTTAGGCGGCAGCAGTTCCTTTTGGTCGGCGATCGCCTGTTCTATCGATACACCGGCGAGACGCGCATAGTTGCGCAGATAGCCCACAGCATAGGTCCATCCCGCGGTGTGGCTGTAGTCATCCGCTTCGAGCGCCTCAACGACATGGGGCAGCAAATTTAGCTCAGTAGCGACCTCTTCAAGGCTCCAGCCATAGAGTTCACGGGCGCCCCTCAGAATCTCGCCCGGGCTGGTGTTTGAAGTGCCAGCAGAATCAGCCATTACCCGTGTTACTCATCAGTGCATCCAGCTGCCGGATCTGCTCACTGCCCGGGTAGGATCCCCGGAGCTTTGCGGCATATTCAGCTGCAAGGTCATCCGCACCGAGTTTGCGCTCTGTACGGACCGCAAGCAAGAGGCTATCTGCAGATTCATTTCCCGTACCGAACAGGCGCTCAAGAAAAGCTCGTGAAGACAAATATTCTCCCAACCCGTAACTGACCACAGCGGACTGGTAAAGCACGGTGGAATTGTCCGGCTCCACCACCAGCACCGCCCGGAACTGATCCCGGGCGCCCGCCAGATTACCGGCCCCCATCAGGCAGACCCCAAGGCCGTACTGACTTACATAGGGCTCCGTATTAAAGGGATCATCGCGGGCGGTCTTGAACTGATGGACACCGTCAGTCCAATTGCCCTTCTCGCAAAGGTAACTGCCGTAGTCGTTCCGGGCGCCTACGTTTCCTGAATCACTGAGAAGCGCTTGGCGAAAGTGTGCTTCGGCATCAGCGCTTTCGCCGAGACGTAACTTGAGCAAAGCCATCGCGTGATTTGCTGTTGAATCATTGGGCGCAATGGCAAGCGCATCGTTCATCGCCTCAAGCGCAGATGCCAGCCGGTTCTGTGCCATGTATTCAAGACCCAGCCGGGTGTACAACTCGACCCGCTCGCTCGCATCCCACCTTGGCTCGTCCTCCCACAGTGGGGCGCATCCGGCCATGGCCAATGTAAGTAGCAGGATTCCAAGGCGTTTCATCTTCAGGACGCCGCTGCGCAAAGTCGAGCCCTTCGGTGGGTTCGGTCATGGACATCCCCGGCCAGTTGTCCACACGCCGCTGCGATATCCGCGCCGCGTGTTTTTCGGGTAATGGTCGTCAATCCACCGGAGATCAGTTGATCCCGAAACCGATCTATTGCACCGGCGTCGGAACAACTGTACCTCACCCCGGGCACAGGATTGAACGGAATCAGGTTCACCTTCGAGGGAATCCCCTGCAACAGCGAGACGAGTGTCCTGGCATCAGCCAACGAATCGTTCACACCCGCGAGCATCACATACTCGAAGGTGATTCGCCGGCGACTATCTTTACGAAGAAATCGACGACAGGCGCCAAGCAGTGTGTCAATCGGATACTTCCGGTTCAAAGGCACCAGTTCATCCCGGACCGAATCACGAACCGCGTGTAGAGAAACCGCGAGACTCACGGGACAGTCTTCGGCCAGCTTATCTATTGCCGGAACCACACCTGCGGTGCTCAAAGTCACACGACGGCGCGAAAGTCCAAATGAAAGATCATCCAGCATTAGCCTCATCGCGCTCACCACTGAATCGTAGTTCAGGAGCGGCTCTCCCATGCCCATCATGACAACATTGGAGACCGGCCTGACACCGCCCCCATCACCCGTTAGCAATTGACCGGCAAGCAGCAGCTGACCGATGATTTCGCTTGCTGATAGGTTGCGGCTGAAGCCCTGGCGGGCGGTCGCGCAGAAACTGCAGGTCAGCATACAACCTGCCTGGGAGGAGATACACAACGTACCCCGATCCTCCTCTGGTATAAATACCGTCTCGATACAGTTACCGTCAGCTAGGCGGAACAGCCATTTTCGGGTCCCGTCCTCTGAGCGCTGCATCTGCGCAACTTCGGGCAGGTCAATCACCGCGCACTTGGAAAGCGTCTGCCGTAGCGACAGACGTAGGTCAGTCATCTCAGAAAAGTCGGTAACACCCCTCTGGTAGACCCACTGCAGTACCTGGCGTGCATGGAAAGTTTTTTCACCCAGTGATGCAAAATAATCCTGCAACGCCGACCGGTCCAGTCCTAGAAGATTGACGGGTTCCGACACAGTATTACTGACCCGTTCAGTCAGCCCTCGAACAAAGATCGCTGTCGTCGAAAAAGAAGCTGATCTCCTCGCGGGCGGTATCCGGCCCATCTGAACCGTGGACCGCGTTAGCTTCGACGGATTCCGCGAAATCGGCGCGAATCGTTCCAGGCGCTGCATCTGCAGGATTGGTAGCCCCCATGATTTCGCGGTTTCGAGCAATCGCATTCTCGCCCTCAAGTACCTGTACCACTACTGGACCGGAAATCATGTAGTCCACAAGGTCGTCATAAAACGGCCGCTCCCGGTGAACCGCGTAGAACTCCTGGGCCTGCGTCCGGGTCAGGTGAATCATTCGTGCGGCAATGATCTGCAGACCTCCCGACTCAAATCGCTCATAAATTTTTCCGATCAGATTACGTCTGACCGCATCGGGTTTTACTATCGAAAAGGTTCTTTCGACACTCATTCAGGTTCTCCAGTTTCAAGGGGTAAAGTTTTGTTTGGACTACTACGCCACCGTATCGGCTACCCCGCCCGCAAGAACCATCGGGGACCGTTGGCAGCGGGTAAATTCCTTCCTGTGGTGAGGGGGCGATTTTATTCCGGGGGCGAGACCCGGGCAACGAGTACATCGCCATCGACACCCTGAATCTGCACACAAATCTCTGTCGGCGGGGCATTTTTAGGATCTTCCAGTCTGACCGGCATGTAATTGGCCAGCCGGCCATGATAGGCGCCAGGTTTTTCTCCCGGATCAGAGCGCTCCAAGATGAGCCTGCCGCTCTGGCCCGTCATTCTGTTGAGCGCCTCGCGGCGCAGTGTCTGACCTGCATCCCGTAAAATCGTGGCGCGTCTGCGCCGCTCGACCCTCTCGATCTGCCGTGGAATCCTAGCGGCCGGCGTCCCGGGTCTGCCGGAAAAACAAAATACATGGGGATAAATGATTTCAGCGCTATTTATGACATCCAGGGAGTCCTGAAGGTCCCGTTCAGATTCGGTCGGAAATCCTGCCATCACATCGGCACCAAGTACCAGCCCACCGATATGCTCCCGCGCAGCAGACAGCCGGTCCATCAGAAATTCCCGGTCATAACGCCGCTTCATGCGCTTTAAGATCAATGTACTGCCGCTTTGCATGGAGACATGCAGGTACGGGCAGAAACGGCTCCCGTCAGACAGGGCATCAAGAAGATCATCGGTAAGGTGTACCGGGTCGATTGAACTTAATCGCACCCGGAAAGATCCTGGAAGATCCGCGATCTTCCGAAGCAGTGACGTCAAAGGCAGGCCGAATTCATCACTGACCTCCCCTGCTGTATAACTTCCGAGATCGACACCACAGATCACCACTTCGCGGTAGCCTGAGTCAACGAAGGTCTGGATCTGGTGTAGGACATGCGCCTCAGTAAAAGACCGGCTCGGCCCCCTCGCCCGGTGAATGACGCAAAAGGTGCACGACTGATCACAGCCCTGCTGAACCTGAACAAACGCCCTTGAGCGTGAATCAAACCCGTTCAGCAACGCGGCTGGCAGACTGGTCAGCCGGTCGATATGCACTGGTGCACGCTCTGACTCATTGGGTTTTCTGAGCGTCCGGGCAAATTTAGCAACAGCGTACTTCTGGTCAGTCCCAAGTACCAAGGAAACACCGGGAATGGCGGCGCACTCGTCAGCTTCGTTCTGCGCATAGCAGCCAGTCACGACAACCTGCGCCAACGGATTTTGACGGAGCGCGCGCCGGACTGCCTGACGGGTCTGGCGGTCAGCCTCGGCAGTTACCGTGCAGGAGTTGATGATGTAAAGATGGGCATACTCGGTCGGGCTGACCAGCTTCCACTGGTCTTTCGCCAGATCCTGCGCCATGGCAACAGATTCAATACTGTTGATCTTGCAGCCAAGGGTTGAGACGGCTGCGAGCCCGGTCGTCCCGGACAGATTCAAGTTCTGCATTCCCTGCACCCCAGCGTCGGGGGCGGGTGATATGGCAGACGACACCTAGGAAGAATTCACGGTGAAACTTTCACCGCAACCACATTCATCTACGACATTAGGGTTCTTGAAACGGAATGCGGTCGAAAAGCCGTCCGACGTGAAATCGATTTCTGTGCCATCGATATACCCGATACTCTCCCCGTCGACGATCACTTTGACGCCGAGGCTGGTAAATACCTGATCATCGCTGCTGATCTCATCCGCGAAGTCGACCACGTAGGCAAGGCCCGAACAACCAGTCGTCTTTACCCCGAGGCGCAAGCCTTCCCCATGGCCTCTGGAAGCGAGGTGATCCGCGACCCGCTGCGCAGCAGCTTGCGTGAGAGTAATCGCCATACTTTGTACCTGTGCTACCTGTGTTCTTTTCTCGCCGAAAACGCTTCGACGATGGGGGACATTTTATCACGTAGGCGTCTTTTTGTTTTCCTGTCCGGCCCCTGGAGGGGCTCCCAGAGCGTACTCCAGTGATGTCAGTACACCCCTCAATATATTGACCTCCTGGGTGGACTGGACACCCTGTAGCAGCAGACGTCGTAATTTCCTGATCAGCCGTATTCGCGGCCCCCTAAGAAACGCCGTGCGGGCCAGGACACGCTCAAGGTGTTTGATCAACTGATCGAACTCCCCCATCGTCATTGGGGTCATCTGTTCTAGGTCATTGGTCGGCGTGGACGGAGCCCGGTTTTCCGAATGCTTGCGAAGTTCATAGGCCACGATCGCGATCGCGGTGGCAACATTGAGTGAGGGAAACCCTTCGTTCACGTCGATTCTAAGGTGCGCATGACAAAGATCCAGGTGCGCATTGGAAAGACCGCAAGCCTCCGGACCAAACACCAGCGCGCAAGTTGTTCTTTCAGACTCGGTCACAACGCGTGAAGCCGCCTGTTCGCTGTCCAATAACGGCCATGCAAGAGAACGCCGCCGAGCGGTCGCTCCAATGACACAACCACAGTCAGCCACCGCCTCCTCAAGACTTTCAAAGGTCTGCGCCTGCGCGAGGATGTCGTCAGCGCCTGCGGCCCGGGCGGTAGCGACCGAATCGGGGAAACTGCGGGGACTCACCAAACATAGTTCCGAGAGCCCCATGTTCGCCATGACCCTAGCAGTTGCACCGATATTCCCGGGGTGGGTGGTTTCGACCATGATTATCCGGAAGCTCATTGCCTATTCGTCTCGCTGTCTCACCATGGTTCGCCGACCACTCTCGGCCGGCCTTGGGCTACAATCCGCCCCCGCAATCAACCCTTGGGCCCCTGCTTTAAAAGCGTCGTCCACACGGCGTACGTCAAGACAGTATGGCCAGGCGGGCGTATGTACTGACTAACGCGACCGTTGCATCTGAAAACCCGGAGCCGCTTTTCCTTAACCATGCACCCGATGTTGCACACTGCCGTGCGTTCCGTCCGAGAAGGCGGACGCATCATTTTAATGTACTTCAGTCAATTGGACCGGCTGGAGTATGCATCGAAAGGCAGAAACGACTTTGTCAGTCAGGCCGATGTCGAAACTGAGCGGGCCGTTCTCGATGTGTTGACACGCGCCTATCCCGAACACGGCGTAGTCGCGGAGGAAAGCGGCAATCGCGAGGGTTCAGAGTACACCTGGGTAATCGATCCGTTAGACGGAACCACCAATTTTCTCCACGGTTTTCCCATGTTCGCCGTGTCTGTAGGAGTCATGCGGGGTCAGGTTCTTGAACATGGCGTGGTCTACGACCCACTGCGCGATGAAATGTTCACTGCCAGCCGCGGTGAAGGGGCCCAGTTGAATGGCAAGAGAATCCGGGTCAGCACAACTCGCCAGCTGGCGCCAGCGCTGCTCGGCACAGGCTTCCCGTTCCGGGATCTTGAAATCATCGAGCCATGGATGCGCAGTTTTCAGAGCCTGCTGCCCAAGACGGCAGGGATTCGCCGAGCTGGAGCGGCAGCGCTGGATCTGGCCTATGTTGCAGCGGGACGCCTGGACGGCTTCTGGGAACTCGGCCTTAAACCCTGGGACATGGCCGCTGGAGCGCTCCTGATCCGTGAAGCTGGCGGCCTCATGTCCGATATCTCAGGCGATCAAGGATTCATGGAGAGCGGAAATCTGGTTGCCGCGAACCCTTATATCTTCGAAGACCTAAGGAAGATCGTCGCCCGAAGCGTATCCTGATCATTTACCGCTCTTCCAACATTGCCTAGAATCGGCGGATCGATCGGCTTTGCCACCCATTCCCTGGAGACCATAAATGACCTACGTAGTGAGCGACTCGTGTATTCGATGCAAGTTAACCGACTGTGTCGAGGTCTGCCCCGTGGACTGCTTTCATGAAGGGCCTAACTTTCTGGTCATTGACCCGGAAGAATGTATCGACTGTAGCCTGTGTGAACCTGAGTGCCCCGTCAATGCCATCTTCGCAGAGGAAGACTTGCCTGAGGATCAGCAGGAGTTTCTTTCACTCAATGCCGAACTCGCCCAGCAGTGGCCCGTGATCACAGAGATGAAGCCGGCTCCGGGCGATGCCGATGACTGGAAGGAAGTCTCGGGCAAGCTCCAATACCTGGAGCGTTAGCGTCCTCGTAAATACCTCAGGCACATCGGTCTTAAGTGCCCAGCTGCAGTACGCGAAATAGAAGTTGCAGCACGAGGTTAGTGCCGATTCCCGCAAGCACATCGTCAAGGACGATTCCCATACCTCCCTTGACCTGTCGGTCCACGGTTGAGATCGGCGGAGGTTTAGCAATATCCAACAACCGGAAAACACAAAACCCGATAACCAGCGCGAGCGTACTCGGCGGCACCAGCGCCAGAGCCACTAGCATCCCTGCAGCCTCGTCAATGACGATGCGCGGATCATCAGCAACATCGAGCATCTGCGCGCTGCGTTTGGCAATCCAGACGGATAAAGCCAGAACGACGCCCGTAGCCACAAGATAAAAGCCGTTCCCGCACTGCCAGAAGAGCCAGGCAAGCAAAAGACCCGGAAGAGTTCCAAAGGTGCCCGGAGCAAAGGGCATCCGGCCGAGGCCAAAGCCCTGACCGACCAGCAGGATCGCCTGGTTAGCCAGACGTTGCTCTATCCTTTTCGAACTCATTTGGGCCAGGTATGCCGATAGCCGGGAGTGATACCTTGAAGGCCGGACGGCCCGCCAAGCAGGGCGCAGCCGCCTGTCGGGGTGACGCGACCGATACAGAATATCTCAAGACCCAGTCGGCAGCCCAGAGAAAGGATCTCCCGGGATGTAGTCTCTGGAGCCGTGAAGCAGAGCTCATAATCATCGCCCCCACCGAGGGCAAGCTCAAGTGCACGCCGATGTTCCAGCAGGGAAACCGACGCATCAACAAGAGGCACCTGATCGACCTCGATATCGGCGCCCAGGTCGCCACTCGCCTTGAGGACATGACCAAGGTCTGCCAGCAGTCCGTCCGAAAGATCGATGGCGCTGTGGACAAGACGACCAAGTTCCACTCCAAGGGCAACCCGCGGCTGCGGGTACCATAAAGCCTGCTGCAGAACCCTATCGGCGGACGCCTCCTCGCACCAAAGGGCCGCGGCCGCACCGCCGAGCCTTCCGCTTACAAAGATCCGATCGCCCGGTTTGGCACCGCTACGGCGCAATACCGCCTGCGGATCCACTTCTCCTCCGACGGTGACCGAAACCGCCAAAGGACCCGCCGTAGTATCACCGCCCACCAGCGCAACGCCATGGTTTTGGGCCAATTGAAAAAACCCCTCGGCGAAGGCACTAAGCCACGCAAGATTCGGATCAGGTATGGTCAGGCTCAGTGTCGCCCAACGGGGGCTTGCTCCCATCGCCGCGATATCGCTCAAATTTACCGCCAGGGCGCGATGGCCAATAGATTCGGCAGGCTGACTGTCCAGAAAATGGACGCCACTCACCAGAGTGTCCATGACCACCACACTCTGTTTACCGGGTGTCACGTCCAGAACAGCACCATCATCTCCGATTCCGATGCTTAGCCAGGACTTTTCATCCTGCCCCCGATGGAAAATCCGCTCAATCAGTTCGAACTCGTCCATCACGGAACCATTACGGAACGTTGCTGGCGGCTGTCCCTCGTTCGTTGGCGAGACGGTCCAGCACTCCGTTCACAAACTTATAACTATCCTTCGCGCCAAAAAGATGCGCCATTTCCACTGCTTCGTTAATCGCTACGCTATTCGGAATATCCGGGCGAAAGAGGATTTCATAGGCGCCGATAAGAATGATCGCACGCTCAACCGGGTCGAGTTGACTTAAGGGACGCTCAATCAAGGGGTGAAGGCGTCGCTCCAGGGCAGCGCGTCGCTCAGGGACTTCACCGATTAGGTGTCGGAAATACGCGATATCAGAATCCGTCAGCGCGTCATCACTGATGAATCCTGATTCAATCTCAGCCGTAGGCTGTCCTGTGATCATCCACTGGTAGAGCGCCTGAGCCGCACAACGGCGAGCGAGGTGCCGGCTTACCGAAGCCACATCAATCTGTCCCGGGGCCAGGTAGGTACTCAAGGACCTCCAATCCAAAACCGGAGAGTGCGTGCGTGCGAAGGGGCGTACCTAGCACCCGGACCTTGCCGGCGCCGAGGTCTGAGAGAATCTGGCTACCAGCCCCCAGCATCCGCAGTTCGCGCTCCTTGCCATCGGTTGCTGACTCTCCGCGGATGCGCCGGTCCAACTGTGGGACATCCTCCGAATAGGTCAGGAGCACTAATACACCGGACGACTCCCGGGCAATTCTGGCAAGCGCCGCATCGACGCTCCAGCTTTGGGCTTCCCGCGCCTCGGCCAGCATATCGAAAGCTCCCCGATGGGTGTGCACCCGGACTATTGCGGGCGTATCCTGCTGAATAGTGCCATGCACCAGGGCCATGTGGACCTGTTTCAACTCACCATCCTCGTAAATGACCGCGCGAAAGTCGCCGTGCCGGGTGTTGACGATGTTTTCCGAAACCCGCCAGACCGTAGGCTCTGCGCGCATCCGGTAGCGGATGAGATCAGCAATCGTCCCAAGTGTGAGACCGTGCCTACGACTGAATTCCACAAGATCCGGAAGTCTCGCCATGGTGCCATCAGGGTTCAGGATCTCGCAGATCACGCTGGCCGGTTCGATACCGGCCAGCCGCGCAAGGTCTACCCCTGCCTCGGTGTGACCGGCACGGGTTAACACGCCGCCGGGTTGCGCCATGATCGGAAACACATGCCCCGGACTCACAATGTCTTCGCCGGTCGCATTCTCACTCACGGCGGTGCGGATCGTGTGCGCCCGATCAGCCGCCGATATGCCGGTACTCACACCGTCGGCCGCCTCGATCGATACGGTAAAGTTTGTGGAGTACCGGGCATTGTTATCGTTCACCATCAGGGGTAGTTTGAGGTGGCGACAACGTTCTTCCGTCAGGGTCAGGCAGATAAGACCTCTGCCATGAGCCGCCATAAAGTTAATATGCTCGGCCGTCACAAACCCGGCACCAATCACAAGGTCGCCTTCATTTTCACGATCCTCATCGTCCACCAGAATCACCATCTTCCCTTCCCGGTAATCCGCAAGTACTTCCTCGATTGGGCTCACGCCCGGACTGGTGCACTCTTCTGTCATTTCATTAACTGCCTTTAACTGCAGTCCTGAAGGCGCTTCAGGTAGCGGGCCACGACGTCGACCTCAATGTGTACGCCCTGACCTTTTATCAACCCGCCCAGAGTCGTGACACTGAGCGTATGCGGGACAAGATTCACATCGAACTCTACCGCTTCGCTCTTGTCGTCGACATCATTCACCGTCAGGCTGACCCCATCGAGTGTTACGGAACCCTTTTCGGCGATGTAGGCTGCAACCTCCCGCGGGCCGTTGAAACGCATGCGGGTGGACCTCGCCGAAGTCTCGATTTCCGCCAGGACCACGACGCCGTCAACGTGACCACTGACCAGATGGCCACCAAAACGGTCCTGCGCGCTCATGGCGAGTTCCAGATTTACCCCGTCTCCCGGTTGCGATGTCCCCAACAGTGTCCGCGAGAGAGTCTCCTCTGATACATCAAAAAAAAGAACGCCTGGCTCCTGCCGGACAACCGTCAGACAGACCCCTGCCACGGCAACGCTGTCACCCACACTGATTAAACCCATATCCAGTATGCCTGGCTTGATTCGGATCACCAGATCACCGTCACGATCCTCAATCGAGTCGATCGTTCCGATATCCTGCACGATGCCGGTAAACATCACGAGTCCTCCTTTGCGGGAGCATAGATCAGGCGGAGATCACGCCCAATTGCGCAGATGTCTTTAAGCTCAAACTCGACCCGGTCGTTGATAGACCCGATACCCTGCATGACAAACATGCCACGACCTCCGGAGCCCAGCATATCGGGCGACTGATACACCCACAACTCGTCAACCAGTCCACCCGAGACAAAAGCACCTGCAACGCCAGCACCTGCTTCAACCAGCACTTCGTTACAGGCATGCTCGGCAAGAACATCCAGCACGCCGGCGACATCGACCTGGCCATCATCGCCGGCAAGGCAGATCTGCTGCGTCCGGGCATCAAATCCGGAACCCTCGTCATCCTCCCGACTGGTGACGAAGAGAATATTGCCAGGCTCAGAAAAAAGCCTCGCCTGCGGGTCAAGCTGATAGCTTCCGCCCAGCACTACCCGCAGGGGTTGTTCCACATTGGCATCAACGCGGGCGTTCAGGCGGGGATTATCTTTCCTCACGGTCCCGATACCGGTGACAACGGCGCAACTGCTAGCCCGGAGCCGATGCACATCCGCGCGCGCGGCTTCTCCTGTAATCCACTGACTGCTGCCGTCATTGGCCGCCGTTCTGCCGTCCAGCGTCGCGGCAACCTTAAGCCTCACCAAGGGTCGACCGCCCGCCATTCTGCGGCAGAACCCGGCGTTGAGCCCGGCGGCGCCGCAGTCATCCTCTGAAACCTCGGCATCGATACCCGCGGCCCTCAGCATGTCGAGCCCTTTGCCGGCAACCAGTGGGTTTGGATCCACCATCGCTGCGACCACTCGCTTTACCCCGGCATCAGTGAGCGCCTGGGCACAGGGCCCGGTTCGTCCGGAATGCGCACACGGCTCAAGACTGACGAACACCTCGGCCCCTTTCGCCCGGCTACCCGACGCAGCCAGGGCGTGAATTTCAGCATGCGCTTCTCCGGCGCGCTCGTGCCAGCCTTCGCCAACGATTTCATCGCCTTTCGTCACCACGCAGCCGACACGCGGGTTGGGCTTGGTGGTGAAAAGACCGTTTTTTGCAAGCTCGACCGCACGCTCCAGAAAATGCCGCTCTCGGTCCGAAATTCTTTGAGCGCTCATCGCTTGCGCCCTGATCCTGGATCTGCGAGCAGTGACAGTTGCGTCACGTTAGCCGGCGTTTTTCGATCCTTGCGCAGACGGTCGACCTCTTTGCTGAACGCGGCGACGTCCTCGAAACTCCGATATACGGATGCGTAACGTACATAGGCGATCTCATCAATCTGGGGCAGCAGACTCATCACGACCTCACCAATTGCAGCCGAACGGACCTCCAGTTCGCCGTTGAGCTGAATCTCACGACTGACGTCGTTAATCAGTGCATCAATCTGATCGAGACCGACCGGTCGCTTTTCCAGCGCCCGAAGTAATCCCCGACGGAGTTTTCCCTCGTCCCAAGGTTCGCGCCTGCCGTCACTTTTTACCACCCTTGGTTGTTCGCGCTCAAAGCGTTCAAAGGTCGTAAACCGGTGATCGCATCCCTGGCATTCACGTCGACGTCGAACCGTTGCGCCGGCATCGCCAAGACGGGAATCGATTACCCGGGTATCGTCGCTGGAGCAGGCGGGGCAACGCATGGCAGGCCTATGGGGCGCCGCAATAGGCTTAGGGAGCCGGGTCGCCCTCCGGTCCCGCTCCTTCTTTGGCGACTGGGAGCATATCCTCGCGGGATATGCCCAGCACCAACACAGCGGGGCTGGCGACAAAAATAGAAGAATACGTCCCTATCAGGACACCGATCAGCAGCGCAATTGCGAACCCTTTGATGATCTCGCCACCAGCGAGCAGCAATGTCAGAACCACCAGTAGCGTGGTCACGGATGTCAACACTGTTCGCGGCAGCGTCTCGTTGACAGACCGGTTCATGATCGCAAGTACTGTGCCTTTGCGCATCTTGCGGAAGTTATCCCGGATTCGGTCAAACACCACAATCGTGTCGTTCAGTGAGTAACCGATCACAGCAAGCACGGCCGCCAGGACTGGCAGGGAAAATTCAATTCCCACGATCGAGAAAACACCGAGCGTGATCAGCACATCATGGACCAGCGCAATGACCGCACCGACGGCGAAGCGCCACTCGAACCTGAAGGCCACGTAAATCAAGATGCCGATCAGCGCGTAGAGCATGGCCAATCCGCCCTTTTCCGTAAGTTCGCCGCCGACCTGTGGCCCGACAAACTCCACCCGACGCATCTGCACCTGGCAGTCGGTAACACTCCCGCCCGCTGTCGTGCACTGCTGCAGACCGCCTTGCACGCTCTCGGTGAGCGTCTCCCCGGAAGCGTTTCTGAGCGCGCTCACCACATCGCTGCTCTGCTCGGAGGCCGCCTGGCCTTCACTTACCGGCAGCCGCACCAGAATATCCCGAGACGTTCCAAAGTACTGGACAATGGCATTATCGACACCGGCATCTCTTAAAACCGATCGGACCATGACTGGGTCTGCCGACTGGGTGTATTCGAGCTCCACCAAGGTTCCGCCCGTGAAATCGATACCGAAACTAAGGCCTCGAATACCCAACGAGCCGATACTCAGCACCAGCAGCACAAGCGACACAATCCACGCAGTCCGGCGTTTGCCGAGAAAATCAAATTGCGTGACCTGTTTGAATATTCGCATCGCGTTAGCCGTCAGATAGACAGTGCCTTGATCCGCTTTCCGCCATAAAGGAAATTAACGAGCGCGCGGGTCACAATAATGGCAGTAAACATCGACGTAATGATGCCGATACTCAGTGTCACGGCAAATCCCTTGATGGGTCCAGTGCCGAAATTGAAAAGCACAATTGCCGCGATCAGGGTAGTGACGTTCGCATCGATGATGGTCGACAAGGCCCGTTCGTAGCCAGTATGAATACTTGCCTGCGGTGTCGCACCGTTTTGAATCTCCTCTCGAATACGCTCGAAGATAAGTACGTTCGCATCGACAGCCATACCCACTGTCAGAACGATGCCCGCCACTCCGGGCAAAGTCAAGGTCGCCTGCAGCAGCGACAGCACGGCGACGATCAGTACGAGGTTAAGTGCCAGTGCGACATTCGCGAAAAGTCCGAATACCCGGTAATAAACAGCCATGAAAATGAGTACCAGGATGAAACCCACCATCACTGACCGGAATCCCTGGTCGATATTCGCCTGACCGAGGCTCGGACCGACTGTCCGCTCCTCAATAATCTCGACCGGTGCGGCCAGAGAGCCGGCCCGGAGCATCAGGGCGAGATCACGGGCCTCGGTCACGCTGTCGAGCCCTTCAATCTGAAAACGCTTGCCAAGCTGATCCCGAATTACCGGAGCGGTGATGACTTCCTCGACGCGCTGCTGGGTCCGCAATACCCGCCCCTGGTCATCCTTCAGGGGGAGTCCATCAGCATCCGTTCGGATGGTAGAACGGTTCTCAATGTACGCCACTGCCATACGTTTACCGATATTCTTGCCGGTGATTTTCTGGTTGATCCTTGCTCCGATTGCATCCAGCGTGATGCTGACAATCGCCCCGCCGCTTTGCGTATCGATACTTGCCGCCGCATCGACGATGTTCTCGCCGGAATAGATCACCCGCTTCTCGAGCAGAATCGGCCGCTCGTCACGGAAGCGGTAAATCTTTGACCCCGGGGGGACTTTGCCGCCCAACGCGGCCTCGAGGCTGTGCTCCTCGTCGACCATCATCATCTCGAGCGTGGCGGTGCGGCCGAGAATGCGTTTTGCGCGCGCCGTGTCCTGCACTCCAGGCAACTGCACCACAATCCGGCGGTCACCCTGGCGCTGAACGACAGGCTCCGCGACCCCCAGTTCGTCGACCCGGTTGCGCAGCGCGGTAATGTTCTGCTCCAGGGCAAACTTAGACAGCTCATCGATCTCGCTTTGCGCAAGACTCATGGTGAGGACATTTTCGGAGCCCCCGGCTCCTTCGGTCATGACCAGGGCGGGGAGTTTCTCGCGGATCGTCTTCAGTACGTCCTCGGCAGACTCTGCTGAACGAAGCGTTACGGTAATGCCACCCGAGGTGTTCCGGGCGATGCCGCGGTAACGTATCTTGGCCTCCCGCAACGTTGAGCGCAGATCGGCAACATACCGATCCTCCGCACGGCGTTGGGCGCTCGCCATGTCGACCTCCAGAAGAAAATGCACCCCGCCTCGAAGGTCGAGCCCAAGATACATCGGCAAGGCGCCGAGCCCTGAGAGCCAGTCAGGTGCGGCCGGAAGCAGGGTCAGTGCGATGGTGTAGCCCGTTGGAAGGCGCGTCTCCAGCATGTCGCGGGTCTGCAGCTGGGCATCCGTTGTGGCAAGACGGATCCGGATACCCGAATCATCCAGCACCAGTGAGTCGTAACCAAGACCGGCATCGTCCAAAACCTTCTGCACCTGCACGAGCTGCTCGGCACTCAGACTTCCGCCCCGGGCGCCCCGCAACTGGATGCCGGGATCGTCACCAAATAGGTTGGGAAGCGCGTAAAACGCACCTGGCAGGATAACCGCCGTGATGATCAGCCATTTCCACCACGGGGTGTGGTTACGCATCGACTTAATAGGTACCTTTAGGCATGACCTGCGCTACCGCCTGTCTTTGGATCTTGACGTTCAATCCGCTGGAGATTTCCAGGGTAATGAAGTTGTCGTCGACCTCTATCACTTTTCCCAAAAGGCCTCCATTGGTGACCACCTCTTCACCTTTGGACAATGCCGCCACCATCTCCTTGTGCTGCTTTCCCCGTTTTTGCTGAGGGCGAATGAGCAGGAAATAGAAAAGGGCAAAAATCACCACCAGTGGCAGGAGACTGAACAGGCTTCCGCCGGCCTCTCCCCCGGCTTGGGCAAAAGCGTCAGAAATCAGGAAATCCATTTTGCTACCTCTTGATTCGAACCGTGGAAAGGCGCGCGATTATACGACATCGGCGTTTTCACCGCCGAAAACAGCCATAAAATCATCAGCGAATACTTGGAAGCCCCCGCGCGTAATCGCATCGCGAATATCAGACATCAAGGTCTGAAAAAAGACCAGGTTATGCAAAGTGCAGAGCCTCGGGCCAAGCAGTTCGCCAGTCACGTGCAGATGGCGCAGATAGGCCCGGCTGAACTGGCTGCAAGCCAGACATGGACAGTCGGGATCAATCGGCCGGGTGTCCTGGCGGTTAACCGCGTTCTTCAGGCGTACGATACCGCGACGGGTGTACAGCCAGCCGTTGCGGGCGTTTCGCGTAGGCAACACGCAGTCGAACATATCAATTCCGGACGCGACTCCTGCCAGCAGATCCTCAGGCTTGCCCACACCCATTAGATACCGGGGCTTGTCCACCGGCATAGCCGGCGTCACTGCTTCCAGGATTCTCAGCATATCGTCTTTGGGCTCTCCCACCGACAGCCCGCCCAACGCGTAACCCTCAAAGCCGATTGCCTGGAGGCTCTCAAGCGCCTCCAGGCGAAGCGCTTCGTGCATGCCGCCCTGAACGATTCCGAATAACGACTGGCCGGGGCTGAGCGGGTAGTCACGACAACGGCTCGCCCAGCGAAGCGACAACGCCATGGAATCGCGTGCCTGCGCAGCAGTTGCCGGATACGCCGTGCACTCATCAAAGCACATGGCAATATCCGCGCCAAGGCCCTTTTGGACCTCCATGGATGTTTCCGGCCCAAGAAAGACCGTAGATCCGTCCACGGGGGACCGGAAGGTAACCCCCTCTTCTTTTATGTCTTTTCTCTTCGCAAGACTCCAGACCTGAAAACCCCCGGAGTCCGTCAGGATCGGGCCGCTCCACCCCATGAAGTCGTGAAGGGTTCCATGCAGGCTGATGATTTCGGTCCCCGGCCTCAGCATCAGATGGAACGTGTTTCCGAGAATGATCTGCGCCCCGGTCGCCATAACCTCTCCCGGGCTGACCGACCGGACCGAACCGACGGTTCCGACCGGCATAAACGCTGGGGTCTCGACAACCCCCCGGGCAAAGTCGATCCGGCCTTGCCGGGCATTACCATCGGCATAATTCAGGGTGTATTTCATTGGGGTGCCCGGGACTCCAGAAGCATGGCATCACCATAACTGAAAAAGCGGTAGCGGTTTTGGACAGCATGGGCATAGGCCTCACGAATCCGCTGCACGCCCGCGAAGGCACTGACCAGCACCATCAGGGTGGAACGCGGCAGGTGAAAGTTTGTGATCAGCAAGTCGACAACCTGAAAAGCATGGCCCGGCCTGATGAACAGGCAGGTTTCCCCACTCATCGGCCGCAGCGTCCCGCTGCGAGCTGCCGCTTCCAGGGCGCGGACAACGGTGGTACCGACAGCAACCACCCGACCGCCCCGGCGCCGGGTATCGCGAATCGTCTCAACCAGCACTTCATCCACCACGATCTCCTCGGAGTGCATCTGATGCTCATTCAGAGAATCCGATTTCATAGGCGCAAATGTGCCCGCCCCTACGTGCAGGATCAGCCGTGCCAACCCTACCCCGCTCCCGGTGAGGCGCTCCAACAAGTCCTCGTCGAAGTGCAATCCGGCTGTCGGCGCAGCGACGGCTCCGGGGTTTTTCGCATACACCGTCTGGTAGCGGTCGATATCTGAGCGGGCCACCGGACGTTCGATATACGGCGGCAGCGGCACCTCACCCTCCCGATGCAACAGCGCCTCGAAACTCCCGCCGTCACTCGTTTCCACCACAAAAAATGCACCATCGCGGCCCAGTACCCGAAGTGGCGTACCGCCCTGGGTCGTGAGATCAGTCCCGGGCCCCGGCGTCTTGCTTGCACGAATCTGCACCAGCGCCTGCGACCCACCGCGCAGCCGTTCCAGCAACAGTTCGAACTTGCCGCCGGTCTCTGTCTTTCGCCCGTAAAGCCGTGCCGGGAGGACTTTTGTGTCATTGACCACGAGCAGGTCATCTGGCCGGAGCCGCTCTTCCAGATCGGAAAACACGCCATCAATGAGCGCGTGGCCCGCAGCTGGTACGATCAGCAACCGACTGGTACTGCGCTTATCCTTGGGTGACTGGGCGATCAGCTCCCTGGGCAGGTCGTAGTCGAATTCATGGCTGGACTGCATAGGCTTTTGAAGCGGCAGCAACTGGCCGCACACACCAGGAGGGGGAACCAACGGTGAATTCTATCGGCTACGGTCACCCTGCCCAACTAGACCTCCCCAGCCAGCTGTAAACGCTCAAATGCATTTCCACGCGCCAGAACAACCGAGGCAGCTGCCTGGCGCTTTGGAATCCGCCAGAAGGTATCCAGCAGCCGTGCGGTATGCTGTGGATTCAGGCGCTGATAGCCGTTGCGCTCATAAAAACGGATTGCCCAATGTGCGCTTGCCCAGGTCCCAACCAGAATCGGGCACAAGGATTGATCATGAATCTTCTCGAGTAATGCCCGGCCCAGGCCGTTACGCTGCCGGCCCGGATACACATAGGCGTGGCGGATAAGATCCACTGCGCCCCGGGGTTGAAACCCCATAACGGCCAGCAGTTCGGCTCGCTGTGATACGCCCCAGAAAACGACCCCGTCGTTGATCTCCTGATGCAGCGCCGCAACAGACATATAGGGCTCGTGCCAGCAATCCTCAGGAATCACACCCTGGTAGATCTGCGCGGCTGCATTGATCACAGCACAGATCGCCTGCGGGTCGCTCACTCTGTGTATTTCGGAAATTTCCGGTATTGCATTCATTTCGACCCATAATAGCAGGGGCTTTCCCTCCCTCGAAACTCGAAGGACTACCCCCAGACCTGCAGTTGACAGGGGTTTTCGGTTCTCGCATAATGTTTGTATTACAAACCAGTTTGCAGTAAGGGAATGCTATGTCTCCGGAAGAACTCAATGTCCGCAAAGCCATCGCCGATGTTGAACTGATACGGCGTGTCCTGGATCAAGCCAAGAAAAACGACTCCGCTGATCAGACTGTGGGACTCTTCGGGGTCACCCTGACCGCGAACATCATTCTGCAAAGTTTCGCGCTCGCGGGTGCGGTGCTACTGCTGGTAGTAGAACTTGCAACCGGTGGCTCAATTACACAAATGCTGTTACTCGGCGCTACTCTTCCCGATGTTCGCATTCTCGGCATTGGTCTGATGGCAGGAATACTGATCGCGCTCGTGATCCTGCTCTATTTCGTTATCTGGCGCGCGTCGCGAACGAGCGGCGAAGAGTTCAATGCTTATATCGTTCGCAACTTCCGCTACGCACGGTTGCTGTCATACCTATCTGACCTGCTGTTGAAGTTTGCTGCAGCGGCCCTGATCATGCTTGCAGGACACCCCGAATGGATACCGCCTTTACTGCTCGCATTTACCGGAGACTATCTTGTTCAGGGCCGATTGTTTACTTTGCCCACGCGGCTGGCGGTGATCCTCGGCGCGATCTGTATCGCGATCGGTCTCTATCAGTTCCTCACGGACATTCAGACACTGGTACTGCCGCTCGCCGTATTTACGGCAGTCGCAGCCATTTCAACCGGGAGATTAATGCGACTGCATCGTAAACAGGCCCACGACCCTGCGTGAAGCAGCAGGTGTCATGGCGTCCAGTGAGCTACTCAATGTGCACCCGGCATTATTTGACCGGGTTCGCCTGGCGATCATGGCGCATCTTTCGCTTGCCAAAGGTAGTGTTGATTTCAGCACACTGCTTGCAGAGCTCGAGCTCACCCGAGGGAACCTCTCGACGCATATGAAAAAACTCGAAGACGATGGACTGGTACATATCAAAAAGGCCTTCATTGGGCGAAAGCCCCGTACCACCTACTCCTGTACGAGCAAGGGAAAGAAGGCGGTTCAGGTTTATCTCTCCGCTGTCGAAACCGTATTGAGATCTTCGCTATGAGGCAATGCGGTTCACGAGACAGTCGACCAGTTTCAATGACCACCCCGGGGTGGGTTAGCGGTGCACGGTGGCACCGATACGACGGGGGCAACCCCCGGGGCACTCCTCCAGTGCCCCCGTCGAACCACCGATCCGATAGGGAAGCTTCAGCTGAAAAACTTAAGCGGTGTGCGGCGGCATCGTCACGATGGAAGAGTTCCCTTTTGTCTCCTTCCTCCAACTTCCATCGGCCCGCCGCTTCTTTTTGCTGACGCGAGCCCGGGGTAACACAACCCCGGGTCTTTGCGCCCTTCCCTAACTGGGCGGCTGATATACGTCCAGCACCGCTTTTGCCTTTTTCATCCCCTCAACGGCCGTAGGCATGTCGAGGAGTTTGGTGGTCCTACCACCCTCAATTGCACCTGTGGCTGACACTGCCAGCGCAACGCCCGCCATTGAGGCGTCATCGGGCATATCCGCAACGACGACAAGATCATCACTTCCGAAAGCCATCCAGGCCCCGATCATGGTTCCCCCATTGGCCTCGATAGCCGCTTTGGCAGCCCCCGTCCGATCCTGCGGGTTACTGACCAGAGTTTTAATTGCTGCGCCGGAATACGACGCTTGGTATAGATAACAAGGCATTTCAATATCCTCCTTTTTGATGAATGTTATCAGTAACTTTCGTCAGCGAAAGGGCCGATGTCAAGGTTTGTCTAGGTTTTCAGATAGAGATATTACTGGCCCCTATTGGAGCGCAGCATTTTGCTGACACGTGGATATAGGAGAAGATGACTATGAAGGAAGCCAAACTAACTTGTTTTGCCAACCCGAACAACCGGAACCGGTACTACGTTACGCCCACGGCCGATGGCAAGACCAGGTGCTTTATCGGTAGAACGACCCACGGCTTTGATTTTTTGGGATACACCATTCACCCACAGTGAAGGCCGCGCCCTTCTTCTGTGAGCCTTGAGCGCCTTCTCGCACGTGCCCGCCGGGCCTAGAGCCAAAGAGGTGATTAACAACGCCTCTGGGAGTACGTCAGCCACTGGTACCGATGGCTGAACTGCAAGCGACCCTCATGCGCCCGTCAGCCTACAATACAGGCTGGTGCACTCCTGGGCCTCCCTCATACACTGGGCATGCGCATCGTTACACTGCTTTCTACTGTCTTGCAGCTGCAGCTGCGGCTGCGGCTTGGTCAACCTGGTTATCACTTGTCCCGACTGCGGGTTCCGGTTCCGCTGAAAGAGTGCACGCTGGCGGGTCGGGGGACCAAAACCCCCTGCCCGTACAGGTCGTCGTTTGGTTATGAGTCAATTCAAAACCGTCCCTACAAACGAAAGTAACTGTGGCGCCCAAGGGCAAACGCCTATTCACACTATTGCCAGTAACGTCCTTGCTTTTGGAATTTGGAATATCTTCTGGGTATGTACACGTACACCCGTCGTCAACAGTCGTATCCTCATCACTACACAAGACGGGGGATGGACTCGATGAACTGCCGGAGTTGCACTTATCTAGGCATTGAACGTAACCGTCTTCATCCCAGGGGGGGTATGCCGCTTCACAGACCACCTCACAAGATCTGCTATCACAGAAAGCAATCCCCCAATCGTTAAAAAATACTAAATCATCTACATTTTTACAGACTGCCTCGGACGACCTTAGGGTAACGTCTGTACAGTCTGCATCGCACACCCATGTATCAATAATATGGGCCTTGCGCAGGGGATGGTCGACTTCCCTCACGAGTACTTTACCCGGGCTGTCGCACGTCCTGTCGGGCCTGGTAAACCAGTTTTCTGGTCCGGTCGGACACACGCTTCCGGTATCCGTCGGCGTGTCTTGGCTTGTTGGCGGGTTGTCGGTACTAGTTGTTGGCGGGTTGTCGGTAGCCGTTGTAGCGGTAGAAGCGGTGCTCGATGCTTTAGTAGCCGCTTTAGTAGCCGCTTTAGGAGCGGGCCCTCCCGCGTCGGCCTCATCTCTGCTTGTGGGTGTTTTTTCAGATATAACGGATTCGGTAACGATGCCTCGTAGCGAGAAGTCGTGCG
>Ga0315336_1002826_pt1 | contig 25084 bp, 17 predicted proteins | sample ASW5metaG_FD_204512 | JGI IMG/M metagenome (GOLD analysis project Ga0315336, IMG submission 204512) | Ammonia-oxidizing marine archaeal communities from Monterey Bay, California, United States - ASW #5 | ecosystem: Environmental > Aquatic > Marine > Intertidal zone | place: USA: California... | reverse complement strand
TGCCGGTAAGCTCAAAGATAAAATGCTCCGTGGAGGCATCGATCACTTGGGCTCGAAAGGCTTCGGCCAGCCGCAACGCCTCGACCCGCTTATCGCCTTTGCCGGCCACCTTGATAAGGGCCAGCTCGCGTTCCACCGAATTACCGAGCACGGTGAGGTCCGTGACCTTGTGGACCGGTACTAGCCGCTCCAACTGGCTCTTGATCTGCTCGATCACCATCGGCGTGCCGGTGGTCACGATTGTGATGCGCGAGAGATGCGCCTCGTGCTCGGTCTCCGAAACGGTGAGGGAATCGATATTGTAGCCGCGCCCGGAAAACAGTCCAATCACACGTGCCAACACGCCCGGTTCGTTGTCGACCAGGACCGATATGGCGTGTTGTTCGATGCTTTGATGCTTTGGACTCATGACTGGATACGCGGCGGGGGGCCGAATTCACCTGCCCCGTTAGACCATTACCTTGCCCTCTTCGGTGATCGCCGCCTCGATTTCCTCGTTGCTCACATCGTCGCCCATCAGCATGTTGTTATGTGCTTCTCCCGACGGGATCATCGGAAAACAATTGGCTTCCTTGTGGACGCGGCAATCAAAGATGACCGGCTTCTTCACTGAAATCATTTCCTTTATGGCGTCGTCCAATTCCGAGGGCTTTTCTGCACGCAGGCCAACGCATTGGTAAGCCTCTGCCAGCTTGACGAAATCAGGCAACGCCGCCGTGTAGCTGTGGGAATAGCGCCCGTCGTGAAGCAGCTCCTGCCACTGGCGAACCATGCCCATATACTCGTTGTTGATGATGAAGATCTTAATGGGGAGATCGTATTGAGCGGCGGTCGACATTTCCTGCATCGTCATCAGCACCGAAGCCTCACCCGCGATATCGATCACCAGGGAATCAGGATGCGCTACCTGAGCGCCAACGGCGGCTGGCAAGCCGTAGCCCATGGTGCCGAGGCCTCCGCTGGTCATCCAGCGATTTGGCTCCTCAAATTGGTAGAATTGCGCCGCCCACATCTGGTGCTGGCCCACCTCTGTGGTGACGTAGACGTCCTTGTCCTTGGTCAGCTCGTAGAGGCGCTGGATGGCGAGCTGCGGCATGATTAGATCGTCGCGGCTCTTATAGGAGAGGCATTTGCTGCCCCGCCATTCCTCGATCAGCTTCCACCACGCAGCTAGTGCCTCTTTATCGACCTGGGGCGTGCGCGCGCGCCAAACCCGGATCAGCTCCTCCAACACGTGGGCCGCATCGCCGATGATGGGAAGATCTACATGTACGTTCTTATTGATCGACGAGGCATCGATATCGACGTGAATCTTCGTCGATTCCGGTGAGAAGGCATCGAGCCGGCCTGTGATGCGATCATCGAAGCGTGCCCCAATATTGATCATCACGTCGCAACCATGCATCGCCAGATTGGCTTCATAGGTGCCGTGCATGCCGAGCATGCCGAGCCATTGCGGGTCGGAGGCGGCGAAGGCGCCGAGCCCCATCAGCGTCGAAGTGATCGGATAGCCGGTCATGTTCACGAATTCACGCAGCAACTGGCTCGCGGCGGGTCCGGAATTGACGACGCCACCGCCGGTGTAGAACACCGGCCGCTTGGCCGCGGCGATGATGTCGACGGCTTGTCGGATCGCCTCTTGGTCGCCCTTCACCTTGGGCCGGTAGCTCTTATGGGTCACATTTGAGGGGCCGACATATTCGCCCTCGGCGAATTGCACGTCCTTGGGGATGTCGACGACGACTGGGCCAGGCCGTCCATTGGCGGCCACGTAAAAAGCTTCGTGCAGAACCCGCGCCAAATCGTTGACGTCGCGCACCAAATAGTTGTGCTTGGTGCAGGGCCGGGTGATGCCGACGGTGTCGCATTCCTGAAATGCGTCGTTGCCGATCAGATGCGTCGGCACTTGGCCGGTAATGCACACGAGTGGTGTCGAATCCATCAGCGCATCGGTGAGCCCGGTAACGGCATTGGTTGCGCCTGGGCCGGAGGTGACGAGAACCACGCCAACCTTGCCGGTGGAGCGCGCATAACCTTCGGCTGCGTGCACAGCGCCTTGTTCGTGGCGCACCAGATAGTGCTTCACCTCGTCCTGCTCGTACAGAACGTCGTATATCGGGAGAACAGCGCCCCCGGGATACCCAAAAATGTGCTCAACGCCTTGATCGGCAAGCGCGCGCAGAACCATCTCCGCGCCCGTCATCATCCGTGCCATCGCTCTTCCAGCCCCTTTCATACTGCCGAGGGCGCAATACGCCGCGATGGCGCGCCCCGACAAATCGTTTAGCCAGGAGGAACTTCGTCGCTCCTATTTGACAGGTCCGCCCCAGAAATCCAGCAATTTGGCCCGGCGAACCGGCGGACACTATCGTTTGGACGATGGCCGGTCAACCGTCAAACATCAACGAACGACAATATTCTTGGTAAAAAACTTTCCGATTCTTTCATTTCTATCCACTGCCACGACATCATGTTACCTCGCAGCCATGTCATTTGCCGCTTGGCATAGCGCCTGGTCTCGGTCTTGAAGCCCGAGATGGCCTGTTCCTTCTCAATCTCGCCCGCCAAATGGGCCAAGAGCGCTTCGACGCCGAGAGCCCGCATTGCTGGAAGCCCGGGATCGAGCTTCAGGTCCATCAGCGCCGCTACCTCTTGGAGCGCACCTTGGTCCATCATCCGGTCAACCCGCGCGTCGATCCGGCCATAAAGTATCTCTCGCTCGGGAGCGATCACGATCTTGCCCGCTCCTCCGGCATCAAGAACCGGCTTTGCCGGCATGTCCTGCCATTCGCTGAGCGAGCGCCCGGTGGCTTCAATCACCTCGAGTGCGCGGACGATCCTCTGGGTATCTTCCGGCCTCAGCCGATCGGCCATTTCCGGATCGCGGGCTACCAGAATCCCATGCAAGTCACTCGCGCCCAACCGTTTCGCCTCCGCCCTCCAGCGGTGGCGGACGAAATCGGGGATATCGGGCACCGGCGCCAAGCCTTCCAACAATGCTTTGAAATAGAGCCCGGTGCCGCCGGTGATGATTGGAATGCGCTGCTCACACCGCACTGCCTCGATTTCGCGTGCCACGCCCTCGAGCCATTGACCGACCGAATAGGCTTGGACGACGGGAATGAATCCATAGAGTCGATGGGGAATCGCCGCCTCGTCCTCGGCGCTTGGCCGCGCGGTCAGTAGCCGCAGCTCGCGATAGACCTGCATGGAATCCGCGTTGATGATCGTGCCGCCGATCTTGTCAGCCAGCGCCATTGCAACGGCCGACTTGCCGCCCGCCGTCGGGCCTGCAATAAGGAGCGCGCTGATTTGCTGTTTCGGCATCGTGCTTCGATAAATACCCGGCAATCGCGGTTCAAGAAATCCCCAACGCCGTCGAGCTCGCGGATTTTCAAACTCGTTCGCCAACAAGGAGGCAGGCTTGACGCTCATACGACCCTTTCGCGCTCTGCGCCCGGCGCCTAGCAAGGCGGAAGACGTTATCGCGCCGCCCTATGACGTGCTGTCGAGCGATGAGGCTCGCAAACGCGCCAAAGGAAGGCCGTGGAGCTTTCTGCATATTTCCAAGCCCGAGATCGACTTGGACCCATCCGTCCACGTCTATTCGGAGGCTGTCTATAAGAAGGCAGCGGAAAATCTTGCCACCATGATCGAGGCAGGAATCCTCGAGCGTGACGCCAAGCCCAACTACTACGTCTACCGCGTCACCATGGGCGACCACTCACAAACAGGTCTGGTTGCCGCTGCGTCCCTTGAGGCCTATCGGGCAGGGCGAATCCGAAAGCACGAATTCACAACGCCGGCCAAGGAGAACGATCGGATTCGGCAGATCGAGGCCCTGAAGGCGCAGACCGGCCCCGTGATGATGGCCTATCCGACCTCGCCTCAGGTGGACGCCCTGCTCGCCCAATCGAGTGCCGGCGAACCCGCCCTTGACGTAACCGCCGATGACGGCGTCCGCCATACGCTTTGGGTCGTCGACGACGATCGGCTCATCACGGAAATCACCGGTAGAATCGAAGATTTGGCCGCGCTCTATATCGCCGACGGCCATCACCGCTCGGCTGCTGCCGACAAGGTCGATGAGAATATCGGAGCGAACGATGGCGGGGATGATACGGGCACGTTCTTGACGGTGATTTTTCCCGCCGACCAGATGAATATCCTCGACTACAACCGCGTCATCACGGATCTCAACGGACACGATCCCAAAAAGCTGATCGCTGAAATCGAAAACAGCTTCGCGATCGAGCCGGTCAGCCAGCCTGTGCGTCCCGCGATGCCCGGCGAATTCGGCATGTATTTGGCGGGAGGCTGGTATCGCTTGAGGATCAAACCGGAGCTGGTGCCAGCCGACGATCCCTTAGGCCGCCTCGATATCAGCCTGCTGAGCAAGCATCTGATCGAGCCGCTGCTTGGCATTAGCGATCCCCGGCGCGACAAGCGGATCGATTTCGTTGGCGGCAGCCGGGGGCTTGAAGCGCTGCAGGCCCGCGTCAACTCCGGCGAAATGGCGATTGCCTTCGCGTTCTATCCCACGGCCATGTCGGATGTTTTGGCGGTGGCCGATACGGGCGAAGTCATGCCGCCCAAATCCACCTGGTTCGAGCCCAAGCTCGCCGACGGGCTAGTGTCACTGGTTTTGGATTAGGCCTGCGGCTGGTCGCAGCTAGCCCTTGATCGGTATGGCGACGAAGCGCAGATCGCCCTTAGCGTCCGAGATCAACAGCAGGACGGAATTCCGGCCCTCTTTCTCAACCGTCTTGAGCCTCGATGTGACATCGGAGGGCGACTTCACTTCCTGCTGAGTCACCTCGACAATGACCTGGCCTTCCTTGATGTCCTTCTCGGCGGCGTCGCTTTTCGGGTCGACATGCGTGATCACCACGCCTTTCACTTTTTTCGAGATGTCGTAGCGGGAGCGCAACTCGTCAGACATTGGCGCGATCGAGAGACCGAGCAGAAGTTCCTTCTCGTCCTTCGGTTCCTTCTTCTCGCTGGTCTGAGGCGCCGTCTCTTCGCCTTCGGGCAACCTTCCGACCTTCACACGAAAGCGCTGCGTCTGCCCCTTGCGGAGCACCTCCACATCCACGCTCTTGCCAATCGGCGTGCGGGCGACGATGCGGGGCAGTCCGCGCATCTGCATCACGTCTTGATCGTCGAACCGGACGATCACGTCGGTGGGCTCCAGGCCAGCAGTCGCCGCTGGGCTGCCAGGCGTAATGCTGGCAATCAGTGCGCCCTTGGACTCGTTCATGCCTAGACTGTCGGCGATTTCATCCGTGACCGTTTGAATCCGCACACCGAGCCAGCCGCGCCTTGTCTCGCCGAATTCGCGCAGCTGCCCGATCACGTGCATCGCCGTGCTGGCGGGAATTGCAAACCCGATACCGATCGAGCCACCGGTTGGCGAAATGATCGCCGTATTCACGCCGATCACCTGGCCGCTCATATTGAATAGCGGCCCGCCCGAATTGCCGCGATTGATCGCCGCGTCGGTTTGCAGGAATTCGTCATAGGGCCCGGCGTTGATGTCGCGCTTTTTGGCGGAGATGATGCCGACTGTCACGGTTCCCCCCAAGCCGAACGGATTGCCAATCGCCATCACCCAATCGCCGATCCGCATTTGCGTGGAATCGCCGAATTTGAGCGCCTTCAGCGGCTTCTTCGGCTCCACCTTGAGCAGTGCCAGATCAGTCTTGGGGTCGCGGCCGATAATCTCGGTAACAGCAAGCTTGGAACCGTCATTCAGATTGATAACAATCTCATCGGCACCCTCGATCACATGGTTGTTGGTGACGACGATGCCGGAGGAATCGATAACGAACCCGGATCCCAGCGAGCTCACCTTGCGGGGCAGTTCCTGTTGCTGCTGTTTGTTGAAGAGGTCGTCGAAGAACTCTTCGAAGGGCGAGCCCTTGGGCACGTGCGGCATCGGAATGCCACGGGATCCTTTGAGGGTTTGAGTCGTCGAAATGTTGACGACGGCCTCCTGAAGATCTTCGGCGAGATCGGCGACAGATTCTGGGCCTTGGGCCGACAGCAGAGCCGGCATGGAGATCAAAAATCCAGCGGCCAACACCAGCGCAAGAAGCCAGCTCCCGGCCCCGTGTCCGGGCGTGAGCGTCAATGGTGTCGGTCTTGCTGCGCGCATCGCGTCAATTCCTTTACGCGGCCTTCCGGCCTCGCCGCCAGTTTACCCGAGATTGCGGCAATCCCGAGCCCCGTCAGGCATTTTCTGAGACCCTTGGCGGTACGCCGGTCTCGAGCGTCAGAGCCAATTCTTTTTCAGCCCCGCACTCATCATGCGGCTGCGGCGAAATCAGCCGCGGACCAGCCAAAATATCAGAAAGCCGATTCCCACGGCAACCGCACCGCCGGTTCGAAGCGTCGTCTCCGGCATTTCCGAAGCGGCCTCCAGGATGCGCATTCCAAAACCAGGAAAGAGCGCCCATAGCAATCCCTCGATGACAAGGACCAATCCGAAGGCTGCCAGGAGGTCGCTCATGCCCGGTGATTATTGCACGCGCTTGCCATTCTCCAGCAAGCCTGAGGGATCGTTGAAGTACCGGAAGAACTCGGTGTTGGGCGATAGCAACAGCCGCGTATCGGACGATTTCAAACCCGCCTCATAGGCCTGCATCGAGCGGTAGAATCCGAAGAAATCCGGGTCCTTGCCGAAGGCTTTGTTGAAGATGTTGTTGCGCTCGGCATCGCCTTGGCCACGAAGCACTTCCGATTCACGGGTTGCTTCGGCTTTCAGCACGGTGACATCGCGATCCGCTTCGGCCCGGATGCGCCGGGCGACCTCTTCGCCCTGGGCCCGGATCTGAGCAGCTTCCTGCTCGCGCTCCGTCTGCATGCGCCGAAAGATGGCTTGGCTATTGGCCTCAGGCAAATCGGCGCGCTTGATCCGCACGTCGACGACGTCGATGCCGAAATCTTGAGCATTGGCATTAACTTGCTTGGTGATCTGCGCCATCAGGTCTTCGCGCTCATCTCGCACCACGGCGATGAACGAAGACTCGCCGAGCACGCGGCGGAGCGCCGATTCAAGGATCGTCGACAGTCGTTGCCGTGCGATCCGCTCGTCGCGGACCGTCTGATAGAAGCGTAGCGGATCAACGATCTTGTAGCGCAGGAAGGCATCGACAACTAACCGCTTCTGGTCCGAGGCGATCGCCTCCTGGGAAGTCGCGTCGAGATCGAGGATGCGTTTGTCGAAAAACTCGACGTTTTGAATGAACGGGACCTTCCAGTTCAGCCCGGCATCCTTAATGACCCGCTTTGGCTTACCGAATTCGAGCACCAACGCCTGTTGCGTTTGGTAAACCGTGAAGAGCGTGAGATAGGCGGTGACGACGATCAGCACACCGGCTGCAATCAAGATTGCATAGAGACTCTTCTTCATTGCTGGCTCCCGGTGGGTTGGCTCTTCATGAGTTCGTTCAGCGGCAGATAGGGCACCACGCCTTGTCCGCCGCTCTGCTCATCGATGATGATCTTGTCCATGTCGCCGAATACGCGCTCCATGGTCTCGAGGAACATGCGCCGGCGCGTGACGTCAGGCGCCTTTTGGTATTCGGTGTAAACGGAGATGAAGCGTGCCGCCTGACCCTGCGCCTCGTTCACGGTCTGCTCCTTGTAGGCTTGGGCGCCCTGAAGGATGCGCTGGGCCTCGCCACGAGCTTCGGGGATCACCCGGTTTGAGTAGGCATCCGCCTCGTTGCGAATACGCTCCTGGTCGGCGCGGGCGGCCTGGACGTCGCGGAATGCATCGATCACCTGGGCCGGCGGGTCCACTTTCTGCAGCCGCACCTGCGTGATCTCGATGCCGGCCTTATAGGTGTCCAGGATCGTTTGCATCAATTTCTGGACGGCTAACTCGGCCTCGTTACGTTTTTCGGTCAACAGGTCCTGAATGTTGTTCTGCCCCACGACCTCGCGCATCGCGCTCTCGGCCACTTCCTTGACGGTGGTCGTCGGGTTTTGGATGTTGAACAGAAACGCCGGCGCGTCGTTGATGCGCCAGAGCACCTGAAAATCCACATCGACGATGTTCTCGTCGCCCGTCAGCATCAAGCTTTCCTCCGGGACGTCGCGAACGCTGGCGCCGACGCCGCCGGCATCGCCCGAGCCCCGCATGCCGATTTCGATGCGGTTCACCCGAGTCACCTTGGGCAGATAGACGGTCTCGATCGGGTATGGCATGCGGAAATTGAGGCCCGGCGACATCAGCCGCACATATTTGCCAAACCTCAGGACAACGCCGAGCTCATCCGGGTTGACGCGCACGGTGAAAGCGAAGAATCCGATCACGCCGGCCAGTAAAACGGCGATCACCCCAATCATGGGTCCACTCAACCGGCCACCCGGTATAGCCTGTCGCAGCTTGTCCTGGGACTTGCGCAGAAGCTCTTCGAGATCCGGCGTCGAACCGCCGCCGCCGCCGCCGCCTCCGCCGCCACCTGGGCGTTGTCCCCAGGGGCCGCCTCCGCTCCTCCAGCCGCTACTAGCAGTATGATCGCTCAAGGACATGTTCGCTCACCTAATATTTGCGATGTTTGATTTGGTCCGGGCGGTCCGGAGTAGTCCCGGCCTCCTGCATTCGCCAGGCATTTCACGTTGGCGATGCGGACCAATTGGATTGATTTGTATATAGGACACTCATGATGGGCGCGCAACGCAACTCGCGCCGAACGATTGCTTCTTTAGGCCAATCCGAATACGAGCGATGCGGCCAACTTCCCAGAAAGATTTGCCACCCGGGTGAAGGCTTCAGGTTTTGGACCCGCCGGCACCTCAGGGGCGTCGCCGTTCCAGGCGAATAAAGCTGTAATCTGCATCATCCTTTGGACCAGCGCTGTGGCGTTCGCAGGACGTCTCGATCCATTCGGTTCGTTCCAAATTTAGGAAAAAAGTATCGCCCTCGGGCGATGCGTGGACCCGCGTCAGCTCGATGCGATCCGCTAGGGGCAGCATTTCGCGAAAGATTTCCGCGCCGCCGATTACCGCGATCTCGCCCGCGCCCCTGGAGCGCGCACATTTCAGCGCGATCTCCATGGCACGTTCCATGTCATTGGCGACCAACACGCCTTCCGGCGCAAATGAGGGATCGCGGCTGACCACGACATTGTCGCGGCCATCGAGCGGCTTGCCGATCGAGTCAAATGTCTTGCGGCCCATCACCATGGGCTTTCCCATTGTGAGCCTTCGAAATCGCTTGAGATCGGAGGATAGACGCCAGGGAAGCCGGCCCGCATTTCCGATGATGCCGTTTTCGGCGATTGCCACGATAAGGACCAGCAGCGGAGGAGCGTCCATTCCAGGCTAGACCGCCACCTGCGCTTTGATGTGAGGATGGGGCTCGTAGCCCGTCAACCGGAAGTCCTCATAGACAAAGTCGAATAGCGAGCGAACATCCGGATTAATCTCGAGTTTCGGCAAGCCTCGCGGTTTGCGCTCCAGCTGCAGTTCGGCCTGCTCCAAATGGTTCAGGTAAAGATGCGCATCGCCAAAGGTGTGGATGAACTCGCCAGGCCGCAGACCCGTCACCTGCGCCATCATCAGCGTCAGGAGCGCATAGGACGCAATGTTGAACGGCACGCCCAAAAACACGTCCGCCGAGCGCTGATAGAGCTGGCACGACAGCTTGCCGTCGGCGACATAGAACTGAAATAGGCAGTGGCAGGGTGGCAGCGCCATCTGCCCGATCTCGCCCACATTCCAGGCCGAGACGATGTGGCGCCGTGATGCGGGATTGGTCTTAAGGCTTTCGGTGACTTCGGCGATCTGATCGACATGCCGGCCATCGGGGGTGGGCCATGAACGCCATTGGCGGCCATAAATCGGACCGAGATTGCCTTGCTCGTCGGCCCATTCGTCCCAGATCGTGACGCCATTGCGGTTCAAATAGCCGACATTGACGTCGCCCTGCAGAAACCAAATCAGCTCATGAACAATCGACTTCAGGTGGAGCTTCTTTGTAGTCAGAAGCGGAAATCCCCGCGTCAGGTCGAACCGCAATTGATGACCAAACACGCTGAGGGTTCCCACGCCGGTCCGGTCGTTTTGGCGCGCGCCGTTGTCGAGGATGTGCCTCAGCAAGTCCAGGTATTGTTGCATGGCGATAACATAACGCGATTCTGGGACGTGGGCAGGTCTGTTTTCCCGTATCCAATACGCTGCTGCGTTAGCCAAGATTTGGCGCCAGCCTAAGACGCATCCGCAATAATCGTGTATGCTCCAGCCTCGTTTGGCGGTGCACTTGATATGCTGTTGGTGGGGAGTAGTTGAATTATGTTTTCGAAGAGCCCGGAGGATAAAGACTCCACGAGCGACGGGCCGAAGTCGCCGGAAAATCGCAATCGGAGCACTGCCGAAGACCGCAAGGCGAGTGATGCCAAGGATGCATCTTCCAAATCCGATGGTCCCTCGCGCGCACAGAGCACCGAGGCGGGACGAAAGGAAGGTTCATTTCGGTCCGTCATCGGCCAAGAGCTCACGATAAACGGCAATGTCACCGCGGAGGGACCTGTTCAACTGGACGGCCACATCGAGGGCGACGTGCACTGCGTGGCCATTACGGTGGGAGAGTCTGGCCTCATCAAAGGCAATGTGATTGCCGAGGAGGTCGAGGTGAGCGGCCGGGTCATTGGCGACATTCACGGCAAGAAGGTGCAGCTGCATACGGACGCCCGGGTAAAGGGCGACATCAATCACACCGCCCTTACGGTCGAGCAAGGCGCCCTTTTCGAAGGCCAATCGCGACCGTCCAACATGTCGGATTCAGATATGGAGGAGCTCAGAAGCGCCGCAAATGGTTCAAGCGCCAAGGCCGAGGGCCAATCGGACAAGGACTCATCGAAGAAATCCGATCAGCAGGAGGATTCGGCGGGGTCCAAGGCCATAAAAGCAGTCACTTGAGCGGCGGCGGCGTCACGCATTTCCAGCAGATCCTCTTCAACGCTGCAAAACGCCTTGATTCGGCCGGCGGAAGCAACCGCGCCGGCTCTTGCCTGACGAACGGCGTCTGGGACAATCCAAACCCCTGATTCGCGTCCAATCTCGAAGACCGGTCGATGGCCAACGCCGACAATACATTCCGCCACCGTCTTGAGCTGCTCTATGTGGGCCGCAGCAGGCAAGCGCGGTTGTTTCGCTACGGCCTACTCACCTTCGACCTGATCTCGATCTGCTACTTTGTATTCTCTTCGCTGTTGCCCCAGTCCAATTGGCTCTACGGGATAGACATTGCCATCGCCGTCATCATCCTGGCCGACTTCCTGGCTCGCTTCTGGATTGCCGACAGCAAAGCCCGATACTTTTCGCAACTGACGACCTGGGCCGACATCGTCGTCATGATCTCGCTGATCCTGCCGGCGTTCTTCTCGAACCTGCTTTTCCTGCGAGTTTTGCGGGCGCTGCGCCTATTACGCTCGTACCACGTATTGCGGGATTTGCGCGCAGAAGTGCCGTTTTTCCGGCGAAACGAGGAGATCATTCAGAGCTTGATCAATCTCGCCATTTTCGTCTTCGTGGTGACAGCGCTGGTCTATGTGCTGCAGGCCCGCACCAATCCCGACATCACATCCTATGTGGATGCCCTTTATTTCACGATTACGACCCTGACCACGACGGGCTTCGGCGACATTACCTTGCAGGGCAGCTCCGGCCGTTTGCTCTCGATAAGCATCATGGTGATTGGCGTGGCGCTCTTCATCCGGCTGGTCCAAACCATATTCAGGCCGCCGAAGGTCCGGTACCGCTGTCCTGATTGCGGGCTCAACTTGCACGACACCGACGCGGTTCACTGCAAGCACTGTGGCAAGGTGATCGATATCGAGACTGAGGGAGCGACTTGAATCGCAACCTTTTTTTTGCCGTCAAATCAACATATATCTAGTTCGTCGGCTTCGGCTGACTATGGCAATAAACGACCGTCGTAATAAACCATTCGGACCCGGGGGCGGTACCCGGCGCCTCCACCAAATGCCGCGGTTGAGCGGTTATGCGAAAGCGGCATTTGATGGGGGCGAAATAGGATCGACGAGGGTGTAAAGGGCGTGTTTTTGCTCGGGATGGTACCGCCGTTATCGGGCCAAAATTATAGTTGCCAACGACAACTATGCGGAGGCTGCTCTCGCTGCGTAAGCAGTGCGAGTACCTCAATCTTTAGTCCTAGTCGGTTCGCACCGCTAGGCGCGGTTTCGGAGGGCACCGGGCAACAGAAGCCCTCCACTTGATTTTCGGGGGTCTAACGCATTCGGCGGATGAAGCGGCGCGAGACAATGGCGTCCTATTGGAGCGATGAGCGACGACAAGATCAGATATGACGAGCTGACCCAGGAGGCGCTACGCGGCGTCATCCGCAAGGTGCTCGAAGAGGTCGCAAAGGATGGGCTTCCTGGAGACCATCATTTCTTTATCGCCATCGATACCCAAGCCGAGGGTGTCTCGCTGTCGAGCCGTCTGCGGGAGCAGTACCCGGAAGAAATGACCGTGGTGCTGCAATACCAATTTTGGGACATGGAGGTCGGCGAAGAGGGCTTCGAGGTGAAGCTCTCCTTCAACACGCTGCCCGAGCACCTAGTTGTCCCCTACGCGGCCATTAAGGCCTTCTATGACCCCAGCGCGCGATTCGGTCTGCAATTCGGCGCGCCAGGCGCCGCCAACGACCAGACCCGCGAGGCGGGCGCGGTTCCAGCCATCGTCAAGTCGCAGGAGGAGTCCGGCTTGGCGCCTGATCCCGCGCTCGAACAAGCCATCGAGCAGGTGATCGAGGCCGCTGAGAACGGCGGGGCAACCGCCCCGGGGCCATCGGATCCGGCTGACGATCAGCAGGTCGCCGAGATCGTGGAATTGGACGCGTTTCGCAAGAAGTAGCCGCTTCACGTTGGTATCGGCGGGCCTGGCCTACCGGGTGGATGCGTGAAGCTGACCGCTCGACGGCGATCGAATAGAGACGCCGGGAAAGCTCGATACATCATGCGTAGTGACACAAGATATAGCGTTGACTTGGGCGGTAGCCCCCGTTATCTTGTGTCGAATGTGGGAGTATTGCGCCCGGTCGGCGGATTGCCGTGCCGGGTTTCTATTTTCCACGGGGGGAAATGATGGGTGTCGTTCTCGAATTTCCCGGCAGGCGCTACTGCAGGTCATGCGAGCGTGCAATCGGCTCAAGGCGGCTTCGCGCCGCGCCGCGAGCAAGGTTCTGTGCAGACTGCGAGAAGGCTGTAAGGCGGGCCCTGCCAAATGGCAGCAAGCTGACCGAAATGAGCATGGACGACATCGCCGCCATCATGGGCTACCGGCGCGACGACCCAACAAAAACGGGCGCCAGACTCAGCCGCGACCAGGGCAAGACGCCAAAGCGCTAGGCCGTGCTTTAGTTTCTCTCCCCACTGCGCTACATCACAATCGCTGCCGAAGTCTCTGCGCCGAGGAGCCTGCCCATGGCCAAGACCCGCACCGAATCTGACTCCTTCGGACCGCTGGAAGTGCCGGCGGACAAATACTGGGGCGCTCAAACCCAGCGCTCCCTTGGCAATTTCAAGATCGGTGGGGAGAAACTGCAACCTGCCATGATACGCGCGCTCGGCGTCGTCAAACGGGCGGCGGCCCAGACCAATATGGACCAGGGCATCCTCGATAAGCGGCTGGGAAATGCGATCGTCGAGGCGGCCCAAGAGATGATCGACGGCAAGCTCGACGACAACTTCCCCCTGGTGGTCTGGCAGACCGGTTCGGGGACGCAATCCAACATGAACGGCAACGAAGTGATCGCCAACAGGGCCATCGAGATTCTGGGCGGAAAAGTCGGTTCCAAGGAGCCCGTCCACCCGAACGATCACGTCAACATGTCGCAATCCTCCAACGACACTTTTCCGACCGTCATTCACATTGCGGCCGTCGAGCAAATTCATCACCTTCTGATCCCAGCGCTCGACCACCTAGCGGGGGCGCTCGAGGCCAAGGCGAAGGACTGGATGGGCATCGTCAAGAACGGGCGAACCCATTTGCAAGACGCCACCCCCCTCACTTTGGGCCAGGAATTCTCAGGCTACGCGGCGCAGGTCCGCAATGGTATTGCGCGGGTGGAATCGGTGCTGCCCCAACTCTATCCCCTGGCCCAGGGCGGCACCGCTGTGGGCACGGGCATCAACACCAAAAAAGGCTTTGCCGAGGACTTTGCCGCCCACGCGGCCGAGATCACCGGGCTGTCCTTCATCACCGCGCCCAACAAATTCGAGGCGTTATCCGCTCATGACGCCATTGTCGAGCTATCGGGCATGCTCAATGTAGTCGCCGTGAGCTTGTTCAAAATCGCAAACGATATCCGGCTGCTGGGCTCGGGCCCGCGCGGCGGTTATGGCGAGTTAATTCTGCCCGAAAACGAGCCCGGCTCCTCGATCATGCCGGGCAAGGTCAACCCCACTCAGTGCGAAGCCATGACCATGGTATGCACCCAGGTGATGGGCAACCACACGACCGTGACAATCGCCGGCAGCCAGGGTCATTTCCAGCTCAACGTGTTCAAGCCGGTGATGGCCTATAATGTCCAGCAATCTATTCGATTGCTCGCCGATTCCAGCGTCAGCCTGACCGATAAGTGCATCGTCGGGATTATTCCCAACGAAGAGCGGATCGCCGAGCATATGGAGCGCTCGCTGATGCTGGTGACGGCGCTAGCGCCGACGATCGGATACGACAAGGCGACCGAAATCGCCAAGGCCGCGCATAAGAACGGCACCACGCTGCGCGAAGAAGCCTTGCGCCTCGGCTATGTCAGCGAGGACGAGTTCGATAGAATTGTGCGGCCGGAGGACATGATCGGCCCCAGCGCCTGAGGGAACCGATGGCGCTAGCTTCGACACCCTTGGGCCGCGGCCCGCGCAAGCGTTCGCTTACCATCGCCGGCCATCGCACCAGCATATCGCTGGAAGACTCCTTTTGGCTTGCCTTGAAGGAGGTCGCGCGGGGCCAGGGGCGATCGGTTCCCGAAATCGTTGCCGAGATTGACTCGCGGCGAGGAAGGACCGGGCTCTCCAGCGCCGTTCGAGCATTCGTTCTGGAGGCTTATCGGGGCCGCGGGCCCTGATCTCTATTGGCTAAATTCCGAGAAATCCTCGAAGCGCCCGGGCCCCGTCCAACGTGGGCGCGGGCGTGAAGGCTGGGCTGGCTGCGGCGGCGGCGCAACGGATTCGGCTGGCGGCGCTTGCTCGGCAGCAGGGCTTTGAGCAGTAGAATTCGAGCCGTTATTGGCTGGAACTCCCACGCTCGTGGTCGACTGCCAGAGACCGGCTGGATCGGAAGCAGGCGGCGGCGATACCGCAGCTGGTGGCGGAGACGCCGCTACTTGGGGCGGTCGGGGCGCGCGCTTGGGGACTGCTAGCTGGCGCGGCACTGCTTGGCGCGCCCTGCGCTGAGGTTGCACCGTAGGCTGCGGCCAGAGGCCAGCGGGATCAGATACCGGTGGCGGCGTGACGGCAGCCGGCGGCGATTGCCGCCGTGTCACGGTGGTGGCAGGAGCCGGTGGAGCGGCAGCTGCTGGCGGTGTCTGGGGACGTGCCGCAGTCGTGGCCGGTGGCGATGGAGCGGCAGCTGCTGGCGGTGTCTGAGGACGTGCCGCAGTCGTGGCCGGTGGCGGTGGGGCAGCAACCGGCGGCTGACGCCGAGTTACGGCCGTTGCGGGAGCCGGCTGGCGCGGCTGGGCTGCGGCAGGCGCTTGCGGCGGAGGTTGTGCCGCAGGCAGTTCGACCACTGGCTCTTGCCGGCGCGACGCCGTCGCAGCGGCAGGCGCTTGCGGCGGAGGCTGTGCCGCAGGCGGTTCAACCACTGGCTCTTGCCGGCGAGCTGCCGTCGCAGCAGCAGGCGCTTGCGGCGGAGGCTGTGCTGCAGGCGGTTCAACCACTGGCTCTTGCCGGCGAGCTGCCGTCGCAGCAGCAGGCGCTTGCGGTGGAGGCTGTGCTGCAGGCGGTGTTTCGGGCGTAGCCTCTGCTGCCGGCGCCGGCGGCTGACCATCGGCGCTGGGTGCCTGACCTTCCCTCAGTGCCTTTTGCTCGACACTGCGGGCTATGCGCTGCACGTTAATATAGCGCTTCAAAATCTCAGTATTGATCGAAGGCTTGATGGCGCCAAATTTTTCGAGCTTGCCCGCAAAGACCATCGTGACTTCGATGTCGTCGGCGGCCTCATCATTGGGATCCGCCTCGACCTTCCATTCGCTGTCGACCTTGAAACTGGCGAGCTCCAAATAGCTCTTGAGCGTGGCTTGCCCCTTGGCGTCCTTCAGCACCAAGTCCTCCAAGCGAACCGTTCCTTCCTGAATTGCGAAGTCGGCCTCCACGGGCTCAACGGAGAAGACCGCTTGCTGGAAGCCCTCTCGAACGCGGCCGGGCAAGGTGCTGCCACGAGAGATCTCCGCATCCACCTCCGCGACAGCTGTCTGCTTGAGCGCGTCCGGCGACAGGCCCCGAACCGAGCCGCTGGCAAGCGCCAAACGACCTCCGCCCTCAAGAGCTGAGACCAATCCCTTGGGCGTCAGCCCCTCGCCCGCCAAATTTATTTCTATATCCAACGTGCCGTCGGCGAGCGCGGGTGCCCCTTCCACGCTGGTTGCACGCTCCAAGTGAGCCTGCTTCAAGCTCGCATTCGCGACCAGCGACATTCCTTTTTCTTTTGCCGTGAGCGCTCCCTCGATTTCGGCGCGTCCATCGTAGAGCCCGCCCTTCAGCTCTGTTATTTCGAGCCGGCCATTACTCAGCTTCGCCTTCAGCTCTGCATCTTTGAGCACCAGCGCTTCAACCAGTTGGAGGCTATCCGACCTGAGCGCCAAGGTCCCTTTGACACTTGCGAGCATGGCTGGCTTGAATGGCCGGTCGGACCATAACGGTCCCTTGGGCTTGGGCGGCGGCGGCGCGGGGTTCGCTTGGGCCTGACGCCTGCGCAAGCTCCAACGGCTTCGCTGGGCCTGCCGCCTTGACCGCTTCGCCCGGCGCTTGGGCCGCACGGACCAATCCACGACCGGCCGCAACAGGCTGCCAAGGGAAGTTTGCGCGGTCGTGATCTCCGCATCAATTACGGGTGTTTCGCCGGATAGATCGAGGCGTATATCACCGCCGAACTGCCCGCCATCGATGACGCCATTAATCTTGCTCAGTTGGATTGCCTGATCTTTCCTGCTGAGACTGGCCTTGATGGCCATTGGCGCCGGCTCTTCCCGGCGCCCCATATCGAGCCCCACCAGCGTCAGCGCGAGGGCTGCATCTTGGGTATCGATTGTGGTTTGTCCCGCTAGGCTCAGGCCCTTGGTGCCGTCGGCCTCGCCCTCAATTTGCCAGCGCAAGCCTTCGGCTTCGAGAATGGCGTTGCCGCTCAGTGAACCACCGATCGCGCCTTGCGCATTCAGCGTTGCCACCGCGCGCTTGGCCTTGAATGGGCCGAGTTTATCGGCCGAAAGATGGGGGAAGAGTTGCAGCAACAAATCGACGCCGTTGCTGTTGGAAACCGTGCCGTCGATGTCGATCTGTCCCTGGTCATAGGCGGCTAGTTCGCCTTGGAACTTCGCAGTGAGTGCCAGATTACTGGCGCCCACGGCGCCCCCCAGCCGCGCTTCGAGCCCGCCGCCGCTTCGGCGTTTCGATTCGATTGCAAGCGCGACTTTCATCGGCGCCAGCGCTTGGGCGCGCTCCGCGATCATGTCGCGTGAAGGCAGTTCCAGCAGGGTCCAGAGCGCCTTGATATCATTTGGACCCGCGGCGTCCGCGGTCAGCATGATCCGGCCGTCGGGACGGGCGTCCAGATCGGCGAGGCCACCCTCGGCGCGCATGGTGAGGCCTTTGCCCGATCTCAGATTGAGCCTATGGATCGTGAGATCACCGTTCATCAGGCTGAACTTCGCGGCGAGATTCGCCTTCTCAAAACCCGGCAAGGTCACCGAACCGATGCTCAGATCCACCCGGGCCTCGCCCCGCTCCAACCAGCCTGCAACCGCGTATTGCGCGACGGTAGGCGAAACGGCGGCGTCTGCCGTATCTCGATCCGCCAACAGCTTCACCAGATTACCAACGCTCGCATTGGTGCCGAAGGCCTTGGTCAGATCCAGCCGCTCGCTCTTGAGCTCCACGGTAAAGAGCCGGCGATCACCCGTCTGGTACTGCAACGCGCCTGCATAAGCCGAACCCAGCAAGGTTCCCTTGGCGTCTTCTAAGAGCAGCTTGTCGGGCCCATAAGTTACGCGGGCGTTTAAGGCGAAATCCGTGCCGTCGCTAGTGGCGAGATTCTGCTGCTCGATCCCCGCCCATTTAACGAGACGGCTCATATGGTTGCCGCTAAGCGCCAGGACGCCTTGAAATTCGGGTCCCGTTTCGGTGCCCCGCAGCGCGCCCGATAAGTTCAATTCATTAGGCCCCGGAAGCGTCGCGGTCAGGTCATTCACGCGCAGGTTTTTCCCGGTGACCTCCAGCTCGGTATGGATATCGCTGACGATTTCTCCGGCCAGCTGCGCCTTCTGAATATTCAGCTCCAGCCGTCCCTGCCCGATCCCAGCGGACTCGGCTAAGAGTTCGCGGGTCAGCCTGGAGACCGCCTCGCCCGCGCTTTTCGGGGGCTCGCCTTTGCCCAGCGAGAGGGCATCCAGGTCAAGCCAGAGACTCGACATCGTACCGGTGGCTGCCAAAGCGTCATGCCACGCAAGCGTCAGTTGGCCCTTGAGGGTTTGTGGTTTCTCGTTTCGGCGAATGATGATTTCCAGACCGTCAAATGTCGCCTGGTTCAGCCCCGCATTCACCTGCGACTTGATCTCAAGCGCGGCCAGCGGCCCGCCGGTTTCCCCGGCGTCGCTCTCACCTGATTGTGCGGCTTGGCCAATGCGCGCTTCCACCTGGCCCTCGAAGCGGGGTGTCGCATTCAGACCCGCAAGTGTGCCGTCAATCGAATAGGAGTCGGCACCCTCTTGTTCCCGGACCACCGACTTGAAGCGCATGCCGCCATTCTCCTGCGGCCCGCCAGTCGAGAACTTCAAGTCCCGCTCGACGCCGTCATATTTAACAGTGCCAGCGAATTTGTAAGGTCCCTCCAAGGAACGCGCCGAAAGTTCGCCGGTTATGTCCTCAATGCGAATTGGCGCCGACTTGCCTTGTCGGTAAACCGCAATCGTGCCACCCGTGATCTCGACCGATTCCATGGCGACATCGGTCGCTTTGAAGACCAGCGCATCTTCGCGACGCCCCATGTCGCGCCAATTGGCGCCACCATCAGGCAATACGCGCAGGTTTATCGTGGGCTCATCGATCTCGATGCCGCGGGCCTCCAACGTACCTTGCAGCAAGGGCGGAAGTGCGAGCCACATGCTGAACGACTTGGCCTGCGCAAAAGGCGTATCGATCTGGCCTCGAGCGTCGGCGATGCGGACTTCGTCAAAACTCACCAACGGGGTTGGCAGCAGCCGCAAGCGCACGTCGCCGCCCACGAAAACGGGGCGCCCTATGAGCTTGGAGGCCTGCCCCTCAAAAACGTGGCGATAGTCGTTCCAATCCACGAAATAGGGGACGGCAAAGGCCGCCGACAGCGCAAGCACGAGCGCGGCGGCGATTGTGAGCAGGAATGAGTTCACAACCGCACCCCAAATCTCGACGAAAAATGCCGTTCAGACAGGCGCACGTAGATCTTCCCTTAGGAACCCCGCAGTAAGGATAAGCGTCAAATCCTTACGATTTTGCCCGGATTTAGTATGTTGAGGGGATCTAACGACCTTTTTATGGCAGCCATGACGTCGACGGCGGAGCCTAATTCCTCCTCGAGGAAGTGCATTTTTCCAACGCCGATGCCGTGTTCGCCGGTGCAAGTGCCCTCCATTGCGAGGGCCCGCTGGACCAGGCGCTCCAAAAAAGCCTCCATGGTCCGCACTTCCTCGGCGTCGTTCCTATCAATCAAGATCTCAAGGTGGAAGTTTCCATCGCCCACATGGCCCACCAACGGGGCCAGCAGATTCGACTGCTTGAGGTCTGCTTCGGTCTCGCTCACACATTCCGCCAGCCGCGAGATTGGCACACAGACATCGGTCACAACCGGCTCGGCGCCGGGCCGCAAGCCGCGGGCCGACCAGTAGACATCGTGACGGGCCTTCCAAAGCTTATTGCGGTCTTCCTCCCGCTCCGCCCATTCCAGCTCGCCCGCGCCTTCGCCCTCGGCGATTTCGCGGAAGGTCTCAACCTGTTCCCGGGCGCCCGCCTGGCTGCCGTGAAATTCCAGGAACAGCGTCGGCGTTTCTTCAAGCGAGAGGTTCGAGTATTCGTTGCAGGCCTTCACTTGCAGCGCATCCAATAGCTCGATGCGGGCCATGCCAAGCCCCATCTGGATGGTCGCCATCACGGTGTTGCAAGCACCCTCGATGGTCTTGAAGGGGCAGACCGCCGATAGGATAGATTCTGGAATGCCGTAGAGCCGCAAGGTCAGTTCGGTGATAATCCCCAGTGTGCCTTCCGAACCTACGAGCAAATGGGTGAGGTCGTAGCCGGCGGCAGACTTGCGAGCGCGCTGCGCGGTCTTGATGATCTCACCCGACGCCATCACCGCCGTCAGATTGAGCACGTTTTCCCGAATGGTGCCGTAGCGCACCGCGTTGGTGCCCGAGGCACGGGTCGCCGCCATGCCGCCCAAGGTGGCCTCGGCGCCCGGATCTATCGGAAAAAACAGACCGGTATCGCGCAAATGCTCGTTCAGCTGTTGGCGCGTTACGCCCGCTTCGACAACGCAGTCCAGATCACCGGAGTGCACGTCAATAATCCGGGTCATACGAGAGAGATCGACCGATACGCCGCCATATGGGGCATTCAGATGACCCTCCAACGAGCTGCCAGCGCCAAAGGCGATTACGGGCACGCGATGGGCCGCGCATAGCTTGACGACGTCGGCTACATCCTCGCTGGTTTCCGCAAAGACAACCGCGTCGGGTGGTTGGTTGGGCAACCAGGTCAGGGTGTGGCCGTGCTGCTCGCGAACCGCCTGGCTAGTCGAGAGCCGCTCTTCGAACCGCTGCTTCAGTTCCCGGACAACGTCTTCCAGGCCATCTCGGGAGCCGGATTCGGCCCGCTCTTGCACCGCTGTCGTCATCCTTTGAGCCTTCCAACTCTCGAACGGACTTTGCTTGCGTACACTCTAGCAAATCGAAACGCTTGGCCGAAGCCAATTGCCGCCTTACCCTCAACGCGTTGATTTACGGACAGAGAATCAGCTTCCCAGCGGGGGAAGCGGTCTCTTGGGGTTAGCCGTTCATGCAAGACGAAACCCAACGTCCCAAAGGTGACAACGGGGATGCGCCGGCGAAAGTTGCGCACCGGCCCGTTGCGGCCGCGCTGCAATGGTTTCGCGACCTGATCGTCGATCGGGTCGCGCCAAATCTGGAAGATTTCTGGCGCGATCGCCAGCTTCTCGTCTGGTTGCTCGCATTGGTGATCGGGGCAGGCGCTGCCTATCTCGCCATCGGATTTCGCTTGGCGATCGGATTCATCCAACTGCCCTGGCTCGGCACCGTTAGCGAGCAGGTTTACACCGCGGCATTGCAGTTGACTTGGTGGCAAATCATGCTGGGTCCTGTGATCGGCGGACTGCTGGTCGGTCTGTTCCTGCAATACATGACCACCGACAAGCGGGTGCACGGCGTTTCGGACGTAATCGAAGCCCGCGCCCTGCTGGGCTGCCAAATACCGGCCCGGGTGGGCATCACCAGCGCAATCGCTTCGGCCGTGTCGCTGGGCCTGGGCGCCAGTGCCGGCCGGGAGGGACCGGTGGTGCATATGGGCGCCGCGCTGGCCTCTTATCTCGAGCAGCGCTTCAGACTGCCCGCGGCCGCCCAGCGTGCGCTGTTAGCGGCGGGTGTGGGAGCGGCGGTGACGGCCTCCTTCAATGCGCCCATGGCGGGCGTGTTGTTCGCCCATGAAGTGATCCTCGGCCATTACGCGCTTCGCGCCTTCGTGCCGATTGTGATTTCGAGCGTGGTGGCGACCGTAATTTCTCGAATTCATCTGGGCGACTTTCCGGCCTTCATCATCCCCGAGTATCAAATTACCTCCTATTGGGAATTCCCGGCCTTTGCGCTCTTGGGACTGGTTTGCGCCGCCGTGGCGATCGGCTTTCTGCTCTCCGTCATGGCGGCAACCCGCATCTCCCAATCGGTGCAGATGCCGTTGTGGCTGAGGCCAGTGCTGGGCGGGGTCATCGTTGGCGGCATCGCGATTTGGTTTCCCCATATTCTAGGCGTCGGATACGACGCCACCGACGCCGCGCTCAAGCAGCTGCTCCCGCTTTGGATGATGCTAGGACTGCTGGTCGCAAAGACGGCCGCCACCGCGATAACTCTGGCGAGCCGATTTGGCGGCGGGGTGTTTTCGCCATCGCTTTATCTCGGCGCCATGGCAGGCGGTGCCTTTGGGCTAATCGCCGGAGACGTGTTTCCGATCATGTCCTCAAGCCAGGGGCTCTACGCGATAGTCGGCATGGGCGCCGTGGCCGCGGGCGTGCTCGGGGCTCCGATCTCCACGACCCTGATCGTTTTCGAGTTGACCGGGGGCTATGAGATGACCATCGCCCTGCTCCTGGCGGTCTCGATCTCGAGCGGATTAACCCAGGCTGTTTACGGTCAGAGCTTCTTCCATTGGCAGCTGACATCGCGGGGCATCTTCCTTCAGGAAGGGCCGCATAAATCCATTATCCGCAGCCTCCGGGTCCAAGCATTCATGAAGGATTTGGCGGAAGGCGAGAACCCCGGAAAGTTTGAGGAGGATGGCGAGACGCTGTGCCTGAAGTCCGACGATACGGTCGAGACCGCGCTTCGCGCCTTTGATCGCTCGGGCTGCGAGCGCGTTGCCGTGGTCGCTTCCGACAATAGCGGCCAGATCATCGGCTGGGCCGACCGGGTCGATGCCCTTGATGCGCTCAACGATGCGCTGATTGCAGCGCATGAGGAAGAACACCGCTAGAGCCCAACACTTAGCGCTTTCCTGACGGCACCCGGTGCTATAGTCCCCGGCTAATGACGAAGATTCGGTCCAACTCAGAGCCCTTGGAAGAAGCGGCGGTAGAGGACACGGCTGCTCCGCCACCTCAAGCGGTTCCGCTTTCGGTCCAGGCCATGAGCCCGCCTCCCTATTTGGACGCGCTCAATGCCCAGCAGCAGGAAGCGGTTGAGGCCCTTGACGGTGCAGTTCTGGTGCTTGCCGGGGCAGGCACCGGCAAGACTCGCGTGCTCACCACCCGGATTGCCCATATCCTCGCCACTCGAAACGCTCGAATGGGCGAGATTCTGGCCGTTACCTTCACCAACAAGGCGGCGCGCGAGATGAAGGCGCGTATCGGCCAGTTGATCGGCGGGGTGGTCGAGGGGATGCCCTGGCTCGGCACCTTCCACGCCATTGGCGTCAAAATGCTGCGCCGCCACGCCGAACTGGTCGATTTGAAGTCCGGATTCACGATCCTCGATACGGACGATCAGATCCGGTTGCTGAAGCAGCTGATCACGGCCGAGAATATCGACGAGAAACGCTGGCCGGCGCGCCAGCTCGCCGCCTATCTGGATGGCTGGAAGAACCGGGGACTCAGACCCGATCAGGTGCCCGAGGGCGAGTCCTTTGCCTTCGCCAACGGCCGCGGCAAGGACCTCTATCAGGCCTATCAGCAGCGCCTCAAAGATCTGAACGCCGCCGATTTTGGCGACCTGCTGCTCGAATGCCTGCGGCTGTTTCAGGAGCACCCCGACGTGCTGGAAGGCTACCGCAGCCGCTTCCGCTACATGCTGGTGGACGAATATCAGGATACCAATGTCGCCCAATATCTCTGGCTGCGGCTGCTGGCTCAGGGCGGCGGCAATATCTGCTGCGTGGGCGACGACGACCAGTCGATCTATGGCTGGCGCGGCGCCGAGGTCGACAACATTCTGCGCTTCGATACCGATTTCCCGGGCGCCAGAGTTATCCGGCTGGAAAAGAACTACCGCTCCACCGGCCATATCCTCTCGGCGGCCTCGGCCCTGATCGCCCACAATGAGGGGCGGCTCGGAAAGACGCTGCACACGGAAGCGGGCGACGGTGAGAAGGTCGCGCTGCTGGGCTGCTGGGATGACGAGGAGGAGGCCCGCGCGGTTGGCGAGGACATCGAGCAGCTGCAACGCGATGGGCACAGCCTCAACGACATCGCAATTCTTGTGCGCGCCAGCTTTCAGATGCGGGCCTTCGAGGATCGTTTCGTCACGCTGGGCCTCGACTATCGGGTGATCGGGGGCCCGCGCTTTTACGAGCGCCAGGAGATCAGGGACGCCATCGCCTATCTCGATGTTGTTCTCAATCCCGCCAACGACCTCAAATTCGAGCGCATCATCAACACGCCGAAACGGGGCTTGGGCGACGCAACCCTGAAGACCCTCTATGCCCATGCCCGCGCTCATGAGATCCCGTTGACGGTAGCCGCCCGGAGCCTGGTCGAAACCGAGGAACTCAAGCCCCGGCCCCGCAAGACACTTTCGGACCTGCTGAGCCAGATCGAGCGCTGGCGCGCCCAGATTGAGATCTTGCCCCACACCGAACTCGCCGAATTAATCTTGGACGAATCCGGCTACACGGCGATGTGGCAGGCCGACCGCTCGCCCAAGGCCGAAGGCCGGCTGGATAACCTGAAAGAGCTGATCCGGTTCATGGACGAATTCGGCAGCCTGGCCGAATTCCTGGAGCACGTCTCGTTGGTCATGGATACCGAGAGCGATGAAGTGACCGACAAAGTAAGCCTGATGACACTTCACAGCGCCAAGGGATTGGAATTCGACACCGTATTCCTGGCAGGTTGGGAAGAAGGGCTGTTCCCCCATCAGCGGCATCTGGATGAAGCCGGACAATCCGGCTTGGAGGAAGAGCGCCGCCTCGGCCATGTGGGTCTAACTAGAGCCCGCAAGCGCGCCAAGATCACCTTTGCGCAGAACCGCCGGATGCACGGTCTTTGGCAAACCGCGATTCCCTCCCGTTTCATCGACGAATTGCCCGACGCCCATGTCGAAGTGGCCGAGAGCTCAAGCAATTACAGCGCCTATGGCATG
>Ga0315336_1002824_pt1 | contig 25100 bp, 25 predicted proteins | sample ASW5metaG_FD_204512 | JGI IMG/M metagenome (GOLD analysis project Ga0315336, IMG submission 204512) | Ammonia-oxidizing marine archaeal communities from Monterey Bay, California, United States - ASW #5 | ecosystem: Environmental > Aquatic > Marine > Intertidal zone | place: USA: California... | reverse complement strand
ACCAGATCAATTTTCGCAGCCACCTGACGGGCGACGACTTCATCTACTGCAGCCGCCACACACTGATCGAACACTAACTGATCATAAGACTCGCCCTGGTCTTTCTTGCGTAGCAACCCGATCAAACGATCGGGTCTGGGTAAGCTACCAACATGAGTTGTAAGAATTCGTTCAGTTGAAGTTTTCATCACTCAGGTTTTAACGGTCGCTTAGTTATTCCTCGAAACATACCAGAACAGCAGCATTTGCGATAACGATTGCATCGTCGCCAACTTCATTGGGCACTTCCAGGCCACCCTGCCTGACTTCGACCGTGACCGAGCCGTACGGCAACTCTGCTGCAACAGCCTTCGAATCCACTGCACTGGGTTCAGTCACTGCGATAATCAGTGTGATACGCATGTCCTCCCGCGACTTGTTCGTTGCCTGAAAAAAATGAAGGCTGGAGTGACGGATTGCATCCGAGACTGCCCGACGGGCCGCGTTCGTATAGTCTCGACCATGTACATCCACTCCCATACCCATTTCAGTCACATATCTTTTAAGCGCCATTTAATTTCACCTTTGTAGACGTGTTGTCGAACCAGTCACGTACTAGTCATTAGATCATCCAGATTGATTCCATGTCCAACCATCATAACAACCGCTCGAAACACAACACCCATTGCCACAGTGCCGGGTTCGTTCTACACTTGAGGTCCGATGAATAACTTTCAAGGAGGTGATCACATGTCTAGTGATATGCGTATATTCCCAGTGGACTTTGGTGTTTTTTCGGAACTTAAGAGCAACCTCCTGAGCTAAGATCAGCACCCTATCCCGTGATAGTGTTCACTGGGATATCCAATCACGGCGCCCACTTCGGTGGGCGTCTTTTGTTGTGAATGCCAGTCGAGTCATACCAAGTAGCAAACCCGTGGTTTAATCAAATACAATATTCGGAAAATACAGCGAAACAACCCAGTTGGGCTGATCAACGATTTCGCTTATCCGAAGGTCTGCACACACACTACAGAGCATATAGGCCTCTACGGGCGAGATACCTTGCTGCGTGCTCAATAGATCGATCATCCCACTTACGGCATCGCGGGCCCCCTGCATCAGGTCAGCTCCAATACCTGTCGTAACCTGATAACCTTTCAGATCAAAATGGCTGGTAACGGGGCCTAGGGTCTCGTATCGCGGAAATTCCAAAGGTGTCTGCTTAATCAGCTCGAAGCCCAACCCCACAGACATCGGACTCTCGATTGCAGTGCCACAAACTTCTCCGTCACCTTGAGCCGCGTGGGTGTCACCAATAGAGAACAAAGCGCCCCCCGCTTCTACAGGTAGATACAACACACTGCCAGCACAGAGATCGCGAATATCCATGTTGCCTCCGACTCGACGCGGCGGCACGACACTGTGCAGGCCATCCTCCGCCGGTGCTACGCCAATCGTTCCACAAAATGGTTTCAACGGAACACGGCCACCTGGGCCATAAGCAGCAGGTGACAGAGAATTCGAATCATAACGCCAAGTGTGCAGCGCGGGCTCCGTAAACTGATCAGCCAGCAGGCCGAAACCCGGAATGACTGCCGTCCAGCCCCAACCGGAGGGAACGAAATGATCGATGGTAACTTTGAGAATATCCCCAGGTTCGGCACCGTCAATCCGGATCGGACCAGTGACGGGATTGATCTTCTCAAAGTCAAGTGCCGATACATCTTCTACCACCGAAGTGACCACAAGTTGACCACCAGATGAGTCAACCGTATCGATTTCCAACGAGTCACCCGGTGCCACAGTCATCACTGGCTGGATTGAATTATCCCAACCAAAATGATGATGCTTGGCATGAATTGTGTGAGCAGCTGTCACCAAACTCTCTCCCTTCCGAGACCGTTATTGATTTCTGTGCCCGCGATACATCTGCCATGACCGTATTCCCAACAGAATCCAGCCGAAAATCAACAGAGAACCGCCAAGCGGCGTAATTTTGATGATAGGTTGGAATCCCGTCACGCTGTAAACCAGCAGGCTACCGGAAAAAATTATCACCCCCGCTGCAAGACACCAACCGACCGACTGGAATTTCTGTGCCGGGAATCGTTCGACTAATTGGGCGACTACGGCCAGACCTAGTGCATGATAGAACAGATAGTTCTCAGCTCGATGAAAGCGACCGACAGTATCCCGGTCTGCCAAAATATCCTGCCATAAATGCGCACCCAGGCTACCTATCAGCAATGCTAAGGCTCCCAGAAAAGCGGCCAGTATTAAAAAAATAGGCATGAATAGTATTGTCTCGGTTGACCCCAGCGGTGTTAAAGCTGTGGCTGTTTCTCGACCTTCGGAATTGAAGATAAATCACCAAGCCACGTCTGCGCTGAACGACACCACACCTGAACTTTTGGAACCAGTTTCGCTCGCTGAGTAACCGTACCGACCCGCAAGCCGAAAAATTTGGAATCGTCGTTCTCAGTGCGCGCATAGATCCGAGTCCCACACTCCGGACAGAAGGCTAGTGTTCGCGGTGTACCACTCTCTGCTATTTTGTTATAGGTCTTGAGGCTCCCTGTTTGTAGCTGAAACTGACCATCGACAACACCCACCACTACCCCGAAAGCAGTGCCAGAATGTGTCTGACAGTCCGTGCAATGGCAAACTGCAACTTTTTCAGGGTTAACTTCTGCCTCGTAAGTGACGTGTCCGCATAAACAACCACCATCGATCTTCATCTGATTCTCCTTGGCTAACTTTGCTTAAAGTTATCCGATTGGTCACTTACCGATTAATCTTAGAAAACATGCCTGCTAACAGAAGCTTAAGGTACGGTCAGGAAAAAGCTATCTGGTTTGGAGTGTACGATCAAACAAGCCGTGTAGCAGTTCCCAATGACGTTCGGCTCCCCCTTTGTCGAACACGGGCCGGTTAGGAAACACAAATCCATGGTGCGTCCCATCGATCCACTCACAATAGGCATTGGTCCCTGCCGCTTCGAACGCACTGACAAGCCGTTCGTAATGCGCCCGATCCACATATGCATCGTGCTCGGCCGCCATAACCAGAACCTCACCCTTAATTTCCGCTACACGCGTGTGTGGAGAATCCACACCATCAACGGCCAGGCGAACCCCGTGTATCGAGGCAGCAGCCTTCACTACCTGGGGAAATTCTGCGGCAATCCACAAGGCAAACGGTCCGCTCATACAATACCCAGTAACACCAACTCGGTTTGAATCTGCAACAGGATCGGCTTCTGCATGAGCTAACATTGCAACAGCATCTTGAGCAACAATGCGATTATCGAGATTAGCCATCAACGAAAACATGTACTCGCTACTGGCCGGATCTTCTCGGTGCACCATGAACGAAGGAGCATCTCGATAGTAAAGATTTGAAAGCATAACGTAGTAGCCCGTAGCACTGATGCGCCGTGCCATATCGTGCAATTCTTCACGCTTACCCGGCGCATCAATCAAAAACAATACGACCGGATGCGGTCCACCAGACACCGGGTGAGTGATAAAGGTCGCCATCTGGCCATCGTCAGTTGAAATATCAATATTGTGTTCGATCATGAGTAGATCAGACTCCTCTTGTAGCTAAGTTGTTTCAGGAACAACGCCTTTACAAATCCAGGCTGACGCGAGAAAGGATCGGAACCCGTCCGACTTGCTACTTAGAAACACATGCCGAACCTGCTCTTGCAGGGTTTCTCTCTGTTCAGGCGTAAGACCCATCACCATGGAACCCGGAGTACCATCTCCGCTCAGAAACGAAGACCAATAATCTTCGAAGTTTTCGTATTCAAATCGCATGCTGATCGAATCCTCTTCGATCTGCTCTAGACCTGCTCTTTCCCACATCGATTGAAGTTCACCCCTAGTCGTCATAGGTCGAAGTAGTGTTCGATCCCGATCAAAGCCGAGCGCTGACGCCGTGTCGTAGAGCATCCTTAAATGAGACATTCCGCCATAAGAATCCCATACACAGGCCGCAATCAGCCCGCCCGGCTTGACCACCCGGCACATTTCCTGAACAGCCGGAAACGGGTCCGGCATAAACTGGAGAACCAACTGGGAAACCGCTCGGTCAAAACTGTTGTTCTTAAACGGAAGTTCAGATCCATCGGCAACTTCAAATCGAATACGCGCATCATCAGTACGGGAGCGGGCAAACTCTACATAGACCTCACTGAGGTCTATACCCACTATAGATTTATGATCGCCGCCTTGTGCCAGTGTGAACGCCATGCTACCTGTACCACAACCTAGATCAAGAATAGTCTGTCCGGGTTCACGGCCGATGTAATCCAAAAATGATGTTGCGAGCTGGCTACTGAAACGACCCATAATCTGCTGGTAGCCCTGCGCATTAACCGCTTTAAATGTACTGACCATAGTCCCTGTGCCGTAACTAAATATTTCCTCTCAATACAGCTTAACTCATCCTCTTCCCGACATTTTGTTCAGTGTCGGTATGGATCGTGTTCTATAACCGTACGATCAGAACACTAGGCGGAAACAACCCGAGTACCCCGAGTCATAAGAAAGTCCTGGTGCAGTACGTTATCCACAAAATAATCCGATGCCAGTGCTTCCATATCCAGCCGTAACTTCGCTAGCTTATCGGGATCGTCACTGAGAGCTTCGACCAGTTTCGTCAGCGGACCGGCATTTTGTTCATAAAATATCCTCGCGTGGGCCGGACTCAACACCGGGAACTGCAAACAAGCCATGTCGAAGGTCAGGTTCTCGACCAAACCGTCCAATCGGTCAGAAACAATGGCAACATCACCCCACTGCCAGGGGGGTGAAACCCCGGGTGGGGGTCGAGGTCCATAGGTGCCCAACAACTTGAACATACGCCCCAACATCAGTTCCGGTGGCCAAGTTGAAAACGCCAGGGTTCCGCCGGGTTTCAAGACGCGGATCATCTCTCTCACTGTCACCTCGGGCTGTGGACCGAACATATGCCCGAACTGACTTAAAACAACGTCGAATTCGCAGTCCGAATAGGGCAAAGCCTCGACGTCTGCCTCTTCAAACTCAACCTCAAGACCAGCCAGTCGTGTATTCTCACGAGCCCGCTCAAGCAATTGTGGTGTCAGGTCAGCACCGGTCACATTCCCACCTGCACGGGCGGCCGTTAAAGTCAGGACACCCGTTCCACACCCAACATCCAACACGCGATCATCTTTATTAACGCCGGCAAACCGGACCAGGTGCGGTGCAGCCGATCCAGTGAAACTTTCAAACGGCGTGAACGTAGACCAGCCCTCTTTCGCGGCAGCCTTCATTTTGTCAATTGGATTCATAGATTCCACTCCGCAAACCGGCGCTAGGTGCAAATGACCCACTCATTCCTAGCCAGCCAATGATGTCATTGTCAGTCAGTATACTAAAACCGTAGGTGCGCCCTTTAGGCCTATAGTCGCAATGGTGTAAGATATCTTTTCGGTATGCAAACCAAGCAATAAAAACAGACTCAACTACCCAAAGGAGAATTCAACAATGTCGGATCCTAATTATTTCGTAATTACCGTGGCAAAAACCGACCCCGCATATTTCAATACTGCTGTAGAACAGGCAAGCAGCGTTATCGATGATCTCAAGTCCAAAGCAGGAGCCGTGACCGTGACTCTTGGCAGAATAGGTACTGGAGAACACGCTGGTGCAGTCGCCCTATTCCAATCCTATGAGAGTTTGAGTGGGTTTGAAAAAGCCTTAGACATCTATGCCGGTTCATCGGACTATCAGGCAATGATGGCGAGTGGGAAAGTCCAGGTGGTCATGAGAAACATCCTCAAACTGCACTCAGTGCCTTTTGAGCAGAACGCCAGCGACTCAATGAAATATATAGTCTTGACGCGTGCATCGGCGCCTGCCTCATCCGTTGAAACAATCGCTGAGCTTGCCCCGGTTTTTGCGGATAATGGCGCAATGACTCTTCGGTTCGGTACCCTAGCTACAGGTAGCAACGCCGGTAACCGGTTACTCGGTGTTACCTATCCATCAATGGATGCGATCGAGAAAACGTATGATGCTTTAGGTGCCAATGCGAGCTACCAAGCTGCACTCAGTACTTTCGATATCAATTATCGGGTGATCATTCGAGTTCTCAGTTTTGCCTGAATCTAAGTTCAAGTTCTAGAGTCAAACTGAACCAACAGCGGTGTAACCGAGTGTCGGTTACACCGCTTTTTTGTTGTCAATCGAAACACACCCAGGTCTTATCAACGTACAAGAGTCGCGCGACTCAAAGCTTTGAACAATACTGCATCACCGGTAATTAGTAGTCAGCCTGCTACCGAAAGACCATCCACCTGATGACGTGCAATCAGTTCGGCAACCAGGCCGCTGGATTTGGCTTCCAGAACAAATTCGCGCAGGTAGGCTGCGCTGTCGATTCGACCAGAAGGCGTACCCACAGCCTGTTGAACCGCAGTAAACCGGCCATCGAGTATCCGTGCACTCTCAATCTGCGCGACATCAGTGAGCAAACGCGGTCTCAATCCAGCCAGCACGTCCAATCCTTCGCTGACAAAAAGATCAAACGAACCGTCAATCCCTTCGGCCCTAACTAGCTCTGCATGCTGCAGATTTCGGCTGAGATAAAGGTCATAAGCACTGCGCGCTGCTATCGCAATCCGGACGCCAGGCTGATCAACCTCCGTAATCGTCTGGATCTCTGAATGGCCAGACACCAGATACGTAGCCTCAATTTCAACGTACGGCTCGGTAAATTCGATGTGCTCAGCGCGAGCCGGTTCCACAGCGATCAGACCGATATCCCAAACGCCGTCCACGGCACCATCAGCCAGAGGCCCGGGTCGCTCAAACGGTACGTACGAAACACCCACGCCCAGACTGTCCGCGATCGCCGCTGCGAGATCCGGCGCCACACCCTGAGGATCACCATTGTCGGCCCTTGAGCTCACTAGCAGGAAATTAGCCAGATTGATTGCGGCACGCAGAGTACCGGTCGGCGCGAGCTCTGCGACTATATTGTTGGACATTTAATGAACTCCTGATCTGTCAGCGTCGACGATTGTAGAGATTTTTAGATTATTAATCGAGAAGGTGTGCAGGCAGATCAGACAACTGTTCACAGCCGACCTGTACCATAGAATGACGTAGCTCCTCTTTCAAAAAGGTCATAGCGTGTTCACAGCCCGCCTGGCCAGCTGCCGCCGTTGCGCAAATGAATGCCCGGCCCAGCAGTGTGAAATCGGCACCACAAGCTAGCGCCCGCGCCACATCGAGGCCCGAACGAATTCCGCCATCTACAATTAATGGCAGATCGGGGCCCACCACCTCACGGATCATCGGCAGCATATCGAGCGCATGCGGTGCTGCATCAAGCTGACGGCCCCCGTGGTTGGATACCACAATCGCGTCTGCACCAGAGTCCACACAGAGCTTCGCATCTGCAGTATCAAGAACGCCCTTAATGACGAGCCACCCCTTCCATCGGCTCCGTAGTCGCGCGAGCTTTTCTGGCGTAACGTGCGCATTGATGGCGCCCGCCAGGAATTTTATCTGCTCTTCGTTCGATAATTCCTTAGGAGCGTAGGGCATCATGGTTTCAAACTGTGGAATGCCATCGACCAATGTCTGCAGGGCCCAACCGGGTCGAGACATGATCTGTAAGAGTGTGCTGAGTTCGAAACGCGGAGGTACCGACAGGCCGTTACTGGCATCACGCTCACGTCGAGTGATTGTGGGGATATCTACTGTAACAACCAATACCTCGTAACCTGACTTTTCAGCTCGTGCTAGAACATCATCTTCCATATCGGTATCGATCATCGGGTAGAGCTGAAACCAGGTGTTGTCACCACCGGCGGCACGAGCGGTCTCAATATCGGTCGTGGCAAATGTGCTCAATAAAAACGGCAGGTTGTGGTTTTTTGCGGCCGTTGCCATGAGTTCTGCTGCCCGCGGCCAGATCAGTCCGCCCAGACCTATGGGTGCAACGCCGAATGGCGCGTCATAACGCTTACCCAGAAGGTTGATGTGGAAAACCGGATGATCTGCGGAACAGAGATGCTCTGAGCGTAACAGCACACGGTTAAACCCTTCTCTGTTTCGGAGAACACAACTCTCAGCACCAATGCCACCAAACAGATAATCTGCTGCAAACCGTGGGATACGGCGCTTTGCACCTTTTTCAAATGCCGCGATACTGGAATATCGGCGATCCATATTACGGTTTGGCCTGGAACCCAAGCGCATTGTTTTGCATTGTTATACCTTATTGGCCAACTCGGTTCAGGCCAGCCTGTAATCCCCCACACATGCCCAACGGCAACAGAGTCACCACCGCCATTATCGCCACGGCAATACCCACACTGTAAAGATCACTGATCATGCCAAATGCCACCGGACCGGCGACAGATGCGCCATTCGCCATGCTGTAGATCAGCGCAAACCCGCGCGACTGGCGGGCTTCATCTACGAATTGACTGACTGAGCCATAGGTGATGGTCGACGACCCCTGTAACACGATACCCACTAGGGGCAGCAAAACAAACGCCGCAACTGGAGGCAACAGGATGACCCCCACAATCCCTACAGCCGTAAAACCTTCGACCAGACACAAAGAACGAACCACCCCTAGATGTGCAGACAGATGACCACAGGCATATTTTCCGATTACCCCCCCCGCGAGCGTTGCCACAACCGCGAAGGCGGCCAGACTGGCGGACATGTTTTTCTCGATCATCAGGAATGCAACAAACACTAAAAACCCGTCCTGCACAGCAATGTCAACAAACACTATTGCAGCCAACCATCGAAATCCTGAGCGGTCAGTAATACCCCAACTGGCTGTGGTGCTAGGGCGCCTGGCCTGGATCGAGTTAGCATCTTTGATGCGCAGTCGTCGCAGAACCAGCCACAGTACAGCCGAGGCAAGCAGCGCCAGAATCCCATAACCGCTGACAACCGTCTGCCAGGCAACGCCGACACCGAACAGCAGGCTAGCAATACCTGTAAACAACAACTTGCCGGTGTCACCACTGGCGTTATAGGTCCCCAGCGCCACACGCCGACTGGGACCGTCGTATACCCGACTGATCAGCGCAGAACTCAGGGAGTGTTGAAATGCCGCACCGGTACCCGCGATCACCAGCGCAAACAGTACACCATAGAAGCTGTTGGCAGTCGACAGTATCCCGTAACCCAGGCCTGCCGCAATCAAACCAAACACCAAAAGGCGCTGTTCTCCAAAGCGCTCAGATAAGATACCGGCCGGAATTTCCAGCACCCACATCATGCCGCTGTAGACCGCTCTCACGGTTCCCACCTGGGCGTAACTCAGACCCAGACTTTGCGCCAGGATGGGTAGCAGCACGTAGACCGTAGATGTCAATCCATCCTGAGTCGCGTGGACACCAGCACTCACTGCCAGGGTTTGTTTCTTCACTGTCTGCATGTCGAAGGCATCAGGGAAATAGCGCCTGCTGAATGATGCTCATTTGCTGAATATTCTCCTATAATGACATCAGGCTCTTGGCGACTGCTAGCGGTCATGCTACCTGAACAAAGGACCTCATGATGCCACTTGAAATCACGCCTTTAAATGCAGCACTGGGTGCTTGCGTGCGCGGTACACGCCTGAAAGGTGATATTAACCCGAACCATTTCCAGATTATCCAGCAAGCGCTTTTGGACCATCACCTGCTCCTGTTCCCGGATCAAGACATTACGGAAGCCGAACAAGTGGGGTTCAGTGGCCTTTTCGGCAAACTCGAAATTCACCCCTCCAAAGAACACCGCTCGTCAGTACAGCAGGAGATCTACCGCGTCTCAAACGTGAATGAGGATGGCCAGATCTTTCCGGTGGACAGCTACAAAGCCAAGTACCTCACCGGCACGCGCATCTGGCATACCGACAGCTCATTCCGGGCGATCCCGAGCCTGGGCTCTCTGCTGCGTGCCGCCGAAGTACCGCCTGAAGGTGGAGAGACCTATTTCTGTAATTTACACGCGGCCTATGAAGCGCTTCCCCGGCATCTTAAGACGCTGGTCGATACTCACTATGCGGTGCACAGCTATGACTACATACAGACCCTGGTGTTCGGTGAAAAAGCACATTCGCTCGAACAGCATGAGGAACTGGAACAGAAGCACCCCATGACCCGGTCACACCCTGAGACCGGCCGAACCGCACTGTATGTGAGTCCACATACTATCTCCGAAATCGTCGGCTTGTCTGCTGAAAAAAGCCGTCCGATCCTCGAAGAAATCTATGAATTTGCGACGCAGAACAGATTTGTCTACGAACATCGCTGGACACAGAATGATGTAATCATGTGGGACAACCGATGCACCATGCACTCCGTAGGGTCCTACGATTCCGCTCGATACCGACGTGTGATGCTCCGCGCAACAGTATCTGGTGACGCACCTGTACAGCGTTGATCTCATCGTAAGGCGTTCGAGTATTCCGCAATGGCTGAAGATTTTGAGATCATTGATGCTCACCATCATCTGTGGGATCTTGATCAGGGCAATTATCCATTCTTAGCAGGCCAACCTGAACCGGACTTTTTCCTGGGCGATTACTCTGCCCTGCGGTGTAATTACCTCCCTCACGACTACCGCAAAGATTCGTCTGGGCACAACATTATTGCCACTGTGCACTGCGAGGCCGAACGTGAGCGTACCGACCAGGTCGGCGAAACGCTTTGGCTCGAACAGATTGCTGGAGCGTACGCTATGCCCGCTGCGATCGTCGCCCATGCCTGGTTTGACACACCCGATGCAGAAGACATCATCGCGCAACAGGCAGAACGGCCCATGGTACGCGGTATCCGTTCAAAGCCCAGAACAGGGAATGCGCCCGGTACAGTACCCCCTAATGCTCCCGGCACCATGGGTGACCCGCTGTGGCGTCGCGGCCTGAGGCTACTCGAAAAATATGACCTGAGCTACGATCTGAGAGTCCCTGTGTGGCATCTTAAAGAAGCCGTAGAAATCGTCCGATTGATTCCACGAACAACTGTCATCATCAACCACACAGGGTTCCCTTGGGACCGCAGCAACTCCGGCATGGCCCTGTGGCGTGATGCCATGCAGGCAATGGCTAATGAGCCTAACACTGTAGTCAAATTGTCAGAACTGGGGTTAAAGAACGATCCCTGGCGGTATGAAGAAAACTGTGGGATTGTACTGGAAACTATTGAACTGTTCGGACCACACCGTTGTATGTTTGCAAGCAACTTTCCAGTTGCCGGCCTTCGGATATCGTTTGATGATCTATACAACGCCTACAAGAAAATGGTCGCGGACTTCTCACTTAGCGAAAAAAGAATGCTCTTCCACGATACCGCTGCGCAGGTATACCGGCTAGATCTCTGAACCAAACTGTTCCATTTTATGACAACCATAGTTAGCAAAACCAAGCGACTATTCCTTCGCCGGTTCGATGTCAGCGATGTTGATGATCTGACCGAGGTACTCAGTCATCCAGAGGTGATGGAATTCAGTTTATCTGGCCCCGTTAGCCGAGCGGCAGTGAGTCAGCAAATTCAGCAATTCGAGGCACACTGGGACACCTGGGGTTTCGGGCAATGTGCAGTTGTTCATAAGGCGAATCAAAAAGTGATTGGCTACTGTGGTTTGATTCGCTTTATCGATATCGACGGTCAAACAGAGGATGAAATTGGTTACAGACTGAATCGCAGTTACTGGGGACAAGGCTATGCAACCGAAGCGGCCCAGGCAATACAGACGTATGGTTTCACGGTAGTGGGTCTGAAACGAATGGTATCAATGATCGACCAAAATAACTTCCGATCAATTCGAGTCGCGGAGAAGATCGGCCTACATTACGAAAAGGACGCCTTGATCGAGGGTTATGTCGATCAAATCTATGTCATCGAACAACAAGACTGACATGACCTAAGTACATCTTCCTCTTAACATCTGCCACTTATTGCAGCTTTCCCCGGCCTATTATTGGCCATATCGTTTCGACAAATCCGTCACGAATCCCGTAGAGATAATCGTGAAGAAATATCACTGCGTCAGAATAACCTGGCACAAACTCAATAGTGGCACCGACCTGGGGTTGTGACACTTCGTCTGACAATGTGATAACGCCGTGTTCGGCAGAGAACTGGACCGAATGAGGTATTTCAATTCCCACCAATTCCGGGTCCGGTGCTCCTTTGCCAGCTGCCTTGAAACCGGCATCGCAAATGATTCGGGCTCCAGTAGGACGACTGGTCACCGTCGATAGTACTGTTAGAGCAGGTTCAACTTCGACACCGAAATTCTTTCGATATTGGACACAACCATAGATTCCACCACCAGCTTCGATCTCAGTGATTCCCGGGGCAAACGCGCTGATCCAGTAGGTACCAGTACCCCCGCAACTCAGTATGTCAACAGGAATACCTGTCCCCCGGATACGCTCGGCAGTGTCATTCAGCTGTGACAGTGCCGCTAGTACCTGGCGCTTTTTTTCCGCCTCGTCGGTAATTTTCAAAGTATGCGATTCCCAAGTCTGGAGACCGGCAAATCGGATGCTTTCAAACCGTGAAATCTGACTTGCTAACTCGACCGTAGCAGCACCGGGCTGCACTCCGGCTCGACCCATGCCCACATCGACTTCAACCAACACTCGGGGTCGCACACCGGCAGCACTAGCCGCCCTGTCAATCTGCTCGACATTGTCCTTATCGTCAACACAGACCATGATATCTGCCCGTTTACATAAATTGATGAGACGAGCGATTTTTTTCGCCCCGACTATCTCGTTGGCAACCAGAATATCCTTGATCCCACCGTCGGCCATCACCTCGGCCTCGCTCAGTTTGGCGCACGTTACACCGTGAGCACCCGCGTCAAGACACAATCGGGCGAGATCAGGGTTCTTCATAGCCTTGGTGTGCGGTCGCCAACCGACGCCGGCCTCACCAATAATTGTTTTGCGCATTTTCAGGATGTTCCGTTCAAGAACATTTAGGTCCACCAGAAGTACCGGCGTGTCTAGTGCCTCTTTTCTGGCGCCGATATGCTGATCAGCCATCAACGAGTTCGACACGCTCAAGTCTGAAAGGCACCTCATCAGTGATCTCGGCGAAGGGTGCACGCGCACAGCGATGTCCCGACCAGACTGCAGCCGCGATGGTACCCGGTGCATAGCAATCTCCAATTCGGACTATCCGCCGGGGTCCGCCATCATCATCTACCGCTGTCTGAACAAGTTCGGTATATAGACCATCGTTTGACGTCAGTGCAGTGACCAAGACCACCGATGTACAGGGAATAGACGAAACCCGGTCGGTATAGGTACACCGTAGCTCAGTCGCATCAGCGCCAATGCTAACCAGACTGTGGGAAGCAACAATCCGAATGCCAGCCTCCATAAGTCGGGCCTGGACTCGACTCTGCTCGAGAGTGTAAGTCGTAAATGCAGACACAACTGCTTCAGGTGTTACCAAAACAACTTCTCTTCCCAGAGCCCGTAATCGCTCCGAAATCACGCTGCCCATGTAGTAATGATCATCATCGAAAACGATCACTGGACCTTCGGGTTCAACGCCGTTCATGATGTCATCTGGCGTATAGACGTTACTTCGATCAGCTCCCGGCACCAAGGCCCTGTCCGTACGACCGAATCCATCACGGCGCCAGGTCGCCCCGGTCGCCACCACCACAAGGTTACAGGTGGTTTCTAGTACGGTCTCTGCACTCATCTGGCTTTCTCGGTAGACAGCTACATTGGGCATCTTTTCAATCTGCCCGGTCCGCCAATCCCTGACCCGGGCCCAGGTCGAAAGCCCTGGAAATGTAGTCTCCCGCGTGACCCGCCCACCCAAGTCTCGGGTGGCCTCTGCCAGCATCACCTCGTAGCCGCGCTGGCCAAAAGCACGGGCGGCTTCCAGTCCGGCCGGGCCCGCACCGACCACCAAAACATGATCGTCCGTATCTTTGACAGGGATGCGTTCGGGATGCCAGCCTCGACGCCATTCTTCGCTTCGGGTGGGATTCTGGGTACAACGCATGGGTGTAAACAGGTTATTGCCCGACACGCAAATGTTACAGCCGATACATTCGCGGATATCTTCGGGGCGGTTCTGCTCGATTTTGTTGGGAAGAAACGGGTCGGCAATAGCCGGACGAGCAGCGCCGATGAAGTCGAGTACACCTCGCTTGATCTGCGATACCATGGTATCCGGCGACGTAAATCGCCCTACACCGACCACCGGTTTACTGGTCACCGATTTTACAAAATCAACGTATGACTCCTGGTAACCCTCTTCTGCAAAACGAGAGGTCATGGAATCGTTGTTCCAGTCGCTCACATTAACATCCCACAGATCGGGCAGTTCCGCGAGAAATTCAACGATCTCACGGCCGTCCCCCGCAGAGGTGATGCCTTTGTCGCCAAGCAGTTCATCGACTGCCAGCCGCACAGCCACGGCACAGGTTTCACCGACTTCGTCCCGCACCTCTTCAATGCACTCACGAAACAGTCGGACCCGGTTTTCAACACTGCCGCCATACTCATCACTGCGTGTATTAATCCGTGGCGAGAGAAACTCTAACAGCAGGGTAATGTCATGACCGGCATAGACATAAACGATATCAAACCCGGCCTGCTTGGCCAGCCGTGCCGCTCGCCGATGCCACTGGCGAAAACTGGCAATGTCACGCTTATCCATAGCCCTCGCGTGCACAGGATATGGACCCTGAACCGGTGTATTGATTGGTGAAATAGGTATCTCTCTTCCGATATGGTTGGGCGAGTAGCTACCGTTGTGAACCAGCTCGCACGCTGCCAGTGCGCCGTGCTGGTGTACCAGGTCGGTCATTCGTGCATGAAACGGGATATCCTCTTCATTCCATAATCTGACTTGAGCACGCATGTCGGCACTGTAGTGAATATCACACTGCTCAGTGCTTACCACAGCCCATCCGCCTTCGGCATTAGTGGCACGAATATGGGCGCTGACGGACGGATAGTTCCGCCCCGCACCGGTACAGTGCGGCACCTGGTAAAACCTGTTACGCGCAGTCAGTGGCCCGATCTTGACTGGCTCAAACAATACTGCATACGGATTCTCTTGTTGAGTCATACAATTGCCTCTTTCGAATCGTTTTGCTGTCTAACTGACAGGTTCTAGTACGGCTTTTTCCTTGACCAACGCCTTGTAGGCGTTACCTTCCCCGGTCGGGGTCTTGCCCTCGTGCCGCGCAATGCCCGCTCCATCGAAAATGTTCATCTCCTTTGGGGCCGGACGACCATTAGGAACATCGAGCCAGAGCCGAAGGAGATGGCGTCGAATGCCGGCGTCCTCGTCGTCCTCAAATTCAGTACGGCCATGCAAAACCACATAGTTGTTCTGAAAGAATGCTTCTCCGGGTTGGATTAAAAACTCAAGCCTCACATCCGGACGATTGGCAACCTCATCAACATAGTCCAATGCAGCAGCCTCAAGTTCGGTTTTCTCCCGGCCCAGAATCTCCAGACCATTCTCAAGAAAGGCCCGAACCAATCGACCACTGATCAAACCCTCCTGGTAAGAAAATACCGGTACATTCCAGGGCGTCACCGGTTCTTCGTCCGGGCCTTCCTCTCCTGCCCGGTAATAAGGAAAACCCCGATAAAGTGGTTCGAGATACTCAGGATAATTTTCGACGATTTCGTTATGTATGGTAATCAACGACGAAAACTGACTCAGACCCCCCCTTTTTGCAGTTGATAGTGAGAGCAAAGACACGATTTCAGACAAATCGGTATGCATACTTAAAGTCTGCTTGTTACGGTAAGCGCGCGCGTTCGGGTTGTCTGCGCTGAAATCCATGACATGACCGAGCCGATCACCCATGACACTCTGCGAAACTCCAGTGCCCATATGGGTGCCGATTCCCCAGTAAATCAGACCGAGTTCTTCTTCTGTATAACGATCCAGTGGAAAGCCTCGAATCAGGACAAAGCCATAGCCATTTTGGATTTGATCAAAAATTATTGCGATATCATCGGCAATCTCTGGCACCTCAAAATGTTCTTTTTCGATATCGTCCAGAGTCAGTCCCCGCTGGTCAATCTTGGAGAGCGCTTTGTCGAAAGCATCGTAGTGTCTTGGGCCCAGATCAAAAGCGTATTCGTCAGCTGAGAAAAAATCGCTCCCCTTCCAAGCGCTGGGATGATCAACCCGTGTTGCGCAGATAGAACTGTTCTTTATTTCGGCCATGCACACCTACTCCTTCGTGAGTCCACCACTATCTAATCCCCTAGGAATTTTCTTTTCGATATCATAAAACGGCAACGAGACGATTTCACAGTCATGACGCCCGTCATCAAGGTCGCCCAGCATCAGCTTCTGACCGAGCCAGCTACCCTGAATGGAGTCGACATCATGAAATCGAACGTAGCCGATACCCGTGTTCAGAGTCGGGGACCAATCACCGGTTGTGATCTGACCAACTTGCGTATCACCCTTGAACACGGGCAGCCCTGTGCGTGGCGCTACCGAATCACAGATGAGCCCAAACAAAAGGCATGTTTGATCCGCCTGTTTCAGAGCATCTAGGCCAACAAAATTAGGTTTGGACAGATCGACAAATGCTTCAAGTCCGGCTGTAAACGGTGTCATCCCACGATCCATATCTGTGCCATTGTCCAAAATGCCCGCCTCGATTCGACGAATGCCCATGGATTCTGCGCTGGCATAGGTCATTCCGTGATCCTGGCCACTGGCCATCAGATGATCCCACAGCGCATTGTGGTCGATGTTGTGGCGACTGTAGATTTCAAATCCCAGCTCTCCAGTCCAACCCGTACGGGAAACCAGAACCTCCTGTCCACCCAGATTAAACATACCTGCGTGAAAATACTCCAACTCGTCGGGATGCTGACCTGCTGCGGCATTGCTCAGAACAGCCACCGATTTAGGACCCTGAATCTGCAACACCCTCGAGCCGGGATCGGTCACAGCAACATCCAGACCCTCGGTAAAAGCCAACAACCACGATTCGAATTCACCGTTAGCGATCACATACCAGAATCGATCTTCCGCCAGCCGTATAACTACACCATCCATCAGTATGCCACCCTGCGGAGAACAGGCAATGGCATAACGCGCACGCCAGCATTTCAGGTTATCAATTCTGCGTGTTAACACCCGCTCCAGGAGATTGACCGCATCAGGGCCGGAAATCTCCAACGGCTTTTCCGGTACATCGTAAAGGACGACGCTTTGACGCAGCCGCCAGTAATCATCGATAGCATCACCGCCAAGAGTCAATGGATAAAAACGATTGCTGTACAGGCCAAATACCGTCTGTTCATTGACATATTTATCACTGTACGGCGACTGTTCAAACCGCTTGGAAGACAGACGAACAACCGAGTGAGAATCGGCATAACTTAGTTTTTGTCTGTTGACGCTGGCTTTGTTCATGTCTGATAACGGGATAGTTCTAGCTGCCATTCAGTGCAATCTCGATTCACAGGGATTCATACTCACCGGCCAAATACCGATCTCGCAATTCAAACTTTCGGATTTTCCCAGACCCTGTCAGCGGAAAGGCATCTACCTGAAACCACAGCGCAGGGGTTTTCTGGGGAGACATGTTCTGCCGGCAGTGGGCATGCAGATCCTGCGGATCAATCACCTCGATGGTTGTCGGTCGAACAAAACAGGCCACGATCTCCCCCCATTTATTATCAGGCAGGCCCACCACCGCCACCTCTAACACCGAAGGATGTTCAAGAAGGACGTTTTCAATCTCCGCCGGGAACATATTCTCACCTCCCCGGATGATCATCTCCTTGACCCTGCCAGTCACCGCGACATACCCCCGTGAATCCATGGTTCCCAGGTCGCCGGTGTGCAGCCAGCCCTGCTTGTCGATCGCTTCAGCACTCGCCTCTGCATTGGCGTGGTATTCAATCATGTTGCAGTATCCCTGCACGCAGATCTCACCCACAGTATCGAAAGGTACCACTTTGTTTTCTTCTATACTGCGAATGGAGACGGAGGTCTGCGGCATGGGTTGCCCGACGGTATTACAGATATCATCAATTGAGTCTTCGGCGTGATGCTGGGTAATCAGCGGCGATGTCTCGGTCTGTCCATAAACGGTTTCAAACTTGCAGTCAAAGGCGTGCTGTATATTGCGTACGAGTTCGGGCGCGACCATCGCACCACCTGATACGACCATTTCCATTGATGATACGTCAGTGGGTTCAACGCTAAGCGACTCGAGCAATGCCACCAGCATTGTGGGCACTCCCAGCATTCCGGTAATGTGTTCGCTTTCTATAATTCGAAGAATGGCTGTCGGATCGAATAATTTGAACAGCACCATTTGGCAACCGAATTGAAGACACCCCAGTGATATCATGCCGCAACCACTGGTATGAAACATGGGCATGAAATTCGCCCAGGTAGACTCAGATGTCGCCAGGGCCCGCTTGGCATAAAAGCGGGCATTATTCGTCAGGCTTCTATGTGCCAGTACCGCACCTTTTGGAAACCCCGTAGTTCCCGAAGTGTATTGAATCTGCGCGGGGTCATCTGGACATACGTCCGGCAACACCGATGCCCTGTCGCCTATTCGAAAAAGCGCAGCGTGATCATCCACATCGACAATCTCGCGAACCGCCGCCAGGCCCTCAATAGCCTTCAGCGCAATGTCGTGCATCGGATTTCCCCGATAATGTTTCACCAGGAAGAGCGCAACTGACCCCGATTGTTCAAGTACGAACCGCAACTCTTTGTCTTGATAAGAGGGATTTGCGGTGACTAGAACAAGCCCCGCCAGCGCACAGGCATACTCGATCAACAGCCATTCCGGAACATTGGGTGCCCAAACAGTGATCCGCTCGCCTTGCGAATACCGGCTCGTCAGCGACAGCGCCAGTTTTTCACTGTCCGACAATAGCTCGCTATAGGTCCAGCAACGGCCCGTCTGACCTTCCATATCGACTTCGAGAAGGGCCCTAGCCGACGCACGGTCGACAGCAACCTCCCGCAGCAGATCGCCAACGGTTACCTCCCGGACGATATCGTCTTCCTGTGCGCTAATCAGCGAGTCAGACAAGTGTAGTGCATACATGGTTATTCAACTCAGTCCGTAAGCATATTGACCCAACTAGCGCTACTTACCGGTTGGTGCCCCAAATCTGGGATTAGCCAAAAAGTCCACGACTATTGACCGTCCTGTTACCCATCGCAAGCAAAGTATCGGTTGACTGGATATCATTGGCAATCAGGATGAGGATGTCGTAATTATTGTTAGAGATACTATAAGCTAAATTACCAATATATCCGCCTAACGAACAGCGACAGACCCAAAGCTGCGGAGACACAAATATGGACAACCACAAAATTACTGAAGATGCCCTATCGAGACTCAACAACTGTGACGATCCCCGCCTCAAAGAAGTAATGACATCGGTAATCACTCACCTGCACGCTGTTGTGAAGGAGGTTGAGCCAACAGACGAAGAATGGCGACAGGCCATCGATTTCTTGACTCAAGTAGGTCACTGGTGTGATGACAGTCGACAGGAGTTCATTTTGTTGTCCGATACCCTTGGTGTCACCATGCTGGTAGACACAGTAACCCATCGAAAACCAGCCGGTACAACAGAGAGCACGGTACTCGGCCCTTTTCATGTTCACGGTGCTCCAAATTTACCTTTTGGTGCGAATATATCCAAAGGTCAAACAGGTGAGCCGACCCTTGTGGTGGGTCGCGTGCTGAACCAAAACAAATTACCTATAGCGGGTGCGACGGTAGATGTCTGGCAAGCATCTGCCCAAGGTCTCTATGATGTTCAGGAACCTGAGCGATTCCCCGATATGAATCTCCGTGCACTTTTTCATACCGACAAGAATGGACGTTTTGGTTTCTGCACTGAAAAACCAGCGTCTTATCCCGTACCTACAGATGGCCCAGTAGGAACAATGCTCAAAGCGCTTGGCCGTCACGCTTGGCGGCCTGCCCATCTTCATTTTATGATTTCAGCAGAGCAGCACATCTCACTTACGACACATCTGTTTGTAAAAGGTGATCCCTACCTTGAGTCAGATGCAGTCCAGGCTGTGAAAGACAGCCTGATCGTTGACTTTAGTCTCTCTCACGATAATGCGGAGGCTGATCAATTTGGGTTACCTACACCGTACTACAAAGTACAAGAAGATTTCGTTCTAGCAACAGCAAATTAACCACAGCAGCTATCTAGAGAATTCGCCATGACTTTTGATGAACAAGACCTTACTGCTCAGACTTCACTTCGACAACTCAAAAAAGATATTCAAACAGCCGAGCCCGCAACGCTCCGGTTATTGCTCACAGAGGCGCGAACAATCAACGCCTGGACAGACCAAGAAGTATCAGCCGAGACACTTAAAGAAATCTACGAGATCATGAAAATGGGGCCTACCAGTGCAAACAGCTGCCCGGCCAGATTTATTTTTTTGAAATCACCTGACGCTAAAGAAAGACTTCGTAAAACTCTAAAACCCAATAATGTCGACAAAACCATGAAAGCTCCGATAACCGCAATCATTGGTTACGACATAGAATTCTGGAAGCACGCTGAAAGGACGTTCCCACAAAATCCGGCTACCCAACAAGCGTTTAAGGACAATCCGGCGGGGTCGCAAGTCGCTGCATTCCGAAACGGCTCTCTGCAAGGTGCTTACTTTATTATCGCTTCTCGGGCACTCGGGCTCGATTGTGGACCTATGTCAGGATTCGATAATACATTGGTAGACAAGGAGTTTTTTGCCGGCACAACATTTAGATCCAATTTCCTATGTAACCTTGGCTACGGGGACGCGAGTGGAACGTTTAAGCGCTTGCAACGCCATGAGTTCGATGAGGTCTGCAATATTTTCTAGTCCTCATACTTCTATCATTGAAAAGTGACAACGGAGTCATAGTAGATGCCGACAACCAAGTCGGTTGTTAGCTGGTTATGACGTCAACTAGAAGCAACACAAACAACCGTCTGGCCTTCAATATCGTACGGGATAATCCTATAGTAGCCACATGACTCTACAGACACTGATCATACTTGCGCAGTTTGTAGCCGCTCTAGGCGTTATTTCCTCTGTTGTATACCTTGCCATCCAGGTCCGTCAGAATGCCAAAATCACCAAAGCTCAGTTTGGCCACAGCCTGACATCACGACTCTACGAACGATACTTTCTCGCAGCCAAAGACCAGGAGTTCTCTCGCTTCCTGGCGAAAAACTGGTCCACGGATGAACTCGAAGACTACGAGTACTGGCGCATTACCCTGTGGATCAATACCTGTCTGGTCGATATTTTTGACACCTATGATCAGTACAAGTATGGGCTGGTAGATATTACCCATCTCAACATGCGCATGAACCTTCTCAAGGCCGGGCTCATGAAGACACGGATGGGCCGACCGACCTGGGAGTTCTGGAAGGTCAACCGAACCCCGGAATTCATTGAATGGTTCGAGACCGAGATTTATGGGGGCCCGCTCACAGATACAGATCCAGCAGAATCGGCGTGGCAGGATCTCAACATGAAGCGCGATTAAATCGCAGGATCATTTTGCCAGTGACAAGATCAAATCCACGTCTCAACGAGACTGCCCGTGGCGTATATATCATCAGTGCAACACCGTTTAGTGACGATGGCGCTCTGGACTACACCAGTCTGGACCGCCTGATCGACTTCTACCTGGACCAGGGCGTACATGGCCTGACACTGCTGGGTGTCATGGGTGAAGCACCAAAGCTCAGTTCCGAGGAACAAGGCCAGTTTATGCACCATGCACTTCGGCGGGTTAATGGGCAGCGACCGGTTATCGTCGGTGTCAGCAACCCTGGGATCGACAATCTTGTAGTGCTGTCACGTGAAGCCATGGATGCCGGCGCAGCCGGTGTTATGGTGTCGGGTATCCCTGGGCTCAAAACAGATGAACAGGTCTACCGGTATTTCTCCCAGGTTATCCATGCTCTGGGACCTGAAATTCCAGTGTGTTTGCAGGACTACCCACCGACCACCACCGTTTACCTGTCGGTCGGCGTGATCAACCGACTCATTACTGACTTTCCCTCGATCAAAATGTTCAAACACGAAGACTGCCCCGGACACCGCAAACTCAGTAGCTTAAGGCGTGCACCAGAAACTGAAGAGATCCGGCGCGTGAGCATCCTGTCCGGCAACGGTGGCCTTTACATGCCGCAGGAACTGCGCCGGGGTGCAGATGGCGTCATGACCGGATTTGCCTTCCCCGGACTACTGGTCTCAATGTACGAGATGTTCATAACGGACCAGGCTGATGATGCCGAAGACCTGTACGATATTTATCTGCCACTGATTCGCCATGAACAGCAGTTCGGACTGGGCCTCGCCTTGCGAAAAGAAACACTGCGAAGGCAAGGGGTCTTGGCTTCGGCCAAGTCCCGTGATCCAGGACCTAGTCTGGATCAGGACGACCTAAAAGAGCTCCAATGCCTATTCGACCGCCTCCTGCTGAAGCTCAAAGCTACTGGACACCCACTCCCCGAAGGCCTCAACAGTTAGTCGCTCCACCTAAACTCTGTTGGTTCTCCATTAATGTGCCATGTTTAATTTGTGGTATTTATTCACTTGATCAATCCACAATTAGTTCGGACAATGGAAATTGTGCACACTCATAGATACCGAGGCTGAATACACCTATTAGCCGACCATATCTACTTGATCTGCACAGGCAACAAATCATTTTGAGGAGGAAATAATTATGTTGAGGAAAATTTGTAGAACCGTTGCTGCCATTATTGTCGGGGCCGCAATCAGTTCACCTGTCATAGCTGGAACCACCTGGGATATGCCGATTGTCTGGCCAGATGGAAACTTTCACGTCAAGAATGCTCGTGTTTTTGCAGAAGAAGTAAACAAAGCAACGAGTGGCAAGGTCACCATCAATATCCATCCCGGTGGATCCTTAGGATTCAAAGGCCCGGAAATGCTAACAGTAATGCGGGACGGATTAGTTCCCATTGGAGAACTACTGCTCAATCAACAAGTTGGTGAAGCACCCCTCATGGGCCTAGAGGCAACACCGTACCTAGTTTCAGGTTACAGTGACCTTGCAAAACTACACAAACACTGGCTGCCCCATGTCCAAGAAGTTGCCAAGCAATTCAACCAGAAATTCCTTTACATCGTGCCGTGGCCAAGACAATACGTCTACACCAAGGTGCCTGCTTCATCCGTTGCAGATCTTAAGGGGATTAAAATCAGAACCTACAACAGATCGACCACTGGCATGTTCAATCGAATCGGCATGACCTCTGTTCAGCTACCCTGGGGTGAAGTTGTGCCCTCCTTAGCTGCCGGAACCATCGATGCGGTAACGACATCGGCAAGCTCCGGCGTAGACGGTAAGTTCTGGGAGTTCCTAAAGTATATGTACCCGACCAGCCATGTATGGTCGTCCAATGTGGTGTCGGTCAATCTTGATGCCTGGAACAGCCTAACCCCTATGACCCGCATTGCGATTGAAGGTGTTGCAAAACGACTGCAACCCCAGTTCTGGGATGTATCAAAAGCGGAAGATGCCGCAAAAGTTAAAATCCTCACTGATAACGGCGTGATTCTTGGTGAAGTGACTGCGTCGATGTTAAAAGACATGCAAGAAAAAACCGCACCAATGCTGGCTGAGACAATTGAGTCTATAGGGGCCCCGGCTGGACAAATTATCGACGATTACAAGAACTAACTTCAGTAACTGAGCGTTTCCCCTATCCCGCTGCCCTACCGGGGCGGCGGGACTCTTTATATGGCGGCAGAACGAATTAAACATAAGTCCAACAATGGGAATCCACCAATTAGGACGTTGCTGAAATATTTAGATTCACTGTCACGAATTGTTGCAGCAACAGCTGCGATTGTGACAGTCTCTATTGCCGTAGTGATCATCTCTGAGATCATCGCACGATCCGTATTTAACTACAGTTTTAGTTTCGCCTGGGAGTACAGCGCTTATGCAATGGGAATCGCGATGTTCTGCGGTGCGGCGTTTACTTTGCGGACAGGAGGGCACATCCGAGTATCACTTCTGCAATCAATTCTACCCAATGGCGCGATCTACGGAGTTGACATTGTTTGTACTGTACTGGGAGTTTTGATCTCGGGAATCCTGGCTTATTCCCTGTCTATGCTTGCCTGGGGATCGTTCCTCTCCGGCAGTACGTCTCCTACGATATCAGCCACACCGCTGATCATTCCCCAAGGACTCATTGCATTTGGTGCAGGACTGCTTGCATTGCAGATGCTCGCACGACTGATTCGTTTAATTCTTAAAGAAAGTCCAGAGGATAATTCGACCTCGTATCAAGTCGAATAGGCATAGTGGACCCTTTCGTCGTACTTATCACTGTTCTTGTACTGCTGGCCTTATTTCTAGGCATTGGCGTTTGGGTAGGGCTGTCATTGTTCGCAGTGGCGATCACAAGCCTTGCACTATTCCGTTCTATGCCAGTAGACAAGCTGCTTGCCCAACTCACTTACAACACTGTTACCACACCAGAAATGGTTGCCCTCCCAATGTTCATCCTGATGGCAGAAATTTTATTTCACACTCGCTTATCTGCGTCCCTGTTTAAGGGACTCTCACCTTGGACAAGCCGTCTGCCCGGAAGAATGGTTCATGTAAACGTGCTTGGTTGCACACTCTTTGCTGCAATTTCGGGATCATCTGCCGCAACAGCTACAACCGTCGGTCGTATAACACTTTCTGAACTATTCAAACGAGGCTACGACAAGGATCTTGCCATAGGCTCTCTAGCCGGGGCTGGGACACTGGGCTTCCTGATTCCACCATCGATCATTCTGATTATCTACGGTGTGTTATCGGAGACATCTATTCTTAAACTTTTTATCGCTGGCATAGTACCTGGACTGATTCTGGCACTTGGGTTTATGAGCTACCTTGCCATTCGTGCGATACTTAACCCCAGCCTGATTCCAAGCGAAGACATCAATCCTACCTGGCGAGATCGATTAAACGGATTGGTTGATCTTGGCCCAGTTGTGTTTCTCATACTGCTCGTTCTGGGCTCAATGTATGCTGGATTTGCCAGCCCATCGGAGGCTGCAGCTGTCGGTGTCCTAG
>Ga0315336_1002823_pt1 | contig 25102 bp, 25 predicted proteins | sample ASW5metaG_FD_204512 | JGI IMG/M metagenome (GOLD analysis project Ga0315336, IMG submission 204512) | Ammonia-oxidizing marine archaeal communities from Monterey Bay, California, United States - ASW #5 | ecosystem: Environmental > Aquatic > Marine > Intertidal zone | place: USA: California... | reverse complement strand
AACATAACGTAAATATTAAAACCAAAGTCGTTGATCTTGAAAATATTGAACTCGAAGCCAATAGCTACGACCTCATACTTTGTACTTATTTTATGGATCGAGGGCTTTATAAAAAATTTTATGCCGCGCTCAAACCGGGTGGTATGGTTCTAGTTGAAACTTACAATATCGACTACTTGAAATATCGAATGTTCAATGCCAAATGGGCCCTTGATACTAATGAACTGCTCGATATCTTCAAGGGAATGCGGGTTCTCAGATATCAGGACTACGATGATGCAAGAGAAGCATACTCCAGTATCATTGCGCAGAAACCCTGACCCCTCTATTTTGTGAGTTCCCTTGAAAAAATTTTTGTAACACTCGCCAATCTTTTTCCTGTCTGGGTGCTCACAGGCGCCGGCCTAGCTTTATGGAAACCGGAAACCGCTACTTGGTTTCAGCCGACATGGATTCCTTACTTTCTCGCCATCATTATGTTGAGCATGGGTTTGACTCTGAGCATTGAAGATTTTTCCCGTATCCTAAAAATTCCAAAATCAATCTTACTGGGTGTCGGACTGCAATACACCATCATGCCATATTTAGGGTATGTGCTGGCCCGACTTTTTCACTTACCCATTGATTTCGTAATTGGCCTCGTCCTTGTTGCCTGCTGTCCCGGAGGTACCGCTTCGAATGTGGTTTGTTTTATTGCAAAAGCTCATGTAGCACTCTCGGTAAGTTTGACCACTGTCTCCACCCTGCTAGCTGTTATTTTCACGCCGCTTCTAACCACATTATGGATCGAGTCTCTATCACTGGAACTGACAGGATTGACCATTGAGGTTAATACTCTAGGCTTGTTAATAAATACAACTAAAGTGGTGATCTTACCCATTGTCGTGGGAGTTTTATTAAACCATTATTTTAATCCATTGGTAAAGCGATTCGAATCCTATACACCCTTTCTAGCCGTACTTTCCATTGTTTTCATTGTAAATTTCATTCTTGCTGCAAAAAAAGATGCAATCCTTGAAATCGGTGCCCCTTTAATTGCTGCCATTATGCTATTACATTTTTTTGGATTCTTGTTGGGGTATTTTTTATCACGCAAACTAAAATTATCAGAAAAAGATTCGCAAACAATTTCCATCGAGGTGGGTATGCAAAATTCAGGATTAGCTACTGAACTTGCAAGAAGTAACTTTTCAAATTACACACTGGCAACGGTTCCTGGGGCTATCTCTGCTCTCATACACTGCATTCTTGGTAGCATCGCAGCCGGTATCTGCCAAATCAGAGATCAAAAAAAATAATCGATCAGGGTTTTTGTTTTTCAGCCGGCTACAATTCATATAACCAGCCGATAGCAAACAGTGGTGTCAGATTTTACTTAAAAGTTAAAACAGGTTTCATTTCACATATGATAAAACCAAAATTCGTTAAAAACTTTCGCACCGTGACCAAAATGTAAAACCGGAGAAGGAAATATTTGATACGAATTGCCCTAAGGAAAATAAATGGAGTGGCTCCAGCTTTAGGACTACCCCATAAATGCAAGTCAGAAATTTGACTCCAGACTTGGTTTTAAAACATTACAAGTTCTGGACGGCTTATTATACACTAGGCTTTACAAATATTTTAAACCTCAAAAAGGAGAAAGACCCTTGCAGTATAAAGTACTTGTCGCAGCAGAGTTTAAAGGGATAAGTGAAGACTCACTAACCGAGGTTACTGGTAGATTGGAAGAACATGGATTGGAAAAAATCCCCACTTTAAGGTCTACTTGGGAATTCTCTTGTGAGGCAGAAGACGAATCTGATGCTAAGGATAACGCCATCCAGGCCTTTGTCAATGTAGTCCGAACCCATCCATGTGAATTAGGGTTAGTAGTACAGGCAGGCACCTCTCAAATTTTGCGGCGGAAGAAAAAATTTGACCCCTGAGGAATATCAGAGGTTCCTGTGGTATCATATATATTAATCAAGTTTACCAAGAAATTAATCCCTTAATGGGAGCTTAAAGGGCGCTTTGACTCTTAAAAAGGTTTTAGGAGAATAATTTTGAATATTATATTGAACAGTTATTGCAATCTAACCTGTAATTACTGTTTTGCAGACGAATACATGGAAGAGACGGTAAAAACACCGGGCAAGTCCATGGAATTCGATTATTTTCAAAACGAGTTCCTTCCAAAAATTAAGAATACGCCGATCATCAATTTCATGGGGGGTGAGCCAACCTTGCACCCCAAGTTTAATGATATTTTTCGAAATACATACAATGACATTCTGCCTTACACCCATCTCAGCGTTTTTACCAATGGCCTGATGCCAGATAAAGTTTTGGATTTAATGCTAGAAATGGCGGGCCCAAGCGGAGCAAGAAATAAAAATGTCACCTTTGCTATTCTCTTAAATTGGCAAACATTGGAAAACATCTCCGAAAAAAATCACGAGCGTTGTAAAGAAGTAGCAGAAAAAATGCTTCGCACAAACGGTTACAGTGTCACCTTTAGTCTCAACCTTTATTCAAAAGATCAAGACCTGGAAAAGCAATGCGAAGAAATTGACGCCATTTATCAAAAGGTGGGGCTCCCAAAAGACAAGCTTTATAAAATTCGAGTCAGTCCAGCGTTTCCAATTATCGGCGGCGAAGCAAATATTTATTTACCGATTCGCGATTATCCGAAAGTCGGCCGACAAATGCTGAAAATTTTAGAACGGTTTCCGCAAATGTGTTACCGCTTCGACTGTTCCTTCCCGCCTTGTTTTTTGGATGAAATTGAAGAGGATCAGTTTTCTCTCACTGATCGGTTTTTCTTTCATGGCAATAAACAATTGCCACCGACAGAGGAATGGAAGAACAACGATTATTATTTTGGCTGCGCAGATGGCAGCCCGATGGATATCGACTCAAAAGGGGATTGTTTCAACTGTTTCCCATTCCATAATTTAAAATTGGGCAACGTTTCGGATTTCAAGGAAGTGAACTCCATCGCTATGGCAAAAATGGGTTCCAAATTTTTGACCACGGTTTTCGACAAAACCCAAGCTAAAGAACCCTGCAGGTCCTGTCCTCATTATATGGTTCGATGCACAAGCGGATGCTTTGCCTACAACTTCATTGATGAAGAAGCGGAGCAGCTCACTGTCACTACTAAAGAATCCGATTCAGTTTAACTTCCTGACAAATGATTGCGATGTGAAATCCCTCATATGTTTCAACAGGACCAAACACTTGCCCCTTATTTAGCGACATATCTGCAACCCCATCCATTATAAAGTCATTGAGTTCTTCGTTGCTCAATGTCTTGAAGCCACCGCGAGGTTGCCGTGGGTCATTCTTATTCCAACCAACCTCTAACCAGCCCAGGCTTCCCCCATCATCTTTGGAGGAGGAACAAATGCTGTATTTCCCTGCCAACTTCATCAACATCTGAACCCGTGAAGCTTCTTTGGGTATACCTTCTATTGTTTCTTTTAATAGATCCGCCACTTCTTGTTTGTCTACCAGAATATGGCGTATCTGGATTTGATGGGTTGCTCCCGCCATGTTTCCCCCAAAATTAAAAAATGAAAGATGTAAATATATAGGATTTAAACCTTAATTTCCACTGTTAGCAGCAAAGGCAACTGGGAAAAACTCTATGAGCAATTGAATTCTTTGTTCGCTAAGAACACGATGGACTCTTCCAGCGATTGCCAAGTAAGAAATAACTGGTAAAACTTGATGAGGGGCTAGGCTTAATGTATGTTTACGGATCTATGAATTATGACACTCCAAAATTGGTCCTAGCTTCGAAATCGCCACGACGCGTGGAACTTTTAAAAAAGATATTTCCTCAATTTGAAGTGGCCCCCAGTTACATTGAAGAAGTGTTGGACCTTGGCTTACGTCCTGAAGATAATGCACGTAATATAGCGCGCGCAAAAGCCGAGTCCATTGCACCAGATTTTCCGGACTGCTGGGTCATTGGTGCTGACACTCTGGTAACATTGGATAATGAAATATTTCAAAAACCTGAAGACGAAAAAGATGCCGAACGTATTTTAAATAGGTTGAAAGGCAGAGAGCATCTCGTCATCACTGGAGTATGCGTGGTGGGACCGGAAAAAACCATCGATAAACCAATAACTTCCAAAGTAAAAATTAAACCCCTGACTGAAAAAGAAATTAAAGACTATATTGCCACAGGAGAACCCATGGACAAAGCTGGGGCCTATGCTATTCAACAAAAGGGAAGTTTTATGGTTCGTTCTTTTTCCGGTTCTAAAACAAATATTATTGGACTTCCTCTGGACGAACTTAAAACCCTCCTTAAAAAAACTCGCTACCCCTACTTGACGTAAGACCTATTCTTGAATTGCCAGCGGCGGCTCCCGCAGAAAGGCCTTGACAAATCAAAGGTTTTAAGCGTTTTTTATTTATTAAATATTGAAATTAACTTGCGTAAACCTGCTGATTATAATTTAATTTAGGACGGGTATAATATTTAGCCATCAAAATTAAGAAGTTTGCTTTTTAATAACAAGGTCAGAGTTAGAATGAATAAGCATCAAAACATTCATGAGATCCATGGAAATTGCCAAAAATGTCAAGGGCCTATCTTTTTAAATAGCACAATGGACTGGTATGGTAATTCTGTTGTAACGCTCAATTGTTGGAATGGGCATTACAAGTGGATCAACATAGAAAACCTGGATGCCCATGAAGAGCTAGCTCCCGAAACCAAGCGCGATCTGGTAACTCATATAAGTTTTTTTAAACTGTAATGCGCCCTCCTCCTTGTTTTTCCAGATGTCCCAAATTTTTATCTTTTCTTTTTTTCGCAGCATTTTCCTTTATTTCCTCGGTACAGGCTCAGGATAAAATACCAGCAAACATGGTCTTTATCCCGGAAGGTTATTTTCAGATGGGAACTTCATCAGGGAATGACGACGAAAAACCAATGCACTTCGTATATACCTCTAGCTACTATATCGACAAATATGAAGTCAGCAACAAGGACTACCTAGCCTTTATGGATGCCACCGGCTACTCGGCTCCTATTTTCTGGGACGATCCACGGTTCAATGATCTGGAGCAACCGGTGGTCGGAGTGAGCTGGCACGATGCCATGTCGTACGCGAAATGGAAAGGCCACCGCCTGCCCACAGAAGCTGAATGGGAAAAGGCCGCCCGCGGCAACGATGGACGCTTATGGCCATGGGGAAGAAAATTTGATAAAGGTTTTTTCTTTTTTTTCGTGAATATATTTGGCAAAAACGATAACTATACACATACCGCCCCGGTCAATTACTACCATTCTGGGGTCAGTCCATTCGGGTTATACAATACCGCCGGCAATGTATGGGAATGGTGCCTCGACTGGTATGATGAGAATTATTATCGAAACAGCCCTGAGATCAACCCCGAAGGCCCCCAAGGGCCATTGAAAATGAAGGTTCTTAGAGGCGGTTCATGGGTGAACAGTATCGAAGGAGTAAAAGTGGTAAAACGAGCCCGAAATTATTCGCACATTAAAAACGAAATTTATGGTTTCCGAACCGTCCTTCCTATTCCCTAAACCTACCTTTCGACAAACTTGCAATTGTTTCCTTTTTCCACTCATTCAGCCCTAAAACTCCACCGTATAGGTCTTAATAATTCAATTGACATCCCATCTATGAATGATAAATTTAATTTTTAAAATACCCAAAATTTATTTGCCTTCTTTAGAAGCGAGGAATCCTAAATGACAAGGTTCATTCCTTTAATATTTTTTCTTTTATTCAGCATCTTCTTTACAAACTCAACTTCTCTGGTATGGGCGCATTCAGGTCATAAGCACGATGAACTCAAAATTAAACTGCCCAAAGTAGTAGCAAGAGTAAATGATCACGATATAAATGGAGATGTCATATTCCGGGAGCTTAAGAAAGCTGCCATCCAATATAAGAAGCGTGGGATGCCCCTGACCGCTGACCAAGAAAAGTCAGCTGCCAAGACACTCATCGATGATGAAATTGGACGCATTTTACTGGTACTGAAAGCAAAAGCAGTGGGCATAAAGGTTTCTGAAAAAATGCTCTTAGAAAAACTGAGGAAGATAAAAGCAAAATTCAAATCTGATTCTATTTTTGAGCACCGTCTCTCTGACCGAGGGATGACAGTCGATCAATATAAGCAGGAACTAGAAATCGACATGTATATGGATCAACTTATTAAAAAAGAAATCGAACCAAAAATTAAAATCACTGAAAAGGATTCTCAAGCTTATTACGATAAAAACAAGAGCAAATTTGAAATCCAGGAAAAAGTCCGCGCCAGCATAATGCTGTTAAGGTTCAACCCAAAAGAAGGGAAAGCTGGAGAGCAAGCGGTTCTCAAGAAATTTGAATCGATTCTGATCCAAGTGAAAAATGGCGCCGACTTCGGTGCATTGGCTCAACAACATTCCCAAGATAGTTTGGCATCCAAGGGAGGAGATTTAGGATTTTTTACACAAAAACAAATGCTACCTGCTTTCAGCTCACGCGCTTTTAAAATGAAAGTTGGAGAAGTTAGCGAGATATTCCGAACAGGACATGGTTTTCACGTCATCAAAGTAACCGATAGAAAGCCGGGAAGTCTCAGTTCTTTCGCAACAGAAAAGGAAAAAATTCAAAAGTTTTTAGCCAACAAAAAAATCTCTCAGGCAACCCGAGATTACATTGAAAACCTCAGGAAAGAAGCTAAAATTAAGACCTACTTCTAATGTTTCTAATAAATACTTGTAAATATAGAATCTAGCACTAACTAACATAAGGAAGTCTTTTTTCAGAGATTTTCTAGATATTTATTAGTCCTTCCGCCTGAAAGAATTTGATACGTAGCTGTGCCGACTAAAACTCATACCCCCCTGATGTATCAGGTTCCATTCTTTATCTAGCAGGCGGGCAAATCCTTACCGATGCTACTAGACGTAGTCTAGTTATTTTTTCTTCGGTTTTCCGCTGTCGACCTGACTGAATTTTCGTTTGACAGTTTTCTGTTTATCCTTATCGAAATCTACTTTTAGGTAAACAGTGTTGTCGAACAACTTGCTAACCGTACCTTCTTTTTTCTTTCCCGCAAAATCAAACTTAATTTTATCTCCAATTTTCATATTTACACCTCTTTTAGAAAGAAAATTACTCTACGTTGTCCACGGAGGCAACGAGGTTAGGGGAAAACAAATAAAGAGTCAAGTTTATTGATCCTATGCCTAGCAGCATAGTACTTTAGTTTCTGAATTCATAAGCGCTACTCTATTGCCCAAAAACCCCATGCCTAGTACAATCTGGAAAAACCTGGAAACTCTTTCCAAGTTATTCTCAATCTATGGCAACAACTTTAAACGTGAACCTTTCTTCAGACAAACCTTTTGCAGAGGTGGCATTTAATCTGCCAATCAAAGAAGTTTTCACCTATAAAATTCCTTCTGAATTTTTTGGAAAGGTTCAGGTTGGTATGCGGGTATTCGTGCCTTTTGGAAAACGTCGTATTACTGGTTATGTTGTCAATCTGTCCTCCAGTTGGGACAAAAAGTTTCAACTGAAATCCATCAGCGACTTGCCAGACACCAAGCCTGTTGTAAACAAAGAAATCCTTACTCTGACAAAATGGTTGAGCGATTATTACCAATGCTCCTGGGGAGAAGCTATTAGTGCCGCCCTGCCTGCCGGGTTAGACGATGAAGACCGCGAAGAGCTCTCTTTAACAAAAGCAGGAATGGATGCATTAAAGAAAAAGTCTCTTTCAAAATCAGGAACTCTCCTTTTGCACTTTATCAGGGAAAGGCCTAGGACCACCCTAAAACAATGCCGAAAAGGACTAGGTAAGAAATTCAGCGCCTCTTCGCTAGCTCATTTAAAACAGGATAGGTTACTCACTTCTACTACAGCTATTCATAAAAGCACCGTAGGCTATAAGTTTATAAAAGCTGTTCGTCTTAATCCCAATTTTTCAAAATTGGAAAACATTGAGCAACTTCTAAAACGTAGTCCTAAACAAAAAATGATCTACGATCATCTATTAAAAGGTGAAATTAGCACCTCTGATTTGGAAAAACAGGTGAAAGGAAGTGCTGCCGCGCTCAAAAGCTTAAAAGAGAAAAAACTGGTTGAAATATTCACCCGGAAAAGTGAAAGAACCATCGATGTCGACATATCTAATCAACCCATTGGACCTTCGCTAAAATTTACAGCGGAACAAAAAATAGTTTTTGCCCAACTTAGCAAAGCGATTAAACAATCAAAATTTCAACCTTACCTATTGCATGGTGTAACGGGTAGTGGAAAAACCGAAATCTATATTCGATGCATTCAACAAGTTCTGGAACAAGGGAAAACTGCAATTATGATGGTTCCAGAAATTTCCCTAACACCTCAAACGGTAGAACGGTTCCGCCAACGGTTTGGAGATCGAGTAGCAATTCTTCATAGTGGATTGTCTCAAAAGGAACGTTTTATCGAATGGAAAAAAATTTACGAGAGACAGGTTTCTATTGCTGTGGGTGCTCGTTCTGCTATTTTCGCTCCATTCTCCAATCTAGGAATCATTGTCATTGACGAAGAGCATGACGGCTCTTATAAGCAAGATTCGATACCGCGTTATCACGCACGGGATACTGCAGTGATGCGCGCCCATTCACAAAATGCCGTTGTACTTCTTGGATCAGCTACCCCCTCTTTGGAATCAATTCACAATACTCATCTCGACAAATATAAATATCTTTCTCTGGAGAAACGTATAGGAGATCGCATGTTGCCCATTGTTAGCATGGTTGATATGAGAAAAGAGCGAAAAGAATTTAAAAACTTTTCTATTTTATCCGGACAACTTGTCGCCGCTATTCGCGATCGACTTTCCAGAAAAGAACAAATATTTCTATTCCTCAATCGACGCGGTACCGCACGATTTATTTATTGCCCTGACTGTGGTTATGCCATGGAATGCAACCATTGTAGTGTCACCCTCACATTTCACAGCAATGACAGTCGACTACTATGCCATTACTGTAATTTTTCAGCCCGCATGCCAGGAAATTGTCCTGAATGTCAGGGAGAAGTGATCCGATTTAGCGGGTTCGGCACTCAAAAATTAGAAGAAGAAACTATCAAGCTATTTCCCAAAGCAAGAGTCACTCGGCTCGACAGAGATACCACACAAAGCAAAACGGCATTCATAAATATGCACCAAAAAATGCATTCAGGCGAAATCGACATTCTTATAGGAACACAAATGATCACCAAGGGACACGACTTTCCCAATGTCACCCTTGTGGGTATCGTTGCAGCGGATGTCGCCCTTAATATTCCAGATTTTCGATCCTGTGAACGAGCATTCCAGCTAATTACACAAGTTGCCGGGAGGGCAGGACGCGGGAAAGTTCCCGGGAAAGTCATTATCCAAACCAACAATCCCGATCACTATATGTTTGAGTTTGTGGCGGAACACGATGTTAATGCCTTCCACGATAAAGAACTGAAACTCAGGAAGCGGTTGAATTATCCACCCTTTAAAAAAATCATAGCCTTGGAAATCATTTGCGAAAATGAAATCCAGGGACAAAATGCAATAGACAAACTTAGACAGTCTTTTTCACGACTTATTTCCAGAGAAAAATCGGTGGACTTGATCGGACCCTCCAAAGCAGCTCTTTACCGGCTTCGAAATAAATTTCGCTGGCATTTGATATTGCGTGGAAGAAGCATAAAACAATTGCAAAATATTTTGTTAAAATGCTCTCAGCTAAATGAATCCAAGGCTCGCGACAAAGTCAAATTAACTATCGATGTCGATCCTTTAAACCTTCTTTAACCCTTTATTAAAATCTCTTACATGAAATTATTCAGATCCGCCTACGACTGGGTTTTGCACTGGGCAGCAACACCTTATGCACTGCCTGCCCTTTTAGCAATTTCTTTTGTAGAATCTTCTTTTTTCCCCATTCCCCCGGATATTTTACTTATTGCCATGACCATTGCCGTACCTGCCTTATGGATCCGGTATTCTCTCTTCTGTTCTATTGCATCGGTGTTAGGGGGAGTATTTGGTTATTTCATTGGCTATCAGTTTATGGATCTAGTCGGCCAACGAATTGTGGACTTCTATCACTTACAGGAAACATTTGATAAAATTAGCGGGCTCTACAATGAGCATCAGGGCTGGGCAGTAGCTGCAGCAGGGTTCACTCCTCTCCCCTATAAAATATTCACCCTGGCTGCCGGGACATTTAAAATTAATTTACCCACTTTTATCCTGGCTTCGGCTATCAGCCGTTCGGCACGATTTTTTCTTGTTGGGTTTCTAGTTTACAAATTCGGTCCGCCTATCAAGGCGTTAATCGAAAAATATTTCAATCTATTCAGTATCGTTTTTTTTGTTTTGCTCGTGTTAGGATTTTATTTGTTAAAATTTGTGCTATGACGAAGGAGGTTCGCATGGATGAGCATTGCGTTATTTTTATTACCGCAGGATCCAAGGAAGAAGCAGAAAAATTAAGTCGTGGAATGATAGAAAAAAAATTCGCCTTTTGCGTTAATACCGTTCCCGGGATTCAGTCGACTTACCACTGGAAAGGGAAGCTTCATATCGATGATGAGATTCTATTGATTGCAAAAACCCGACAGCAAAAATATGGCGCGCTGGAAAACTGGGTGAAACAAAATCACAGTTACGATGTTCCGGAAATCATTTCTCTACCCATTCAAAATGGACTGCCTGAATATTTAAAAGCAATTGATGACTGGGTTACCAGTTAAGCTCAATGGCAAACTATATTCAGAAAAAAGACTGGCAGATTTCTGAAAGCCTCGCTACTCCTGAATCTGCTTACCTACGACGACGGGAATTCATTCAAGGCACGGCCCTAACCTCTCTAGTGACGGTAGGCGCGTTATATGGGTGCGGGCCTTCTACCCCTCCAAACTCTCTCCCAAAAATTGAATGGAGCGATACGGAAAAATCAATCTACCCTGCCAAACGCAATTCGGAATTCGAACTCGACCGACCCATGACCGATGAAAAAATCGCGGGAACTTATAATAATTTTTACGAGTTCGGTACCGACAAAACAGATCCTGTCAATTACGCTCAAAAACTCAACACCCGACCGTGGAAAGTGGAAGTGGGTGGACTCGTCAACAAACCCAAAACCTTCGACATCAACGACTTGTTAAAAACCATGCCGATAGAAGAAAGGCTGTATCGTCTTCGCTGTGTCGAAGCCTGGGCCATGGCGGTGCCGTGGACGGGTTTTGCATTTAAAGAACTGTTAAAACTGGTGGAACCAAAATCATCCGCCACCCATGTCAAAATGGAAACCTTCTATCAACCGTTCACCGCACAAGGGCAACTGGCTTTTTGGGAACCCTGGGCCTACACCGAAGCATTGACGATAGAAGAAGCGATGAATGAAATCACTTTTCTCGCTACAGGAATTTATGGACACCCATTATCCAAACAACACGGTGCCCCGATTCGTCTTGCCGTTCCGTGGAAGTATGGGTTCAAGAGTATTAAATCCATCGTAAAAATAGAGCTCGTTGACTACAAACCCATGACGTTTTGGACGACTTTGCAAGGACTCGAATACGATTTCACTGCCAACGTCGACCCGGGCATCCCTCATCCCCGCTGGCCGCAGAACCGGGAAAAGATGTTAGGAACCGGAGCTATCCGAGCAACAATTCCTTATAACGGCTACGGCAAATACGTTGCTCAATTATATTCTTAATTATTCAAATTATTCTACCCAGCAGAAAAATAAAATCTCCGGTATCTTTACTTCTTAAAAAACAATTCTAACTGTGTGCCCATGAAGCCAGCTATGGCACCCCCAGTTCCCGCTGCGATTATCAGGATGTCTCGATCACCAGTTCGGTAACCAAAGTAAGCACCAACTAATACCCCCAGGCAGATGATCACCATATACCGGTATCCACCGAGCCAACCGACAAAACCGCCGACCACCAAGCCTAAAAAGCTAGCAATGACCATCAGCAAGGGGCTGTCCATCACCAATCCGATCAATAATCCCGTCGTACCGATCAAGGCCATGCCTATATAAATTTCATTTTTGTGATCAGGTTTTGGCATATGAGGGTAACTCCGTTGGTAATTTGCAATGGCCCTATTTAGCAGTCAAGGGTTGACTCGGATTCAAGAACCATCGTTTAATCCTCAACCACGTGTTATATCTTTCCCACTAATTTCATGCCCCGAGGGGGTAGGAGTAGCTATGCAAAGAATATTAACAGAACTATTTTTTTTCTTCCTGATTATCCTGTCTGCCAAGACTGCGTATGCTTTAAAAAAGGATAAAAGAAAACCCCCCCAATCCCCCTTAACAGGGGGAAATAAAATGAGGAGGTTAACTTAATAATATTAGATATTCTTGAAAACCTCGTCGAGGCTCTTCTTGGCATCGCCGAACAGCATTCGTGTATTCTCTTTAAAGAAGAGCGGGTTTTGCACACCGGCATAACCGGTTGCCATTGAACGTTTCAGAACAATGGTCGTTCCACCTTTCCAGGGTTCCATCACCGGCATACCGGCGATGGGACTGTCTGGATCGGTTTGCGCTGATGGATTGACAATATCATTTGCACCGATAACGATGGAAACATCAATATCAGGAAAATCGTCATTAATCTCATCCATTTCATAAACAATATCGTAGGGCACCTTGGCTTCTGCCAGCAATACGTTCATATGCCCCGGCATTCGCCCTGCTACAGGATGAATTCCGAAACGCACATTTATTTTTTTGGAACGAAGTGTTTTAGTGATTTCATTGACAATATGCTGCGCCTGGGCTACCGCCATTCCGTAACCTGGAATGATCATGACCTCTTTGGATTCTGTTAACAATGCTGCTACTTCAGGAGCCTGTAGTGCAATAACTTCGCCTTGCTCTTCGACTGACGCACCACCGCCGCCGCTGGTTGTTCCAAATCCACCGGCAATAACTGCAAGGAATTTCCGATTCATCGCACGACACATGATGTAACTCAGAATGGCACCACTACTACCTACCAACGCCCCGGTAACGATAAGCAAATCATTATCGAGCATGAAGCCCGTTGCTGACGCAGCCCACCCTGAGTAACTATTCAGCATGGAAACAACAACCGGCATATCCGCACCACCGATAGCCATTACCATATGAATCCCAAATAGCAGTGCAATACCCGTCATGATCAGCAAGGGCATTGTTCCACCACCTGCCACTGATTGGTCAACAAATTCTTTACACAACCAGATGGAACCAAGCAACAGAATCAGGTTTAAAAAATGTCGCCCAGGGAGCAACATGGGATTGCCACCGATTTTTCCGCTCAATTTTCCAAAAGCTATGACAGATCCCGACAAAGTTACAGCACCGATGAGGATACCCAGATAAGTTTCTACATCGTGTATAGTTAACTCGACACCGTGATAATGACTCAATCTTTCGGGATCCATAAAGTTGGCAAACCCAACCAATACAGCAGCAAGGCCTACCAGACTGTGAAGTATGGCAACCAGTTCAGGCATTTCCGTCATTTGCACACGCTTTGCTAGAACCAGACCAATGGACCCCCCCACTAGAAGACCGACTACAAGGATTCCCATATTGCCTGTGACACCTAATATAGTAGCGACCAATGCCACGGCCATGCCGATCATTCCATAAAGGTTACCGCGTCTTGCAGTTTCCTGATTGCTCAGTCCCCCCAACGCTAAAATAAATAAAATTGTTGCCCCAACATAAGAGGCGGTTACGATTCCTTCACTCATTTTCTCGCCTCCTATTTGCGAAACATTTCAAGCATGCGACGCGTTACCGCGAATCCGCCTACTATATTAATAGATGTAATCAGCACTGCGAATCCTGCTACCCACATGATCGTCTTTTCTCCTGAACTGATCTGCAAAATAGCACCGATAACAATGATACTACTGATAGCGTTGGTCACACTCATTAATGGAGTATGTAACGCTGCAGAAACATTCCATATCACCATGTAGCCAACGAAGCAGGCTAATACAAAAACTGTAAAGTGAGCCATGAATGAAGCTGGCGCAATCGCTCCTAAACCGAACAAGGCCAGTGCACCAACACCGAATGTGATGAGAGGCCCCATCACCGACGATTCTTCTTCAACAGGTTTTACTTCTGCTGGTTTCTCTGCTGGTTTAGCAGGAGCTGCTGAGAGTTTTGGTGCCGGTGGTGGGAAAGTGATATCGCCACCCTTCACCGCGGTGGCTCCACGAACAACCTCGTCTTCAAAATCGACTTTGGCGTTGCCATCTTTTTCCTTGGTCATATCTGTAAGGAGGTGACGTAAATTGGTTCCATATAACTGACTGGCCTGCGCCGCCATTCGGCTGGGTAGGTCTGTGTAACCAATAATGGAAACTCCGTGCACCTTGACAATTTTTCCTGCTTCGGAAAGCTTACAGTTACCTCCTTGTTCAGCGGCAAGATCAACAATCACGCTACCGTCCTTCATGGCGACAACATGCTCTTCCAAAATTAATTCTGGTGCCGGTTTCCCAGGAATCAAAGCGGTGGTGATAATGATGTCAACTTCTTTAGCCTGCTCGGCAAAAAGCGCCATTTCCGCTGCGATGAATTCTTTACTCATTACTTTTGCATAACCGCCGGTTCCTGAACCCTCTTCCTCAAAATCAAGCTCGAGGAACTCCGCATCCATACTCTCGATTTGTTCTTTTACTTCAGGTCGGGTATCGAAAGCCCTAACAATGGCACCCATACTTTTTGCCGCTCCTATCGCGGCAAGGCCTGCAACCCCAGCACCGATGACCATGACCTTTGCGGGGGGTACTTTTCCTGCTGCCGTAATCTGGCCTGTGAAAAATCGCCCGAAATTTTGTGCGGCCTCAACCACTGCCCGGTAGCCCGCAATATTTGCCATGGAACTGAGCGCATCCATTTTTTGTGCTCGAGAAATACGTGGCACCATATCCATTGCCATGGCTATAACTTTTTTGTCTGCTAATTTTTTCAATAGATCGGGGTTTTGTGCCGGCCAGAGAAACGAAATCAATATCTGGCCCTCTTTTAGAAGATCTATTTCAGGCCCGTTCAACTCAGGGCCACGAACTTTTAAAATAATATCGCTATCATTCCAGACCGATTTCGCATCATTAGCTATTGTCGCGCCAGCTTCTGTATATAACGCGTCAGAGAAATGAGCTCCATTCCCGGCTCCCGCTTCTACAATAACTTCAAAACCTAGTTTTCTTAAATGACCGATGACTTCGGGTGTCGTTGCCACCCTCTTCTCACCTTCATGGATTTCTTTTGGAACTCCAATTTTCATATCACTATCTCTCAATAAAAATTTTAGTTTTGGGGAATATAAAAGTTGGTAAGATTACCATAAAATCCGGTACATTTCTACCAACCACCGGCCGTGGGGGCAATAAATCAACAACTGAAAAGCAGATGGATTGCGTAGGGACATCCACCGCTGAAAGGCAAATGAGAATTATCTATCTAATAAAGTCCTGATGAACTGATGAACTATTGTTAAGCTCGCTAGTGGGAGTCCTGATCGTCGAAGAGACCTTTGGCAAGGCTTTTACGGGCAGTGCGGGCTTCCTGGTCAGCGCGGGTAATGCCCCCATTATAGTCGTTATAGTCTACAAATTTTAGGACGGGCTCCATCTCTGGATGACGATCTAGATAAAGTTTCGCCATCATTTGTGTGGTTCGCCTGTACTTTGGATGCCCGGCTTTTTGTGTACGTAACTCTGCAAAATGGCTCAACTCGCGGAGATTCATCCCCATATTCCATCGGATGAAATGATTGAATAAGGTGGCATATTGTGCTTCCTGATGAAAACCTGCACGCTTCAAGTCACGGTGTAAGGATTCGGTGCGTTCAAAACACTCCTGAACTTTCTCAGCCATACCTATTTCTGTAATTTCTTCTGGGACGGAATACCCTAACTCAACTCCCAGATCCTGCCTTTGCTGTGTGAGCATTCTATGCCTTTGCAAATCGCGGTACTCAGCGAAGCCTGCTAGGATATCGAACTGAATAGGATAACCGTATTCTAAAGCCCGACCTGGCCTGTCTCGCTTGCTTTTTCGTGAACCAATATAGGCCTCAAAAATTTGTTTTTTCCTTTCATTCGATAATTGCCGAATAATGTTTCTTATTTGCTGGGAGGAATGTTTCACATAAGGGAAAATCATGTTTGCCAATAAATTGATCTGCTGGTCCTCTGCCGCATCTTCCAACAAAATCACTTCTGCAGTTGATTCGATGGGAAGCAAGCCAAACAACTCCTCACACAACGAGCGCATAGTCTCGTGGTTTGCTGCTGTGTAGGGATTCCGATCTGCACGTTTTATAAAGGTAGGGATTTGCGTGTTTAATGCTTTACGAATCGATGCAGCGAGTTGATTAGCTTCAGATAAATCACTCGTCATCAATTTACTAATCAGCCCTGAATAAAATCTGCCGTTTCCTACCAACCCAACATTCGCTTGGGTACATGCAGGAAGAATACAGCGAATCACATCACACGCGGCGCTTCGAATTGTAAAATTGTAGGCAATTCGATGTGCTTTGATTTCATTTTCGCCCTGAAGTTTTGACAACCCTGCCTTTTGGATTTGGCCATTTCGTTCCACTTCGATTTCAAACGCTTCTTTTGTCAAACGCTTGCGAAATAGATCCTGCATTGGTTCGACCATTTCTGCATATGTTTCAAAAAGAAAATCCATATTGCCCGTAAACTTCTCACCCAACTCCGATTCACGAATATTATCCGGGCAAATGTATCTCCAACGTCCATTCTTTTTTGTATCGTAAAGAACATATCGGGTTGATTCCTCAATAGGAGATCCCCCGATACGACAGTCTTCTATAACCTTTGTCATCAAGTTGGAAATTTCTTCAATGCATAAAGGGGCTACCGCCAGCTCCGCAACTGATTCGTCACCATACTTATTTACAACTCGGTCGATCATCTGTGAACCTTTTACATCGTTTGGAGTTCCATCAGGATTCAAAAATTCCCGCACTACCGTTTCTTTGAATCCAGTAGGAGCTCGGCTGTAACGAGCCAGGGCTCCACCAATCACTTCCGGATTAAAGTTTTCAAGTGTAAACACATTGGCATCGACATCAGAAAGGTAGGGTTTTAACAACCCACGCTCTTGGTCGGTTAGTTCATCAGAACGTTTTGGTTTATTGCTCATATAGTTTTTTATTGAGGGCCTTCATTTGAATCTTTTGCGCAACGAAAACCTGTGTCATTGAAGCGCACACTTGGCTGACTCCATCTTCGGAACGTACTACGAAGCGAGTCAGGAAAGTTTACCCAGGAACCCCCGCGAAGAACTTTGAATTTTCCATTTTTAGGCCCTTCAGGGTTTTTTTGTTTGCTCTTACGGTAATAGGTTCGGCTGTACCAATCATTTACCCACTCCCAAACATTTCCCGCCATATCATGAAGCCCATAAATAGAAACACCTCTAGGGTAACTGCCAATAGTGGTCATCGTACCGATACCCTTCCATTTTTTATTATAGGTGGCGCGCCCTTTAGGAGAACCATTTCCCCACGGATAGATATGACCACTTGGGCCTCTTGCAGCTTTTTCCCATTCTGCTTCTGTTGGTAATCTTTTTCCCTTCCACTCACAATAGGCCACAGCATCATACCAGTTGACCTGAGTAACTGGTTGATTTCGTATCAGCGAAGAAAACGACTCGCCTTTCCACAAATTTCCTTCCCGACATGAATCCGTTGTACAGGTATCATCCAAAGCAGGCCGATGACCCGTAGCTTTTATAAACTTAAGATATTGGGCGTTTGTAGTTTCATAAATATCTATCCAATAGCTTTTTAAAGTAATCAGCTTTCTAGGAAACTCATCAGAAAACCACCAAAGCTGACAGGATCGGTCGTATTTACGACACACTTTTAGTGCAGCCTGATTTTCTTTAAAACTGGATCCACGTAAAAATTTTCCTCCTTTTATCCAAGCCATGTCTGTAAACTGTTCTACTTTAGATTTTTTATTTCTCTGTTCAACAGTCTGGGAAAATACTGCAGACACAAAAAATCCATTATTAAACAACAAGAACAAAAAACAAAAAGTTGAAAGATTACGATTGAGTGAAGGGATAATAAACACGGGCTTAAATAGAGTCCAACAATTTACCGACTTTCTTTAGTTTGTACCGAGAAGCGGGTCATTTCTTTTCCGTGAATATAAAATAACGATAGGCCTAAAACCATATTGATAGTATACAGCCAGGTCAATTGGCTGTGATAACGGTCGAACTGAATCTGTAGTTTCTGGTCTGCAGGATTGGCTTTCTTAAGCTGATCCATGGCATGCATTTCTGGCCGCAATACGCTACCGATATAAATAGCAAGAACCATCATGAAGGCCAGGAAAACTTCGCGTGTGTATCGACGTTTCGTCACCACCTGAGGTTCGTACCCAACCATACTGTATTTTGTAATCAGGAATTTGATAACTTCGGAGAGAACCATAATCGTTAGACAGGTATAAATGATATTAATATTAAAAACATCCATAATTTTATTCATGATTGTACTGGCTACCAATTTCTGATCTTTCAGATTCACACGTACCATGATCTCTACCAAGATACCGAGCAGGAACATGCCCGCCACCCAAAGGCTGAGAGAAAATAAATATAACCAGTTCGAAATAAAAACTAACCGTTTCATAATATCCTTAAATGGACAAGTTAATACATAACCTCTGGGTATTTGATGAGTCTTGTGCGCTTAAAAATATATAACCTACCCCTTTCGGGTATGAAGGCTAAGGCGATTATATAACAGGTGCTGCCGCAAGTGGCCCTGTTAGTGGCCTCCGGAGACACGTTTTCGTAAGGATTTGAAGCTTTCTTTTATTTCCTTTTCTTCTCGCTCTCGAGCTTTTATTACATCGTCTCGGTCACCACCGAACCAAGTTTTAACAGTGGTTCCCACTCTTTCCCTATTAACCGTATTCAGAATCGACAAATAAATAATCCCGTAAAAAACTGCGAAGCCATACAGAATGTAAGGGATAAGAGATCGCAGGCGTTGTTTCTCTTTCAGCGAACGATGATCCCAAATTTTATACCATAAGCCTCCTTGCTTATCCTCGCCCATAATGCTTTCCAGAAAGTGCCCTTAAATACATATATATACACCTTTTTTAGAGGCTCGCTAGAAATTCGATCATAACAGAATCATAAAATCGAAACAACCGGACCTTGCCCGGTGAGGATAAGTAGAACGTTTAGAGAAAACGGTGACTTTCAAACCTCTGCGCAAGGTTAATAAAATCCTGCCTCCATGCCAGGATAATTTTACACATAAAAAAAGGAATTGACCTATCTCCACAAGCTATTGGCGTGTTGTGGTATATTTCTAATTTTGAACGCTTTGAAAAGAATGAAACCTTGATAGAAATCACACCTGTAGAAAAAGTAAGCGGCCTCATAAAAGTACCTGGCTCTAAGAGCTATACCAATCGTGCTTTATTGATTGCAGCTTTGGCAGACGGCGTCAGTCGGCTAGAAAAACCGCTGGTGAGCGATGATACTAAGTTCATGATACAGGCTTTGAATGGATTCGGCATCCAAGTTGAGGAAGCACCCAACACTTTTATCGTTTCTGGAAAAGAAGGAAAGCTGACTGCCCCCACTGAGGATATTTTTGTTGGCAATGCCGGAACCACCATGCGCTTTCTCACAACCTTTTCAGCCTTGGTAAAAGGAAAGGTCCGGTTAGACGGTGATGAGCGCATGCGGGAACGTCCACTTACCGACCTACTTGAGTGTCTGAAACAAATGGGTGTCAGAACCATTTCCACCTACCATAACGGTTGCCCGCCTATAGATATAGAAGGCGAAGGCGTTCCAGGAGGAACATTAAAATTAGCCGGCGATAAAAGCAGCCAATATCTCACTTCACTCCTTTTGTCGGCGCCCTACTTCCAAAACAAAACAAACATCCTTATCCAAGGTGACCTTACGTCCAAATCTTATGCAGATATAACTTTAGACATCATGAAAACTTTTGGAATACAGGTAGAAAATGACAACTATAAGAAGTTTAGCGTTGAAGCGAACCAAATTTATAAAGCACAAACCTACCAAGTTGAAGGGGATTGGTCGAGCGCCTCTTATTTTCTTGCTGCAGCAGCGATCACAGGGGGTAACATAACCCTTACTGGGGTTAACCCGGCCAGTATTCAGGGAGATGCGCAATTTCCCGATGTGCTAGAAAAAATGGGCTGCAAAGTAAAAAAATCAGCCGATTCTCTGCAACTTCAAGGTGACTCGTTAAGAGGAATCACAATCAATATGAATAACATGCCAGATGCTGTACAAACGCTCGCAGTGACAGCTTTGTTTGCAAAAGGTAAAACAGTGATAAAAGGTATCGGAAATCTCAGAATAAAGGAAACCGACCGCATCGAAGCCTTAGCAAATGAATTAGGACGACTGGGCGCAGAAATTGAAACCGGAGAAGATTTTCTCATTATACGTCCTTCTGAATACCGGGGTGCAGAAATCGAAACTTACAACGACCATAGAATGGCAATGAGTTTTGCCATAGCGGGACTAATTATTCCAGGAGTGAAAATTAAAAACCCTAAATGTGTTGAGAAATCGTTTCCTGATTTTTTTACCGACTGGCCGCCTAGCAACCCAAAAAAACTTGAATTGGATGATCATTAATTACGATAGAGCAGGGCTCTTGCCTAGCAATTTCCTACTAATGTGCAGCAACTTATCAACAATATTTCATGAAAAAACACGCTTACACCAATAAACTTATAAAAGAAAAAAGTCCTTATCTGTTGCAACATGCTCATAATCCTGTCAACTGGTATCCTTGGGGTGATGAACCTTTCCGTATAGCAAAAGAAAAAAATATACCCGTACTCATCAGTATAGGCTATGCCACCTGCCATTGGTGTCATGTAATGGAACGCGAATCTTTTGAAGATGCGGTTCTAGCCGCAGTTCTCAATAAAAGTTTTGTCAGCATCAAAGTGGATCGTGAGGAGCGTCCAGACGTCGACAGTATCTATATGCAGGCTATTCAAGCATTAGGGCAACAAGGTGGTTGGCCACTAAATGTGTTTTTAACACCCGATGGTGTACCGTTTTACGGAGGAACTTATTTCCCACCAGAAAGACGTCACAATTTGCCTTCTTTTCTCGATGTCCTTCAATTCTTAATAAATACCTGGGAAAATGAACAGGATAAAGTTACCAAACAAACCAAGGCCTTGGTCGATTACATCCGTCAATCTTCCACACGAGAGCAAACTACAGCCGATATTGATGATTTGAGTTTTGACGGGGAAAACAAAGCATTTGAGCTTTTTGAAAATCATTACGACAAACTTAATCATGGGTTTCAATTTCAATCACAAAACAAATTCCCCCCCTGTATGGGGCTTTCTCTTTTACTAAGGCATCATCACCGAACTGGTAATTCCAATGCCCGGGTGATGACTGAAAACACTCTTAAGGCGATGAAGTTCGGAGGAGTTTATGACCAGATAGGAGGAGGGCTTTCAAGGTACAGCACGGATTACAAATGGCTGGTACCACATTTTGAAAAAATGTTGTATGACAATGCTTTGTTCACGACGGCTCTAATTGAAACATATCAAGTCACAGGTAAGAAAGAATTTGCCGATTTTGCCAACGACCTTTTATATTATATCGATCGGGATATGACATCCAAAGAAGGGGCTTTTTACAGCGCCGAAGACGCAGACAGTGAAGGAATAGAGGGCAAGTTCTATATCTGGACAAAAGAGGAGATCGAAAAAACTCTTGGCAGAAAAACAGCCAGTGTTGCAATTCCCTTTTACAATGTCACCCAGAAAGGAAATTTTGAAGGAAAAAATATCCTTTATTTAACACGAGAGCCTGAAACCGTTGCCAAGGAAATTGGGATGAATCCCGATGATTTTAGCAAAGAATTGCAGACGGCTCGCGAAAAATTGTTGGCCGTTCGTAGTAAGCGAATCCGCCCTTTGATTGATGACAAAATACTCACTTCTTGGAATTCCTTGATGATTAGCGCTATGGCTAAAACCGGGCGAGTGCTGGAAGATGCCGAGCGAATTGAAAAAGCAGCCAAGGCAATGCAATTTCTTCTCGACCAACTTAGAACTGTCGATGGAAAAATGTTACGTCGCTACAGAGATGGTGAAGCTCGCTACGACGGCTATTTGTTCGATTACAGCGCAACGGCGGTGGCTTGTCTGGAATTATATGAAACCACTTACGATGCATATTATATCCAGACCGCACGAGAATTAATGCAACTTGTTGTTAAAAATTTTTCGAGTGAAAGCGGTGCTTTCTATGAAACCACCATTGATGCTGAAAAATTATTAGTTCGCCAAACCAGTGGCTATGATGGGGTCGAACCTTCGGGAAACAGCAATGCTGCCTTGGCTTTTCTAAAACTTTCAGCCTATTTAATTGACCCGGAATTGACTAAAAAAGCCGAAAATATTTTCTTAAGCTTTAGTGGTGAGCTTATGGAATATGGGCTCAACTCTGCCTTTATGTTACAAGCACTGCATTTATATTTAGGAGGATTAAAAGAAGTAGCCATTATAGGTAAAAAAAATGATTCTGCGACTCAAAGTTTTCTAACTACCATTCGTAAAGGATTTTTTCCGAATTCGGTTTTTGCGTTTTCATATGACGATGAAGTTGAGAAAAACGCTAAAATAATCCCATTGCTAGAAAGCCGTAAATTGTATCAGGGCAAAGCTGTAGCATACGTCTGTCACCAAGGTACCTGTCTTCCACCTGTACAAACTTCAGAAGAATTAGTGAAATTATTGAGTTATGAATAAAGAAGTTCTATGATAAGGCACCTACTTCATAAATCAGGTTAAGTTATGCGTTTTGTTCCGATCCTAAAAAAAATCATCCTGAGTATTTTCATGGTCGTGATTCTTGTGGCGGGCTACAAGGACAGCGTCGAGAATCCCATCGATTTCGGGGTTTATCATGGCATCGGCAAACAATTGCTCCAGGGCAATTTCGACCTGTACCCTAGTGTACACCTCGACGGAACCTCTTATTCTCAAATTAACGGGATGTATTACCGCTACGCACCCGTTACGGCCCTGCTGTTTGTCCCTTTCGCTTTGTTCGATCTGGCTACTGCGGGATTTTTGTTTTTTCTGCTGAAAATAGCCGCCTTGTTCGGTGTCGTTTTAATGATTTCGAAAATCACGGGCGTCAAATCGGATCGCTACTTAACCGTCGGCCTGATCGCCTTTTTCTCCGTGGCGGGCTACATCGTCGAAGAGTGGCATGTGGGCAACGTTCACTTCCTGAGTTTCTTTTTGATCGTCCTGGCAATTTATGGGATTGAAAAAGGAAGGGTCGTTTGGCCCTCATTTTTGCTGGCGCTGGCGGTGGCTCTTAAAATCACGCCCCTCCTGTTTGTGTTTTATTTTTTGGTTAAAAAGAAATTCAAAGTTTGCGCGGTAGTCGCCGTGAGCCTTGCCGTGCTGTTTCTTCTGCCGGCGCTGTTCGTTGGATTCGAAAAGAATGCGGTTCTAGTCAAGGAATGGAGCATGTCCGCCGCCCAAAAGTCCGAAGCCTCCGTCAACCATTCCCTGAAAGGCGTCCTGTTTAAATATTTAAACCACAACGACATCGACGGCCCGAAATACCCAAAAACCAACGTGGCGGATTTTCCCAGAGAAACGGTTTATGCGTTGTGGCTGGCCCTGGGGCTGGCCACCATGATTTTTTTGGCGGCGATTTTTGCGCGGGCCAGTCGACACCCCGACGTGGTCCTGCTAGAACACTCGCTTGTGGTCGTGGGGATACTTATACTTTCGCCCCATTCGATGCGGCCATATTTTTCCACCCTGTTTTTACCCTCGGGCATCCTGGTAATTTTATTGATCAAGTATTCGCAAAATATTTACCAGCGCCTGATGCAGGGCGTATTGGTCCTGTCATTTTTGGTGAGCGTCCTCATTCCGGCCGTACTGCCCGGACGACAAGCCTCGCTGGTGTACGAAATATACTCCCCCTATTTTTTCGCCACCATCATATTGTTTTTCGTTCTGGTGTTTTTGATCAGGAATTTTGAAAAATTAAACCCCGCTTAAACTATGCCATCAAACCCGATTGCGGATATTTCAAAGGTGTTCCTTCCTACAAACCACTTCATCGTTTTTAAACTGTAATAAATAACAGGCTTAATCTTATGATTTCGAAATATTTTTTATCCATTATCATCCCCTCCTATCAGGAAGAGGCTCGGTTGCGAATAACGCTTCCGAAACTCAGAGATTATTTATTAAAGCAAACCTATACTTGGGAGGTGATCATTGTTGACGATGGCAGTTCTGACGGGACTTCCAGAGTGCCTTTTGAATTCTTCCATAAAGATGAGATGGTCAAAATAATTAAAAACTCCTCTAATAGAGGCAAAGGATATTCAGTTAAGCGCGGTGCTCTTGCCGCACAAGGAGATCTGATATTAATTTCTGATGCTGACTTTTCCACACCAATAGAGGAAGTAGAGAAACTTCGCGCTCAAATAGAAGCAGGTTGTGATATCGCTATAGGTTCGCGCGCGTTAGCAGGTTCGAAAATAGAAATACGTCAGGCCTGGTATCGTGAAGCTATGGGGCGCATCTTCAACTTAGCCGTCCAAAAGATTGTCCTTAAGGGGTACGCAGATACTCAGTGTGGCTTCAAATGTTTTAGCAGGGAAAAGGGAGGGCATATTTTTTCACAAATGACGCTAGAAGGGTTTTGTTTTGATGTCGAGCTTTTATTTATAGCTGAAAAAAAGGGGCTGAAAATTAAAGAAGTGCCGGTAAAATGGCGAAACTCTATCAATTCGCAAGTCAGCCTAATCACAGATCCTCTTCTCATGTTTCTAGACTTAGTTCGCATATTTTATAACAACAAGAGAGGCCATTATAGGTAAAAAAAATGATTCTGCGACTCAAAGTTTTCTAACTACCATTCGTAAAGGATTTTTTCCGAATTCGGTTTTTGCGTTTTCATATGACGATGAAGTTGAGAAAAACGCTAAAATAA
>Ga0315336_1002822_pt1 | contig 25107 bp, 19 predicted proteins | sample ASW5metaG_FD_204512 | JGI IMG/M metagenome (GOLD analysis project Ga0315336, IMG submission 204512) | Ammonia-oxidizing marine archaeal communities from Monterey Bay, California, United States - ASW #5 | ecosystem: Environmental > Aquatic > Marine > Intertidal zone | place: USA: California... | reverse complement strand
AGGGTTTCGGTTCGAACAGAGCGACGTTGAATACCTTGCTACCTTGAAGGGCAATGATGGGGAACCTTTGTTCGAAAAAGGATTCCTGGATTACTTGCTGGAATTGGAATTTACGTGTGACGTGGATGCGGTGCCGGAAGGTAAGGTGGTTTTCGCGAATGAGCCACTTGTGCGAATCAAGGGACCGATTCTCCAGGGACAGATTCTGGAATCCGCATTATTGAATACCGTGAATTTTCAGACGTTGGTCGCGACCAAATCTGCGCGCATTTGCACGGCTGCCCATGGCGATGACGTATTGGAACTTGGGCTCCGTCGTGCACAGGGAATCGATGGTTCGTTGTCGGCCAGCCGTGCGGCCTATATCGGTGGGTGTGCGGGGACGTCTAATGTATTAGCCGGGAAGTTGTTTGATATCCCGGTTCGAGGAACCTTGGCGCACAGTTGGGTGATGTCGTTCGACGAGGAGATTGAAGCGTTCGACCAATACGCGGAAACGATGCCCAACAACTGCGTTTTTTTGGTGGATACGTACGACACGATTGAGGGTATACGGAATGCGATTGAGGCGGGCCTTCGATTGCGGGAGCGCGGTCACGAGATGGTCGGTATTCGGCTGGATTCTGGGGATTTGGCGTATCTGAGTATTGAAGCGAGACGATTGCTGGACCATGCTGGGTTTGAAAAGGCCGTGATTGTGGCTTCCAACGATTTGGACGAGAATATTATTCAGGATCTTAAGTTTCAAGGGGCGACGATCGCCGTTTGGGGTGTCGGGACCAAGCTGGCCGCTTCGTACGATCAACCAGCGTTGGGCGGCGTGTACAAATTGGGCGCTACGCGAAACGACGATGGGAGTTGGAAGCCTCGTGTAAAGCTGTCGGAACAGAAGATCAAAACGTCGATCCCAGGAATATTGCAGGTTCGACGGTTCGAAGATGAATTTGGCTGGGTAGCTGATATGATTTATGACGAAACGACCGGCGCTGATGACCGGACCTTCGTCGTGGATCCGATTGACCCGACCCGAAAAAAGAAAATTCCACGGGGTGCCGTACCGCATGAACTTTTGGTTCCGGTGGCTCGAAACGGGGAGATTGTTTTTGAAGAGGAATCTATCCACGACATACGGGATCGTACGCAAGTGGAGTTGAGCAAACTTCATCCGGGTATGAAGCGGATGATGAATCCCCACGAATATCCGGTGGGCCTCGAGCCGAAGCTGCATGAGCTGCGTGATCAAATGATTGATGACGCACGCAAGGTTGAGGAGGCTTTCTGATGGCACATGAATACGAATATGCGCGCGCTGCTTTGACGGTCGACATCGTCGTATTCGCGTTGGACGAAAATGATTTGCAGGTGATGTTGATTGAACGCGACCTTGATCCCTTTGCCGGGCAGTGGGCGTTGCCCGGCGGGTTTGTCCACGAGACCGAAACGTTAGATTCAGCAGCTCGCCGAGAATTGGAAGAAGAGACTGGATTGAAGGAAATTTTCCTGGAACAGTTGTATACGTTCGGAGCCATGGATCGTGATCCGCGAGAACGTGTGGTGACAGTAGCGTATTTTGCATTGGTAAATTTAGAAGGCCACGACGTGCGTGCCAGCACAGACGCTCGAAATGCCGCGTGGTTTTCGGTCGACGAACTTCCATCTCTCGCTTTCGATCATGACACTATCATGGACGCGGCGTTGGAGCGCTTACGGGGCAAGGTCCGATATCAGCCCATTGGTTTCGAGCTATTGCCATCGAAGTTCGCGCTCCGGGAATTACAGCACATGTATGAAGTAATTCTGGACCGGAAATTGGATAAGCGAAACTTTCGCAAGAAGATCTTGAGTATGGATATTTTGATCGAATTGGATGAGATCGAAAAAGATGTGGCGCACCGTGCCGCGAAATTGTATCGATTCGACAAAAATAAATACGACCGTAAAACACGTAAAGGGTTCAATTTTGAATTGTAAGGTGGAGCAATGAGAGCACTACTATTGGTGGATATTCAAAACGATTTCATACCGGGCGGAGCATTGGCAGTTCCGGCGGGAGACGAGGTGATTGCCGTAGCGAATCGAATCCTACCGAGCTATGAATATGTCGTGGCGACGCAGGATTGGCATCCGGGAAGTCACAAGTCGTTCGCTAGCCAGCATAAAGATCAGAATATTGGCGACGTTGTCGAATGGGATGGCCTACAACAAATTCTCTGGCCCGATCATTGTATTCAAGATTCGACCGGTGCGGAATTCTGCGCCGATCTACACAGCGGCGGAATCTTCAAGGTGATTCGCAAAGGCACTGACCCGAACATCGACAGTTATAGCGGCTTCTTCGACAATGGTCATCGAAAAGCGACCGGCCTGGAAGAATTGTTGAGGACTCGAGATATAGACGCCGTAGACATCATGGGATTGGCGACCGACTATTGCGTGAAATTCACCGCATTGGACGCTGCGGAATTGGGTTTCGAAACGAGCCTTCTGCTCGATGGATGTAGGGGGGTCGAGATTAAGCCGGGAGATTGCGACGCGGCGGTACAAGACATGCGCGCTGCAGGCGTGCGAATCTTAGGAGGTAGATAGTATGGCGACCGAAATCAAATCATTGTACGAAGGAAAATTTCTTCGAATGGTTGCCCGAGGGACATGGGAATACGTGACCCGAGCGAATGCGACCGGCGTAGTCATCATCGTGGCAATGCACGAAGATGGACGGGTAGTTTTGGTTGAGCAGTTTCGGCCTGCGGTGGATTCGAATGTGATTGAGCTTCCGGCGGGATTGGCGGGAGACTTGGACGAAAACGAACCCTTGGTTGAGGCTGCGAAACGCGAACTAGAAGAAGAAACCGGATACACCGCCAAAAAGTGGACGGAAGTGGATTCGGCGTCGGTGTCTGCAGGTCTTACGGATGAATATGTGACGTTTTTCCTTGCGGCGGGATTGGAGAAAGTCGGTGATGGAGGCGGAGTGGACGGCGAAAATATCACCGTACACGAGATTGGGATGGACGAGTTACCCTGCTGGATTACGTCCAAGAAGGAAAAAGGATTCGAAACTAGCGCGACCCTTTTTGCTGGCCTGTTTTTAGCTTCGATTCGGAAAGGCACGCATTGATCGAATATTTTGTTGCTCTCCCCGGTATTTGTACGTTATAAAGTTATAAAAGAGGGAACGATTTCATGACCAAAATTCTTGTCGGTCTAATTTGTATATTGGCGTCGGTAGCATCCGCCCAATCGTTTGAAGTGGAGGTCGATTCGTTCGTCGAGGCATCGTGCTTGAAATGCCACGGCGCAGAGACCGAAACGCCGTTGGATATGACGAAGTTGGGTCACGATCTGTCGGACCGGGCGACGTTCAATGCGTGGGAAAAGATCTACCACCGGGTTCGGAATCGCGAGATGCCGCCTCGTTCAGAGCCGCGCATCAAGCGGGCTGTGTTAGAGAGCACGTTGGCGACGATGAAGGCTTCGTTGACCGAAGCGAATATCGCAGCTCGTGGGGCGCAACGCACGGCGCTTCGCCGGTTGACGCGGCTTGAGTATGGTTACACAATTGCAGACTTGTTGTATCTCGATGAAGCTGCTGCGATGGCATTGGTGAAAACGCTTCCTGCGGAAGGGGACTCGGGTGGATTTGATACAGTCGCTGCTCATCAGAGTATGTCGCCTTTGCATGTTCGGAGCTACCTGAATGCCGCCGACCGCGCGCTGGACGACGCACTTCGCATTGGGCCCCGTATAAAGACTCAAACATTTAAAAAGGACTATATTCGATCAGGGGTTCTTTCGTTAATAGCCAACGGAAAGCAACTTGGCTTTGGGATCATCAAAAAGTTAGATGATGCGTACGTCATGTTTTTCGATTATGGATCGACGTATACGTTCTACAGTAGGGCCGAGGGATTTAACGTCACGGTTCCGGGCCGATACCGCGTTGCATTTGACGCGTACCCCTACCAGGCGACGTCGACGGTCGGCTTGGCTGTTTACAAAGGGCGTATGGGCAGCGTGACGGCATCATTGGATGAATTGATCGGGGCTTTTGATTTGGTCGACAACGCGCCTCGCACCGTAGAGTTGACGACGTATCTTGAGCCAGGCGATTTGGTGAGCCCTGTCCCTTTTGATTTAATCGTACGTGGCAATCCGGACCCGGATCGAAATCCGAATAACGGCTCTGATGTTTCAAATTATCCAGGCGAAGGCATCGCCCTCAAGTCACTCACTATCGAAGGGCCCCTTATTGATTCTGTTGGTAATGTGTGGCCCACTTCGGGTACACGAGAGTTATTGAAGGGTGTAGGTTTTACGGATACGGGAGAAGTTCGGCTGAGTAAAGAGCCGTATGAGCATATTCTTGAAATTGTTGAATCATTTGCAGTTCGGGCATTTCGTCGTCCTCTTGAAGATGGGGAGTTGGAAGGATATGCGAGTTTGGCCAAACCATTGCTGGATGAGGGACGGTCTTTTGTGGATGCGGTTCGTGTTCCGCTACGAGCTATTTTGAGTGCTCCTGCGTTTTTGTATCAGTCTGGGAATTCTGAGGTGCTGGATGACTTTGCGCTCGCTACGCGGCTTTCGTATTTTTTGTGGCGCAGTATGCCGGACGAGAAATTGTTCGACTTGGCTGGGAATGGGCAACTGACGGACGAGGCAGTTCTTGCTGAACAAGTGGAACGGCTACTCGCACACCCAAAAAGCAAACGATTCGTTGACGATTTCGCAGGCCAGACGTTTCGGCTCTATGAATTACAAGCGACGGCTCCGGATGCGGGGCTGTATCCAGAATACAATGATCGATTGGGCGAGGCCATGAAGGCCGAGACGGAACTGTTTCTCGCGGCATTGATTGCGGATAACCGATCGGCTGGCGAGTTGATCGATTCGGACTTTACGTTTGTGAATCGGGGGTTGGCAAAGCATTATCGTTTTCCGGCCGTTGAAGGTCAGGAGATGCGTAGGGTTTCAATACCCGAAGACAGTCCGCGCGGTGGTCTTCTTACGCAGGCGAGTATTCATAAGATAACGGCCAACGGGACGAATACGTCGCCGATACCCCGCGGGAATTTTGTGTTGGACAATTTATTAGGGACTCCGGCACCACCGCCTCCCGCGAGCGTCGAGGCCTTGGAGCCGGATACACGTGGGACCACGACGATACGTGAACAATTGGATGCCCACCGCAATGAACCCGTGTGCGCGAGTTGTCATATGAATATCGATCCTCCGGGGTTTGCGATGGAGTCATTCGATCCGATCGGGCGCTATCGTGAGAAATATCGTGTCGGGGGCGGCATGGTGAAATATGGCGATTTTATGGCACCGGGTCCGTACACGGTGGGCGCCAATGTGGATCCGAGCGGCGTGACGCCGAAAGGATTTCCATTCAAGGGGATCAACGATTACAAGAAACTGTTAATGGATGAAGAAGTGGAACAGGTGGCGCGTAATCTAGTGTCTAAATTTTTGGTATTTTCCACCGGTGCCGAAATTGAATTTGCGGACCGGGATGCCGTTGAAGCGATCGTGGCACGGGGCGAGGGCAACAACTATGCCTTGAAAGATATGATTCACCTGGTCGTTCAAAGCGATCTTTTCAGGAGACAATAAACATGCATCGACCCATTGACCGACGCACCTTTCTTAAAGCATCAGGAGTAGCGCTTTCGCTGCCCCTGTTGGAATCGATGGGGGCCGCGACGGCTCACGCCGCACTGGAATCGCCGAAGCGGATGGTGAACATTTGTACGACATTGGGTTTGTACTCGGATTCGTGGTTTCCAAAGACTCTTGGTGCAGGATATGAAGCCACGGAGTACTTGAAGATCATCGACGGGCATCGGGACAAGTACACGTTGTTTTCCGGATATTCGCATAAGGAGCAGTCGGGACGACAACCGCACAATTCGGAGATCACATTTTTGACATCGGCCCGTCGGCCTGGGTTGGATGGATTTCGTAACACCATTTCCGTGGATCAGGTAGCCGCGAATCATCTCGGTTACGTCACGCGTTTTCCATCCATCGTGTTGGGGACCGCCTCGCCGTTGAGCCAGTCGTATACGCGAAGTGGGGCGATGGTGCCTGCGGAGACGAGCCCGGCGGCTTTGTTTAAAAAACTGTTCCTGCAAGGTACTCCTCAAGAGATCGAACGGGAGATGCAGAGTCTCAATGAAGGCGGCAGTATTCTTGATCGGCTCCAGACAGAAACGGCGTCGTTGCGTAAACGGGTGAGCACAGCCGATCAACGAAAACTAGACCAGTATTATGATTCGGTGCGCACCGCTGAATTGGAACTGATTGAAGTGAAGGCATGGCAACACAAACCGAAACCAGTGGTTGATGAAGATGTGCCGTCCGATGTTCCGAGCAAGTCGGACTTGATAGGCAGAATCCGGGCGATGTTTCATTTGATACCTTTGATCCTCGAGACGGATTCATCGCGCGTTGTGAGCATGATGATTCACGACCACGGGGTGGTTCCCGAGGTACAGGGGGTCAGTTCGGACCAACACAGTTTGTCTCACCATGGACAAGACCCGGCGAAGATTGCCCAATTGAAGATCGTGGAACGGGAAGTGATTATGGCCTTTGGTGATTTGATGGGTCAGTTGGACAAGAGAGAGGACACCAACGGAGCGCTGCTCGACCATACCTCGGTCTTGTTCGGCAGCAACCTCGGAAACGCGAACGCGCATACGTCTCACGACCTGCCTATTCTCCTCGCAGGCGGAGGCTTTAAGCACGGTGCCCATGTCTCTCACAAGGCCGACGAAAACAAGCCGTTGAGCAACCTTTTTAACACGACCCTCCAGAGAATGGGCGTTGAAACGGACACCTTCGGGCAAAGCACGGGCACACTAACCTGGTAGATTTCGACCGACAATCACGGTGAATACGGATGCAAGTACGCCAAAACGTGTCATATGACACGTTTTTGATTTGGAACACTGATTTTTGTATAGTGTTCAACATAAGGAAAGCTCGTTTTTCTCGGATATCAAATCCGAAGCACCTAACTGGGAGGAAGTGGCAATGTCACTCAAAAGTACTACCTATTTATTGATCGCGGGACTCGTTTTGTCTCTCGGTACGACCGCTAGCGCGGCACCGGTTACATGGAGCAAGGACGTGATGCCGATTGTGCAGGATCGTTGCTTGAATTGTCACCGTCCGGGGCAGGTGGCTCCATTCTCATTGGAAAGTTTCGAACAGGCACGGCCTTGGGCGAAGTCAATTCGTGAACAAGTCGCGACGGGGAAGATGCCACCGTATCCTGGTAAGCCTGGCGAAGTAGGATTTCATGGCGATGCGAATATGACCATCGAAGAAATCAACACGTTCGTCGAATGGGTGGACCAGGGCGCGAAAAAAGGTAATCCTAAAGACCTTCCGCCGAAGAAGGAATTCAAAACGCATGCGGGCGGTTGGGTGAATCGGGTTCCCGACATTGTTTTGCAACCGGAACAGCCATTCACTGTAGGGGCTGACGTTTCGGATTTGTATTATTGTTTCAAGATTCCCTTCAATGTGGATTACGACCTCTGGTTGAAGAGCGCCGAGTTTCAGGCGGGCAATAGTGAAGTCGCGCACCATTTTATTTTGTTTGAAGATACCAGCGGCGGATTCGACAAGCTCGATGCTGAAACCCCGGAACCGGGTTGTGAATGTGCCAATATGGATCGGCTTGCAGGCGCAAAAATCCTCCAAATGTGGGCGCCGGGTAATGTGGCACCTTTAAGCCCCGACGGAGTTGGACTGAAACTTTCCAAGGGAAAAGATTTGATCCTCCAGGCCCACTATTATAATTCCACAGGTCTGGAGCAAGTGGATCATTCGAGGGTTGCGCTCCATCTCGCTCCTCAAGATGAAACTATCGATAAGCAAATCCGCGCGCTTTTCGTGGTACAGCCCAATCTTAATATCAAAGCGGGCGATGCGAACTCGGAACACACCGCCTCATTTACCGCGTTCAAAGATATGACGGTTTACACGGTTGGCGGCCACATGCACCTTCGTGGTAAGAGTATTAGTCAATCTGTTCAGATTCCGGACGCCGGTCGCGAAATGCTCATGCTCGATATACCTGAGTATGATTTTGACTGGCAGTTTACGTATCCATTAGTCGAGCCATGGAAGATACCAAAAGGTTCTAAGTTTATCATGCGTAGTACACACGATAACTCCGACGGGAATCCCGACAACCCTGATCCGACGAAGGATGTCAAATGGGGACTGTATTCTGCCGATGAGATGGCCTTCACCGGCGGTTCCTACACCTACGACGATGAAAAGCTCGGTATCACGCCTGAAACACTGGCCGATGCTGACAGAGAACGATTGGTTTATAAAAAGGACTCTTCTTCGGACTAGGACCTACAAAAAGTTTCGAGATTCAAAGGCAAGAGAATTCGTTCTCTTGCCTTTTTCTTTTCACAACAGATTGGATTCAGAAGAGGTCTAATATTTTTAGATTCTAGTCGGTTAACCATTCAGCGTTGAATTTGGCGACACAAAGGTATTTCGTATTGTGATGGTGTTCGTCGAAGGTGTTGCGCTCGTAGAAGCAGTAGATCCATCCATCGGGACCGGTTGCCAGATCGCTGTATCCGCTCCGTCCTGATTCGAGCACACGCATAACAGGCCAAGTCTGAGCTTCGTCATAACTCATCTTGACGGCCAAATTTTTTCGTTCGGTATTTTCTGGGTTGTGCGGATTCGAAAATACGATGCGTTTGGTGCTTCCTAACGGGGCTATACGAAGAATGCTTGCCATACAGACGGATTCAGGGAGTCCTTCGTTGAATTGAATTGGGGACCAGTTTTCGGCGCCATTCGGGCTGGTCGTAACGGCGCGTCGTCGGCTCTTGATGTTTCGAGCAAAAGTTTCGTGACGAATATTGAGCATCACCCGGCCGTCTTCCAATTCGACGGCGACTGTCTCGCTCGGATTTCTCAACTCAGGATGATTGACGACGATGTCGCCCCGGCGCCAGGTTTTCCCTTGGTCGTCGCTGTAGATGGTTGAAACCGCGGAAGGGCGGTGGGCGCCGCCGCCGGTACCGGTCGACATCCAAACCGGAATAAGCAGGCGCCCGTTTTTGAGTTGGATGCCGTGGCCTGGCCCTGTGGCGATTACTTTCCAATCGTATTCCTTGCGGAATGCTTCGAACGTATCCGTGATATCGACGGCTTCTGTGAACGTAGCGCCTTCGTCGGTACTGCGCATGTAGTAGCAGCGGGCGTATTCGATGCAGTAGATAAAATGGAGTGCGTTTTGCTGTCTGTCGACGATGGCGACGGGGTTATTGATGGTTAGTGCATTTTTATCATCGTACCCGTGTTCAAGTGCGATGGAATTCAGTTGTGCGTTTTCTGGAGGCGTAACCACGTTTTGTGCGGGTAGCCACGTCTTGCCGCCGTCGGTGCTTCGGCGCATCAGAATGTCGATCTTCGCCCAGTCTGCACCGGCACGGTCTTCCGGCAAATCGCGGGCCTCGCAGTACGCGATGATGGTTCCCTTGGGCGTCACGACAATCCCGGGAATGCGATAGACGTCGTATCCATTTTCGCCGGCGCGAAAGATATTTTGTTTGGTCAACTCCGGATCGGCCGCATGAGCGACGATCGTCATCGTTAGCGATAGGAACAGAGCTATGATTCGCGTCATTGTTAGGTGAGCACGCTGAAGAAAAGAGAAAATATGGACAAGAGTACGTTCGCGAAGAGTAGACGTCTTGGTAGAGTTCGGAATAATGCGGTCATCCCGAGGATGATTCCGCCGGCGGCACAAACCGAAATACAGCCCCACATGACGGAGAGGTCTGTGGGTGATGTTCCAACGCCGGGAACCACGTCGCCGGACTGGAGGCCGCCAAGTAATGAGAGCGCACCGAGACCACCGATGATCCAAAAGGCGATGGCAGGTAGTCCGAGGAAAAGCCATCGAGTGATATTGCTGCCTTTGATCGTGATTTCCATTTCATCGGAGTCTTGAGAGATATCTTCTATGGCCATGTTCGATTCTCCTTGCTGATATGCGCCTACGGAAGGGCCTGCATTGAGCGTTATTATAGGAGCGAACGACTTTTGAGTCAACGCTTAAGCGGTGTTGATTTGGCCGTCTCTATTTGAAAGACTGTTTTTCATGCATTGAAGCGAACTACCGGAGGAAATCCATTGCGCGAACACGATTACGACTTTTCCGATGAAGTAATGATGATTCGAGAAACGGTTGGGAAATTCATTAAGAATGAAATCATCCCGTTGGAAATGGATGAGGACCCCGACGCGATTGAACTTCCGGCTGACAAGGTGGCTGTGCTTCAGGATAAGACCCGGGAGATGGGAATGTATCAACCTGGTGTTCCGGAAGAATTTGGAGGTGGCGGACTCGATTTTTTCTCTTACACGATACTGATGGAAGAAATGTCGAAGCATCGGCAGGGGTTGTACAATCCTGGATGTGGCGCGTTCGGGTATCCGGTAAATCCTGTATTGTACGCCGCGAATCAGGAGCAGAAAGAGAAGTATATTCTACCGTCTGTCCAGGGGGACCTCCGAGGATGTTTTGCGATTACGGAACCTTCCGGCGGGTCAGATCCTGCACGGGCCATTCGTACTCGAGGCGTGAAGACGGTCGATGGTTGGGTGTTGAACGGAACCAAGTGTTGGATCACGCATGCAGGGCAGTCGGACTTCGTTACGGTGTTCGTTCGGACGGATGACAGCGAAGGGGGGACACGGGGAGAGATTACGTGTTTTATTGTGGAGACGGGAACGCCGGGGTATACGATAGGGAAACGAATCGAAGTCATTCGGCCCGACGCTCCTTACGAACTGATTTTCGAAGATTGTTTTATTCCCGATTCACAAATGCTCGGGGAGCGAGGACAGGGATTCGATTTACTTAAGCAGCTCCTTACGAGTAATCGGATTCCATACGCGGCGCAGTGTGTCGGCTTGGCGCAAGTGGCGATGGAAATGTCAATTGAATACGCCCGCATCCGAGAGACTTTTGGGAAACCGCTCGCCCAACGCCAGGCGGTCCAATGGATGGTGGCGGATGCTGCGCTGGATATTCATGCGAGTCGGTTGGTCGTCTACCATGCGGCGCGCATCAAGGCGGAGGGTAAGCCGTTTCACTACGAAGCATCAATGGCGAAACTGCATGCGAGCGAAATGGCAGGTCGTGTAATCGACAATGCGATTCAGATCCATGGAGGAATGGGCCTCGCGAAAGAACTCCCTCTCGAACGCTGGTACCGTGAACTCCGAACCCGCCGAATTGGTGAAGGGCCATCTGAGGTACACCGGATGGTCATCGCCCGCGAGTTATTCAATTAACCTGAATCGGGCTCATGCTATGAGCTGATCGCCCTTATTGTATGTCTCTGAGAATTCATCGAGGCCGTGACTTCCTCCATTGACAAGTCTTCGAGCTTTTCTGAGGTTTTTGTCGGTGAGGGCTTGGAGGATCCGGGTTTCTTTGTCTTTCAGGAAAGCGGCGAGAATCCGGGCGGCTATTTTGGAATCGTTGGCGAGTTCCGGGTCGTTGACGAGGCCATCACCCAAGCCTATTTGAGCACCTATTTTTTTGTAGTTCGCTTTTCCGGTGAGTTGGATGAATCCGCGGCCCTTGAATTTTGCACCGTCGCCGGGTTGGGAATTTCCAATGTCGGTGCGGTCATCGTAGAGGGCGAACGGTTCGCCGTCCGGCGCAGTGTTGAATCTTGACTTAAATTCGCTGATGGGCACAAATTCAGCCGTCTCCGCTCGAATCGTACCCAAGGCCATAAGGACCATGGGTTTGTTATCGAGTTGAACGTCCACGAGGCCTTGGAGCACGTTGGGTAGATGGGTTTGGATATTGGTTGTGCGTGCGCCGGGGAAGAGTCGGGTGACGATTTCGACCGTGACTCCTTCAACTGGCAAGGGGACCGCCGGTGCAGACGTTTTTCCAAGCTCCAGCGCCTTTAATGTGTTCTTCCCTGCGATTCCATCGGCGTCCAAACCTTCTACCTTTTGAAATGCAATGACGGCGGCGGTCGTTTTGGCACCGAAATCTCCGTCGATTGGACCGGGGTTGTACCCGCGCGCGGCCAATGCATTTTGCAAGGCCTCAACCTCGACTCCATTATCTCCTCCTCTCAAAGTGGGCATTAGATTGTCCTTTTTGATAATAATCAATATCTGTGATGTTACACTAGATAATATTTTTAGTAAAGAGGTTCACCAGGGAATTCAATCGTCTTCACGCAAGCGTTTCGTTGTGGGTCATGTTTCTAATCGGAGCGATTGCGTGATATGTTATACCCATCGGGAATCGATAGTTATTTGAATGAACTTTTCAAAGGAGTACGTACGTTGATCACAAAGACACGTTTTTTGGTGACACTCTTTTTAGTGGTGGTAGGAATGGCGTTTCAAACCGTCGCCCAAGAGCATTGGCCGGAGTTTCGGGGTCCGTTGGGGAATGGTGTTGCGCCGGATGCGAAAAATCCGCCTAAGCAATGGAGTGAGACGGAGAACATCACATGGAAGACGGCGATCCCTCACAAGGGGTGGTCGAGCCCGGCGATCTTGGATGATCAGATATGGCTGACCACTGCGACGGAAGATGGTAAAGACTATTTTGTTGTGCAGGTGAATGCGGAATCCGGGGAGATCGAACTAGATGAAAAACTTTTTCATACGGATGATCCGGAGCCTTTAGGGAATAACGTGAATCGTTATGCGTCTCCGTCGTCGGTATTGGAAGAGGGACGGGTGTATGTTCACTTCGGGACCTATGGCACAGCTTGTTTGGACACGAACACGAAGAAAGTGTTGTGGAAACGGGATGACCTTAATTGTCGCCATTATCGTGGTCCGGGGTCATCACCCATACTCTTCGAAAACCTTCTTATCCTGACGTTTGATGGCGTCGACGTTCAATATACGGCCGCGTTGAATAAATTGACAGGCGAGACCGTTTGGCAAAAGGAACGGGGAACGGTCTTTGATGATCTGACCGAAGACGGGACGCCGTTTATGGACGGGGATCGTCGGAAATCATTTTCGACTCCCGTTGTCGTAGACGTCGATGGTAAGCCTGTGATGGTCAGTCCGGCTGCATTCGCGGTGTATGCTTACGACCCACGTACGGGTGAAGAGATTTGGAAGGTCACGCACGAGAGTCACACGGCGCAGATTCGGCCGGTGTATGCCGACGGAGTAATTTACGTTACGACCGGTTATTCGCCGACGGAGGTATTCGCCATTCGAGTGGATGGAAAAGGCGATGTGACGTCTTCCCACGTAAATTGGCGGGTGAAAGAGATGCGGCTGCCCGCAACACCGTCCTCCTTACTGGTTGATGGCTTGTTGTATTTGGGGACCGACAAGGGGGACGTGAATTGTCTGAATGCGGAAACCAGCGAGCTTGTTTGGTCAGAACGTATTGGAGGTAGCTATGTCGCCTCGCCCATATATGCGGATAATAAGCTGTATTTTTTCAGTACGCAGGGTAAATCCACCGTCATGAAAGCCGGTCGAAAGACCAAAATATTGGCCGAGAACCGGTTGGACGACGGATGTCTTGCCACGCCTGCGATGTTGGGCGATGCGTTGATTTATCGTTCGAAGACGCATTTGTATCGGATTGAAACTAACTAGCACCGTCAGTCGGTCGAATATTTTGTAAAAAAACTGCGTTACTCGTTCGTCTGAACGATGATGCCTCTAAGGAGTACTAGTGAGCGAAGAACCACTATCGACACCTGGAAAAATTCAACCCACTCAGGAAAAAGATCGCATCAATTCTTTAGATACGCTCCGCGGATTCGCGTTAATGGGGATCCTGGTGATGAATATCCAATCGTTCAGTATGCCTTCCAGTGCATATTTTGTACCCGATTCCTTCGGAAATTTTGAGGGCATCAATCAGATCGTCTGGTATGTGGGAAACCTTTTCTTTGATCAGAAGTTTATGGCGATGTTCAGCATGATGTTCGGGGCGGGAATTGTCCTGATGTCGCGCGGGCGGGATGCCGTTGGGAAGCCGGTTCTTGGGATTCATTATCGACGTATGTTGCTGCTTCTTCTATTCGGACTAATTCACGCGTATTTGATTTGGTATGGAGATATTCTCGTCCCGTATGCCATTTGCGGCATGAGCGTTGTCTGGGTACGGCGCTGGTCAGCGAGACGGCTCGCCCTTCTCGGTGCATTTCTCATCTTCTTCGGATCGTTGTTTTTCTTGCTCATCGGGTTTGGTGCATCCGAATCCGAGGACGTGGCTAACGGAGTTCGAGAGAGCATGGAGATGGACGAAGCCGCCGCTGAGCAGGAACTTGCCGCGTACCGGGGTTCCTGGTTGGACGCATTGCCTGATCGCGCGGCGCAGGCTGCCAGTATGCACTTTTTTCTCGTTCCGGTTTCATTTTTCTGGCGAATTTCTGGTTTAATGCTCATCGGGATGGCTCTATTCAAATGGCAAGTAATGGACGCAACAAGGTCGAATCGATTTTATACAATAATGGCCCTCATTGGCGGCGGACTTGGGCTTCCATTAGTCGCATTCGGGGCCTATTGGTCTCAGACGATGAAGTTCGACGTGTTGCATATGCTTGGTTTTGGCATGCTGCCGAATTGGTTTGGTAGTGTTGGAGTTGCTCTGATGTGGATTGCCTTGGTGATGCTATTTTGCCGTAGCAAAGCATTTGGGAAAGTGAAGTACGTGTTGTCCTGCTATGGACGTATGGCGTTCACCAACTACATCGGGCAGACCGTATTAGCGACGTTCTTTTTCTACGGGTACGGCTTCGGATATTTCGGTTCGGTCGACCGTCTCGGCCAAGTCGGCGTATCCGTGGCCATTTGGACCATTCAGATGACGTTTTCTCCGATATGGTTGAAATACTACCAATTCGGACCGTTGGAATGGGTGTGGCGATCCGGCGTGTACAAGAGTTTTCAGCCTATGCGGCGGCAGCCATTGCCCGAATGATCAGAAGCCAAAACCCGTCGGATTCGTCGCTTCAAAGCTGATATCCCCTTTGGGAGATTCGAATGACAGCGCGATCTTTGGGTGCCCTTCTTCGATTTCCACAAATTTGGGTGCAGGTGTGAGTAGTTTTAGTGCCAGGGATTCTGTTGGTATTGACACCTGAAACGATTTAAGATTTCCGACTTTAGGCATTTTCTTCGTAGGGTGAGAGGCTCTCAGCCAATCGATATAAAAGGGGACGCAACCGGCGTCTTCGTGTCCGCCAATACCGAGCACTTCCCATTTCATGCGCGGACCGTCGGGGACTTTTCTGGACATGGCCTTGACCTGACCGGGATACAGCTTTATGTTATCAGCGCGATCGAATACTTTGTTCAAATTTTTACTTCGAATCGCCCAATGAAGCAATCTGGGCGACGACAACTGTGATAATTTTTCACCCATCGTATCTTCAAGCTCTTGTTCTGGATCGGGTGCGATTATTTCAAGGTAGACATTATTATCAAAGGCTACTAGTGCGTTGCGGGTGCCTAGGCCGTCGTGGGCTCCACCGTCGGCAGGCATTACGCCGGTCTGCGTTTCAAAGTCACTCTTTGCCTGGTCTAGATCGGATACTGCAAGTACTACGTGGTCGAGTTGTTCCATTTAAAATACCGCCAATGGGTTGAGTGGTGAGCCGGTTCCGCCGGGAACTCGGAGGGGTGCGCCGATGAACATGAATTCCCACCGGTTTCGTTTTTTCGCTTCTGCGGCGACTGCTTCAAGATCGAGATTGTCGAGAATCGGCATTCCGAGTCCGACAAGTACTAATTCGTGCAAGGGGTTAGCCAGACCTTCGACACCAGAGGGCATCACGTCGCTCACGCCGTCGCATCCTATGACGGCGACGTCTCTTGCTTTGAGCCATTTGGCGACAGAAGCATGGGAGCCGGCTGCGTATTGCAGGAAGTTCCATTGGCCGGTACGCTTCACATTAAGCCAACGGCCTGTACGGATTAAGAGGACATCTCCGCTACCGACTTTTATGCCGGTTTTCTTTTCCCAGGCTTCCAAGTCTTTCGGTGTGATGGCGGTTCCTGGTTCTAAGTATTCAACGCCTTTGAACCACGCCATATCGACGAGGACGCCGCGTGTGATGACGCCTTCGTGGGCGTTGTGGATGCCGAGCTTTTGGGCGCCTTCCGGTTTGAGCGTGTCAACCGAAAATCCGTTGTACATTTTGCCTTTATGAGCGAAATGGGGGAGTCCATCCATATGAGAGTGGGCGAATCCGTGGTATTGGACGCTGTATACGTCTCCGGCAACTTCGTGGCCGCCGAATTTGGAGACTGAAAGGGTGTGTTTGAAGGGATTGGAATTCAGCATATCCCGTTTCTTGTTTAGATCGAGTGCCATGGACACGGAAACGCCTTCTTGTACCAGCTTCGTCGCGGCTAGGCGTTTTTCCTTCGTAATGAGGTTGAGTGTACCGAGTTCGTCGTCTTTTCCCCAACGGCCCCAATTGGAAATCTCCTGCATCCATTTGTCGAATTCCGCTTTGGAAACGGGCGTCGCTGATTGGGCAAAGGAAGACGCATTCATTGCAAAGATCAATAAGGCAATGCCGATGATTTTTTTCATTTTTTTCCTCATGACGGACGTGTTGGTGGCACTTTCAAAATCGTGAAGGAAGTAGTCTATCCGTTTGGCACAGTATCTTCAAAAAGTTAAGAGAAAGTTCCATCACGTTTCGGATGGTTGAAGTTAACGAATTGATCGTCGATAATAAGCTGAAGCCAGGCGATAGTTCTTTCGTACGTTGCAAATTCAGGCAGGTGTCAACCGCACAATGCTATTCAATTCGTATCAATATGTGATATTTCTTCCCGCGGTTCTTTGTCTCTATTTCGCAACCCCCTTCAAAATGCGTTGGGCAACCCTTTTGTGCGCCAGCTATATCTTTTATATGGCTTGGGAGCCGGCCTACGCGGTCCTTATTTTCGCTTCGACCGTCGTGGATTATGTGGTCGGTCTGAAATTAGGGAAGAGCGAGAGTCTACGGACCCGGAAATTCTTATTACTTTTGAGTTTGACGGTCAATCTTGGCTTATTGTTCGCTTTTAAGTATTTTGATTTTTTTCGAACAGTGATTGCCGATCTCACTTCTTTTGCAGGATATGCCGTACAGTTTCCTGAATTGAACGTGCTGTTACCCGTGGGGATTTCGTTTTACACGTTTCAAACCTTGAGTTATACCATCGACGTCTATCGAGGCGACAAAGATCCGGAGCGGCATTTTGGCGTGTTTGCGTTGTACGTTTCGTTTTTTCCGCAGCTGGTTGCCGGGCCGATCGAGCGGTCGTACAGACTTTTGCCTCAACTAAATACGGCGTATCGATTCCAGTACCCGGATGCGGTTGAAGGGCTGCAGCTTATCCTGTGGGGGTTATTCAAAAAAATGGTGATTGCTGATTCCCTGGCGGTCGTGGTGGATAAGGTGTACGGTGCGCCCGAATCGTACCCGGGGCCTGTTCTGCTTCTGGCTACGGTATTTTTTGCGTTCCAAATCTACTGCGACTTTTCCGGGTATTCCGACATTGCCATTGGATCGGCGCGCATGCTGGGTATCCGTCTGATGACCAATTTTAATCGCCCGTATTCGGCGCGCTCGATACAGGATTTTTGGCAGCGATGGCACATCTCGCTGTCTACGTGGTTTCGGGATTATGTCTACATCCCGTTGGGCGGGAACAAATGTTCGAAGGTCCGGTGGTATACGAATCTCCTAATTGTCTTCGTTCTGAGCGGTCTATGGCATGGGGCCAATTGGACGTTTCTGATGTGGGGGCTGGTACATGCGTTGTTGTATTTGGCGTGGCAGATGGCGGCCCCTGTACGGGAAACGGTCCGCGACCGCGGGCCTGCGGCTTTTTATGATATTTTGAGTTTGATGGTGACGTTTCTTTGTGTGAATTTGGCGTGGGTCTTTTTTAGAGCGGATTCCATTGGTGATGCGGCGTTCATATTTGGTCATCTTCACGAAGGATGGAGTCTAGTCGCACGGGGTGATGCCGGTTTGTCGGAAATTAGCCGGCTCCTTGACGTCTCTGCTTCGTCGCTGCAATTCATCGGGTGTATGTTGGGTTTACTAATCGTGTTGGAGTGGCTGCAGAAGGACGGGTCGCTGGCCGAGTTTCTGGGTAAAATTCCGAAACCAATTCGATGGGGCGTGTACGTTGCCGCGACCATCATTGTTTTTAATGAAGGTACAGCGCGGGAAATACCGTTTGTCTATTTTCAATTTTAGGAATGAAATGAAACGAGAGTTTGTCGGATGAAGATTTATCTTCGAAACATAGCGTTGTTTTCTGTTTTCGTCGTGGGAGGCCACATCGCCTACTACGAAGCGATCGGACATCAAAAAAATCCGTGGGAAATCGTCGCGTTTGATGCTTTGCTCGAAGAGGACGTCGAAGTCGTGTATTTGGGAGACAGTACGACGATCGATATTGACAAGGAAGATTCCGATACCCGCAACTTACCCACGATGGTGAACGACGAATTGGCCGGTCATTACGTGGCTGCCCATTCTTTTGCGGCGTATCACGGGGAAGTGTTCGAAGGCTATTGTCGTCGGATTGCGAAAGCTGAAAACAAACCCGAGGCCGTGATTATTCCGATCAGCATGCGGTCCTTCTCGCCGGCGTGGGACTCGAAACCAGAATGGCAATTTGAAAAAGAGAAGTTTATTTTGAAATACAACAGCTATTGGGCGGAAGCGTTGCTTGTCCCGTTGAGCGTGTTCCGGTTTGTCGATCTGGTGCCCGTCGACCAGAATTCGTATGAAGCCATGCCTGTGTATTTTGGAGAAGAACGTGCCGGAATCGTTGGCGATTACGTGAATCCCATTGTGGATGAAACGGACGACGAACATTTCCGGAAGCAGTTTGTTCTTTCGTACGGGTACCGGTTGGAAAAGGAAAATCGCAAGCTCGACGCATTGCGAAATTCCGCGGAACACTTGAACGAGGCTGGAGTTGTTCCGATTTTTTATATCGTGCCGCTTGATTTCGAGTCTGGGGAGCGATGGGTTGGCCAGAAGTTTTCGGATCAATTGGAGCACAATGTTCAATCAGTGATTGAGCAATTCGAGTTGTTGGGCATTGAAGTACTCGATCTGTCTGCGACTGTCGGTTCCGATTCCTTCGATTACGACTGGGAAGTTCACGAACATATCGACGAAGGTGGGCGTCGATATGTCGCGGAAGCACTTTCGAAAAAAGTAAGGGTCGCATTGTCGAAGCGTTAAGGTCGTCGCCTCTTAAACCTTGGGCTCCCATATCTCGTACAAACCGTGAGTATGCTTGCGTTCGTACGTGTCCGTTAATTTTTCCTGAAAGAAGGTTGTTGAGTCCTTCAGCGCGTCGAAGTAAAACCCGGTTAGTTGCGGAAGCGGGCCGCTCTGAATAATAACGGCTACGGGTTTTTCGTCGAGAATTTGCTCCAGGGCCTGGTTGCGATGGTCCACCGTCATGATAGAGTAGAGAAATGGCCGGTCGAGACAGGGACGGACGCCGGTCGCCAGGTATATGGATCCGTCCAACGGAGATAGCACCGCAACGGACTGTGATTCATAATTCTTCATCGCTTCAAAGAGCGGCGTGAGTGCGGCCATGTCAGGTCGTTCGTTCTCCGGGACTTTTCGCATCTCCAGTTTTCCGGGAACGTAATAGGCAGGCGGATTCCGATTGACGTGTTGGGAGGTCCAGAGGTTTTCGTAGGTTGGAATGATGCCTTTGTCGCTGGATACGAAGAGCGCCGCGCAGGAAAAAGCAATTGCGGGAATACCCACGGCGAGACTGTCGAATACGCGGCGTCGTTGTGATGGGTAGGATGCTCGAGTCATCCGCCACCAATGGGAGTAGTACCCGAGAAGGATCACGATGGCCGGGTGCATGTTTTTTAATATGGAATCGGCTTCGCGCGATCGGCTGACGAAGGTGATCATCAGTTCAAGACCGTATAGGCCGACGAGTGCGAAAAAGGCGTCGCGGGCAGTCAGGTTTTTCGTGAAGGCTTTGTAAGCTCCTCGAACCACCGGGCCCAAGTAGAAAAACATGAGCACGCAAAACAACGTAAGGCCGCCAAAGTCGGTGAGCATGAAGGGGATGGAGCCAAAGCCGAGGCGTGTCCCCGAATCTAAAATACCGCCGGTCCAGCCGTTCCAGAAAGCGGAGCTGAACATCGCTCCTCCTACGGAGAGGAATACCAGGAGCAAAAAAGGAATGAGGAAGAATGATACATGGCGAAACTCGGTTTTGAGTGTTCCTTTTACGTCTAGCGAACCTTCCTGGATAGTTTGAATTCGTGTGAGCACGTACGTTGCAAACACTGCTACGACGATGAAGATGCCTGTGTCGGTAACCCAAAACAAGGCGATGCCGAGTAATAGGGCGGTTACGAACGAGTACTTCCTTTCGCCAGTCCTGAGACGCATAAACATTGCGGCCATGATTACGGCGTCGAATATGAATCGTACGGGGAGAGTCTGCGGTGCCCCCCAAAGCGGAGCGCCGAATCTCAGGCTTACGACGAAATACCAAAGCGCGAGGCCGGCGAAAGCCAATCCAACGCTTCCGGTCACCAACCGCAATAGTCCATAGAGGGAAAGAGTGTAAATGGCGGTGGCTAAAATGAAGACGAGGAAGAATATTGCGTAATCCGCTTTAGCTAGCGGTAGAAGATAGCCGAACAGTGTCGGCCATCCGAGTCCGTATTGGTTATAAGCTTCGGCGGCCAATGTTTTGCCGTGAGAGAGATTGATGTATGGATTGACGACGAAGTAATTGATGTGATGAAGCATGTCGTCGATGTAAAAGTTGGTACCGCTGAGGGCGTGCCAGTCCCGCGGAAAGAGAAGTAGAATAAAGAGGAACGGGAGGATTCCGTGGGCCACGGCTGAGCGGCGCGATGATGTGGTTGGGCCGAGGACGGTTTCCGCAAGCGCGAATATGAGGAGTAACGCTCCGGGAAACAGATAGGGGAGGACGTCGTATCTGTAGTGGGGAGAAGTCGAGCTGAGTTGGAAGAGCTGGTCGTACGTCAGTGGGATGTAGAGGACGAAAGAACCGATGGACAGGAAAAGAAGCGTGCGTGAAAATGCGCCCTCTTCCTGTTGTGTAAATTGTTTCCTCGATAAAAGCCATCTGCCAACGAAGCATGCGGCTAGTCCAACGACAAGAGCCACCGCACACCCGAAAACGAACATGGGAATCTCCCGTTCCGGACGAACGAGTCGATTCCCAAGTTCTGTAAGTTCGATTGAATGGTCGGTCGTGAAACCGAAATGGAGCATGGCTGTCGCGCAACATTGAACGCAGACGGCTATGGCCACCGTGGCATAGGTTGGAAAATTCCCGCTATTCCACCTGGGCTCTTTCATGTAGTTAGACTTTCCAGGGGCCTCTGTATTCGCGCGTTAACCAAGCCGGATTTCCGGAGCCACGTGCAAATTTCATTTTCTTCGGTTTCCACTGGATGGATTCCTGATTGTAGTAAACCTGGTTCAGCAGGTGACAACAGATAGCGCTGCGACCGCCGACGATTTCGTTTGTTATCGGCTTCGTCCGCGCGCGTACGGCATCGATGAAATCGCGTGTGTGGTTCTTGCTTTCGTAGAGTTTAATTTTTGCGTTTGCCAGGTATCCTTCGTTTACCTTTTTGAGTTCGGTGTTCAACGATGTTCCGTCCTCACGGCGTGTGTGCCCGGCAATTTTCTTTCCATCGCGATAAAACTCGAATCTTCCGCGATTGACGAGTACTTCGCCTTCGTCGCCGTAGAAATGGATGCCGTATCCGTCTTTATGAATGACGCGAACCCCGTTTTTGTAGTGCAGTTCTCCACCCCGCATCGCTTTCGGGTCGGAGGGAGGATGTACAGAAACCGGACCACTGTCGTCCATGTTGAGTCCCCATTGGGCGATGTCTAGGTGGTGGGCACCCCAGTCGCAGACCATTCCGCCGCCGTATTCCTTGTAATTCCGCCAATCGGGGAAATGATCGTGGAGACCGCGGGGACTGAGTACCGAGCTATACGCGCGGGATGGGCCCGGGCCAATCCACATGTCCCAATCCAAACCGGGTTCCATTTTCTCTTCGGCTAGATCGCAGGGGATACCAGGATTGCCGAAGCTGCATTCGACGTGGCTAATTTTTCCGGCCGCTCCGTTTTGTACTAATTCACATGCCACTCGAAATACGCTGCTGGACCGCTGCATGGAGCCGGTCTGCAAGACGCCTTTGTTTCTTTTTACGGCGTCCATCACGGCGATTGATTCGTGTACGTTGTGGGTCAATGGTTTTTCGCAATAGACGTCTTTTCCCGAATCGAGGGCAGCTATGGTTGCGAAGGCATGCCAGTGGTCCGGGGTTGCGATACAAACCGCATTGATGTCTTCGCGGGCGATGACGTCACCGAAATCAGCATAGGCCGAAACATCCGCCGTTCCTCGGTCTGGATTATCGGTATAAAATTCATTTGCACGCCGTTGGGCTTCTTCTCGACGGGTGGTATCGACGTCACAGACGGCGACGACCTGTACGCCTTTTTGATTCATGAAATTTCGAAGGAGCCCTTTATTTTGTTTCCCCATTCCTATGAAGCCCATTACGATACGTTCGCTGGGTTTGGTCTCGGCTCCCCAGACATTGGATGGAAGAATGAATGGCGCTGCGGAAGCGATTGCGGCTGATTTAATAAATGATCGACGTGTTGTTTTCATGAATTCGTGGTCCTTCGATTGATTTCGTTGCAATGGAGTTGACAGTATCCTACGAAACGGGGGGTGATCACAAGGGTTTCGTGCAACAAAAAGGGCAAAATGTTTAATAAATGCGGGTGAATTCCGAGGACGTCAATTGAACTTAACAATCTTCGATGCTATTATCGCCAGTCATGAAAAAAGTAGCTGTAAAGAAAATCTTCATCACGATATTTTCTAGGTCGTGTGAGCTTCAATCGAGCGTCCTATGAGTCAAGACAGTTCTGCTGGCGCCGAATCCGAATCGAAAAAGTCGTCGGGTTGGATCCGGAATATAGTCTTTGTCATTGTGCTGGCGTTAGTTGGGTTTTTCGGTGGGCAATATTACATAAGTACGCTTCCTTTTGAGACTACGGATGATGCTTTCATTGAAGGCGATGTGATTGCCGTAAGTCCGCAAGTGATAGGGCAGGTGATGAAGGTTTTCGTCGAGTCGAACCAGGCCGTTGAGGCGGGCCAGCTTCTTTTGGAGATCAACGCGGAATACTACGAAACGAAATTGCTACAGCAAGAAGCGGCTGTCCGGTTAGCGAAAACTCAACTTAATACTGCCAAGACGAACGTTGATTTAGTTCGTATGACGACCGTAGCCCATTTACAACAGGTGGAAGCGGAACTCGTGGAAGCTGGTGCCGTGCTGGAGGAAGCGGGTGCTCAGGTGGAAGCCGCAGATGCGGAAGCGGTGCGGACGAAACAAGATTTCGATAGACATAAAAACGAAGATAAGAGTATTTTTTCGGAACGGGAAACGGATTTCGCCGAGAGTCTCTATCAGGTAGCGAAAGCCGAGCTGGCGAAATCTCGTAAGCAAGTTTCCGCTGCAGAGGCCTCGATGGGAGCCGTCAAAGCGCGGCTTGCGGATGCGCGATCGGGACCTCAACGAGTACAAATGCAGGAAAACGAAGTGTCGCGGTATATGGCGGAAATCGAAGTCGCCCGAGCAGCGCTTGAACAAACCAAACTCGATATCGAGCATACGAAAATCTATGCGCCGTCTGATGGTCGTATAACTCGAAAGAATATTGACCCCGGCGAACAAGTCAACGTTGGCCAGATGCTGATGGCTGTCGTGCCAAAGGAAGTATGGGTCGAGGCGAATTTTCGTGAGACTCAATTGACGGATATGCGTGTAGGCCAGCCGGTTGAAATCGAAGTGGATACGTATCCCGGGCGAATTTTTATGGGCAAGGTGCAAAGTATACAGTCAGGAACTGGTGCACGTTTTTCTCTCCTTCCTCCGCAGAATGCGACCGGAAATTATGTGAAAGTCGTGCAACGTTTGCCGGTCAAAATCACGTTCGACGAGCAGCCGGAAAATGATTTACTACTTGTACCCGGTATGTCGGTCGTTCCGAAAGTCCGGGTCCGGTGAGTGAAGAAGAAGAGGGGATGCCATTAAGCGGCACCCCTGCTCCTCCCGAACAAAAATGGCATGCTCCGTACAATCCCTGGGTCATCGCTTTCGTGGCCACGATTGCCACGTTCATGGAAATCCTCGATACGACGATTGTGATTGTCGCGCTTCCGCACATCGCTGGCAATATGGGAGTTGGTCAAGACGCGAGTACATGGGTCGTAACGTCCTATTTGTTATGTAACGCGGTCGCGATTCCCCTCAGTCCGTGGATGTGTGCATTATTTGGCCGTAGGAATTTTTACCTCGCGTGCGTGGTCTTATTTACGGTGAGCTCTTTACTCTGTGGTATCGCACCTACGTTTGGAACTTTGGTTCTGTTCAGATTATTACAAGGCGTCGCAGGTGGCGGATTATTGCCTTGCACTCAGGCCATACTTGTTGACACGTTTCCCGCGTACAAACGGGGTATGGCGATGGCGATGTACAGCCTTGTTGTCGTTACGGCCCCGATGATTGGGCCGACTTTGGGTGGGTGGATTACGGACCATTTCAGTTGGCGTTGGATTTTTTTGATCAATATTCCGGTCGGGCTTATTTCTTTGTTCCTGGCCTCGAAATATGTGACCGATCCACCGTATTTGCCGAGACGGAAGGGAGCTGACCGTTTCAATTTCGATTATGTCGGTTTTATTTTCATTATTATAGGCTTGGGCGGAATGCAATTGACGTTGAGTATTGCAGAACGAAAAGGGTGGTTTGAATCTCCTACGGTCGTGTCGCTGGCATTATGTAGTTTTGTTGCGCTCGTGGTCGCGGTCATTTGGGAATGGAATCACAAAGACCCACTCGTGAATCTACGACTTCTGAAAGATCGAAACCTTTCAGCATCATTGTGTTTGTTTTTTTTGTTCGGACTTCCTTTCTACGGGAGCATGATCCTATACCCGCTCTTTCTA